>Ga0172382_10000471_pt1 | contig 76254 bp, 77 predicted proteins | sample Leawel138RmetaG_FD_122245 | JGI IMG/M metagenome (GOLD analysis project Ga0172382, IMG submission 122245) | Leachate microbial communities from a municipal landfill in Southern Ontario, Canada - Leachate well 138R metaG | ecosystem: Engineered > Solid waste > Landfill > Unclassified | place...
CAGTCCGTGACTGCTGAAGCCCTGCCAGAGACCTGCCGCTACCGCCAGCAGCAGACCGGCCGTGATGATCCGGCCAATCAGGCGCACCGCCGGCGTCATCTCCCCTTCTATGGCGTGGGGAAGCTGCCCCTCCCCGCCCGCCCCACCTAACTCAGCAGCTTGTCTCATGATTTTCTCACCCATATAGTCACCCTTCAGTGCATGCCTGGCATACCCGGAATCATCGGCATAGTGCGCAGGTATAACTGTGAGAACATCCACCAGGTCAGTCCGATCGTGATGACAAACAAGGGAATGAACATTACCAGGGCCACCGTATTCCAGATGTTGTGTTCAGAAATGTCGATATGCAGCAGGAAATAAATCTGGGCGATGGCCGCCAGACCCGCACAACCCATAATGGTCAGCAACAGGGGGAAAGGTGCCAGGACCTGACCACTGACCAGAATGGTAGCAGCCAGCATCAATAAAGATGCAATAATAAATCCTGTCAAATAACTCCCACGACTCGCCATCTGTACTTCCGGATGTTCAATCGGATTGCTATGACCATGACTCATGACATATACCCCCACAAATAAACAAACACATAAATAAAGACCCACATTACCGCCTGAAACTGCCAGAACATGCGCAGACTGATCAGACGTCCAACCACATCTTCCGTAAAGCCTTTTCTCAAGATTTGATACAACATCACCAGCATCCAGATCAGGCCTACAAAAATGTGGGCGGCGTGGACCTGGGTCAACGCGTAAAAGGCTGAAAGACCGCCACTGACTTCAGGCGTTACGCCAATGCTGAGCATGCGCAACACGTCATGAATATCCAAGCCAACAAAGACGATACCCAAAACCATGGAGGCAATTATTCCATTGATAACGCCTGCCTTACTGCCGGTTTTAAGTGAAGCCATGGAAAACCCGTAAGCCAGCACACTCAGAAACAAGGCCATGGTCTGAATAAAGGTGTACCAGGGAGCAACAAATTGTGCCGGTGTCGGGCCGGTATAATAACTATGAGAATAACTGAGCACGCCATAAGCTGCGAAAAGTGTCGCAAACAACATTCCGTCACTTAAAATATACATCCAGAACCCGAAGGTTCGGGTGGAAATCACATCATGTCCTTCGTAATCATCCGACCACAAAACCACCTGGTTGGGATCTACAGGCTTATCATGAGAAGAACTCATATCAAACTCCTTCATTAAATGCTGGGCAAATGCGTGGCAGTATTCAACCCGCCACGCTATCCGGTGGAATTAAGACAACGGTCGGGAATTTCCAGGCGGAGTACCCTGAGGTCTTTGATCACTTGCTTCGGCAGAATAAGCCGTTACTGTTCCTCCGGTATAACCACCCCCTTTGGGGAGATGTTGTTGACCATCAGACATGTTCTGCCGGGATTCCCGATCCAGCTTTTCCATTTCTTCTGCAGAAATAACGTAACCCGGATCACCTTTACCGGAACGATAAATCATGATCAGCACCGTTAAAATCAACGCCGCAACGGTCAACCACCAGATCCGCCAGGTCAGTCCAAAACCTATGACAAAGGTTAATGCACCAATATAAACGGCTACGCCTGTGTTATTGGGCATATGTATGGCAGCAAAGTGATCTGGCCGACTTTCTGAAAAACCGTGTTCCCGACGCCAGGCCGCTTCATCCCGAGCATTGATATGAGGAACCATAGCGTAATTATAAAAAGGCACAGGTGAATCGGTCAGCCATTCCAGACTCCGGGAAGTACCCCAGGCATCTGCACCCACACGATGATGCGCCCGATCCCGAATACTGACATAAATCATCCAAAGAAATGCCAGTACTGACAGTACATAAACGACGATGCCGATTTCCTGAACATCAAACCATACTGCCCAATGCGGATCAAAGGGCCAATCCAGGCGCCGTGTTTCGCCCATAAAGCCCAGCATGAACATCGGGAAAAAAACCAGGAAAGTACCGGCACTAAATAACCAGAACATGATTTTTCCCCAGGCTTCGTGGAGCTTGAAACCGAAAACCTTGGGAAACCAGAAAATCACTGCACCGAAAACCGCATAGACAATACAAAGCAGCATCATATGGAAATGCGCCACCACAAATACACTGTTGTGCACCATATAGTTAACCGCTGGAATAGAAAGCATCATTCCGGTCAGACCACCAATCAACAGCAGGAACAAAGCACCAATGGCCCAGAGCATGGCTGCGCTAAAAGTGAGTCTTCCCTTGTACATGGTTGCTGCCCAATTGAAGACTTTCACACCCGTGGGAATACCCACCAGCATGGTCGCAATACTAAACTCCGTACTGACATAAGGACCCATACCCATGGTAAAAAAGTGATGCAGCCAGACAATCCAGGATACGCCAGCAATGGCAAAAGTAGCTAATACCATGGCCGTATAACCGAAAATCGGCTTTTCGGAGAAAGCAGGAATAATTTCAGAAATCATGCCAAAAGCCGGAAGAATGACGAAATAAACTTCTGGATGACCCCAGAGCCAAAACAGGTTGGTGTACAGCATCAAATTTCCACCAAATCCGGCGGTAAAAAAGTGAGTACCCAGATAGCGATCCGCACCCACCAGTGCCAAGGCCACCTGCAAACAGGGAAAGGAAGTTAACGCAATAATATTGGCCGAAACAGCAGACCAGGTAAAAATTGGCAGACGACTCCAGGTCATTCCAGGTGCCCGCATTTTAACCACTGTTGCGAGAAAATTGATACTTCCCAATGTCGTTCCAAGAGCCACCAACTCCAGAGTCCATATCCAGTAGTCCACACCTACACCAGGACTATAAGCCAGTTCAAATATAGGCGCATAACCAAACCAGCCATTGTGCGAAAAGTCCCCTATAAATAGAGATATCATGATCAGAAACACAGCAGCGGCAGTAATCCATAAACCCAAAGCATTCAGATAGGGATAAGCCATATCCCGAGCACCAATTTGCAAGGGGACAATAATATTCATGATGCCGACCAATAGTGGCGTAGCCGCTAGAAGAATCATGATTAATCCATGCGCACTATATATTTGACCAAAATGAAAGGGGGTCAAATAGCCGTGAATTGCGCCCATGGCTTTCATACCATTATCACCAGGCCCCACAGCCAGCATTTGTTGGGTACGCATCATCAGGCCATCAATAAATCCTCGAAAAAGCATAACCAGACCAAGGATGATATACATGACACCCAACTTCTTGTGATCTACCGTGGTAAACCATTCTTTCCAGAGATAACCCCATTTTCCGTAATAAGTGATAGCTGCCACCAGCGCTATTCCGGCGAGAACGATCACCACAAAGAGCGGCGCAAGAATGGGGTTGGTGTAAGGGATCTCGGACAAGGCGAGACGTCCCAAAAAAGGACTCCAGGGTCCAGGTACGTTAACCAGCATAGCGGTTCTCCATTGCGAGTCTGTTGTTATCAGGCGCGATGTTCTGCGGCTTGCAGTTTTAAGTAGTGAAACATGTTTTCAGTCATAAACATGGGTAAAGTCCATTTTTTGCCATCCATAACCTCCAGAAGCAGATGATTAAAAAGACCATGCTCAACATGCCCATAAACCGGGGTTTTATCCTTTACATTGATATAGGGTTCGGCAAAGCGGTTGAACTGCGCGAAATCCATGGTATTCGGGCTGTTTTCAACACCGTGCGCCCATTGTTTGAAATCGGCCATACTGACCACTTTGGTTTTGAAGAGCATCCACGAAGTTCCTGCTCCGCAATAATCTGCAGCAATACCTTGATAGGTCCCGAGATTGTTGCTTTCTAAGGCATCTTTAGTGCGCATGCCTGGCATCACATCAATCATGCCCAGCAACTGGGGTACAAAGAAGTCCGTAGTGACCGCCGTAGAGGTCAACTTGAAAAACACCGGCGTATGGGCTGGCACGACCAGTTCATTGGCGACGGCCATGTTGTGAAACTGGGGATAGATAAACAGCCATTGCCAATCCGTCGCGATGACATCAACCTGTATGGGATCGCCTTTCGGCTTCATGTGTTTGGTAATGATGGTAGGATTGTAGGGATTGACCGCGAAACTGCCATGTATGGCTACGGCCCAGGAAAGAAAAGCAACGGCAACGATTGGGATACCCCAAAAGGCCAACTCCAGTTTTCTGGAATGCTCCCATTTCCCATCATAGGTGCCACGATTCTTGCCTTTTTGGTACTTCCACATGAACCAGACAATCAAAATGGCCGTAACACCAACAATCGCCAGCATGACGGCCACATCAATCATCATGTATATGAAGCTGGCATGGGCACCTACTCCCTTGGGATTAAATATCCACCAGATGGAATGTTTTGCACAGCCATTCAATAACAGCAGTAACGGAATAATCGCCAAATAACGCAAGTGACTTAGCTTTGCTTTCTTCAACATATTCACCTCTCCTTCAATGAGGTATTTATTAGAAAAAGGTACTAAACCACTATTCAAATGTAAAAATTTATTATTATATTCATCAGGTTAAATAATTAGCTCTACTCTTTATACTCTCAACCCTGATTTATATTGGATAGTGTTATGCGATATATACATTACTACCATCTGTAGAACAACTATAAAAAATCTATGAGATCACCCTTCTTATTAAAAGTGGATAAAAGTAATATTATTTATATTTAATATAACGAAATAATGATGATTTGATTAGCGAATATCACAAACCATGATATGCTTACATACCCAACCAGAGCGGCTGCCATGATCAACAAACCTCTATACGAACACGCGCAAGAGTTGTTTCTTTCCTGGAACACCGTAGATTCCGAAGACATTCCGGAATTGCTGATTGAACTGCGCCTACAACATAAATATCTGACCCTGTTTCGCGAACAGACTGCCCTCACCCAGCAAATTGCCATTACCAAAATGACGGCCACATCTATTCAGATAAATACGGACAACCCCTTGAGTCTTCTCGGACAAATCGGGGAAAAAGTACTCTGTGTGTACTATGGTACAGACCAGTCCCTGGGATTCCTCTCTACCATCAGGGCGATCGACGCCTCAGGAATGCATATCGATTATCCAAAACAGTTATGGCTTCGAAATACCAGAAAACATGAACGCTTCAGCCTAACGGTCAATATGACTGCCTACTGGAGTAACCCACAACTGAATGAACCCATATATGGACAGGTTATGGATGTGAGTTATGGTGGCTTTATGGGTGGAATGCATATGGCCACCTATGATGATGGCAAACTGAATATACATCTGCATGAACAAGGAGAAATTATTCTGCTCAAATCGGATCGTAGCAGTTGGAAAAGCCGGGCTGAGCTGCGGCGCTCTGCACTGGTGACACAAAACCTATCCGATTCTGATGACGTGACTATCGGACCTAACGGCTTTGCTCTTTTGGGTTTTGCCTTTATTTTTGAGGACAAGCAACAGTCAGAAACGCTTGAACAATTTCTTGAAGGTAGCATTGAACCGATATAATAAAACGTTAAAAATTGAGCAAAAGCATAACTTGAGGTGGATTACGCTAAAATGAGCCCATTTTATAATATGCAGGCCCGTAGCATTACCGGAGAGGAAATAAGATTTGGCCACTTTCGGGGGCAGGTTGTCTTGATCGTCAACACTGCCAGCGCTTGCGGATTCACTCCGCAATATGCCGGACTGAATGAATTATACACAACCTATGCTTCTCAAGGATTCACGGTTTTAGGTTTCCCCTGCAATCAGTTCGGGCATCAGGAACCAGGAGACAACCAAAGTATTCAACTATTCTGCTCTCAACATTTTGACATCCATTTTCCGTTGTTCGAGAAAATTGACGTCAACGGAGCACATGCATCCCCTCTTTATCAATGGTTAACTAAAAGTCTCCCGGGATTTTGGGGTCGTAAAGTACGCTGGAATTTTACAAAATTCCTGTTGAATCGAAGCGGACAACCTATTGCCCGCTATGCACCCAACAAGAAACCTGAGAGATTATGTAAAGCTATTGAAAAAGCTCTGCAAGAAAACTGCTGACCGATTTTTGCTATTGATAGTGGCGGAGGCGGTGAGATTCGAACTCACGAGGGGCGCAAACCCCTGCCGGTTTTCAAGACCGGTGCATTCAACCGCTCTGCCACACCTCCATGACAGTGGAGTTTAACCAAAGCCCGGGCAAATGTGAATGCCAGACAACTTTAACTCATACAAAAATATATTCCTTCAGTACACCAGAAACTCATTATGTTATTATTTTCTAATTGTTTATCACCAAATTAAAAATACCTTGGTTTCCGCAAGACCAAACCCGGTCTATACTCAGGAGATGCTCAATGGGAGCATTCCATACTTATGGCGGAGGAGAAAATGATGTTTAAAAAAATGATGATGGCGACGGTTTTGGGATTGGGTCTTGCCGGTTCTACGATGGCAATTGCAGCAGATACAAGCAGTTCCGCAACAGAGAGTAGTGCCACAACAGCAGCATCCACAACCCCCGCTTTCATGTCTCCTGCCTGGGCCAAGGAGCTTTGCACAGCATGGAACAATAATCCGACGCTGACCGAAAAACTCGCGGGATCCTGGATCAAAAATAATGGCGGTAAGGGTTACAAGATAATGGAGGTCTCTGACTCCAGCATGAAAACCACGCCGCCCATTCAGCTCGAAATTGCCGCTAAAGACGGTAAGGCTGAATGCACCTACGGTGGTGCGGTAAAGGTTGCCGACCTGAATTACAACTACGACTACAAAATGTGGGCAACGACCCATGACTGGCATCACATGGGTTCACCTGCAATGGCTATGATGTTTGGACGCCTCAACTTCAAGGGTCCGAAAATGGAAGCCATGGAAAACATGGGTCCGTTCTCCGAATTTCTGAAACTGGTCAAGGAAGTGCCCGCTACTGTTCCGGCTTCCTGAAAACACAGCGTAAAATTGTCATACAAAAAAGGGTGCCATCTGCTGGCACCCTTTTAAATGAACGAGCATTACCCCGTAAACCAACACTTCAAAGTTTCATTCCGGCTTCTGGAGTCGTTCCAGCAGCAGGGCATTGACCTGATCAGGATTGGCTTTACCCTGACTGGCTTTCATCACCTGGCCGACAAAAAAGCCCAGGAGCTTATCCTTACCCGCCCGGAAACCCGCAACCTGCTGGGGATTGGCAGCAATAATTTCATCTACCATAGCGGCAATGGCTGACGCATCGGTAATCTGACGCAGGCCACGGCTGTCAATAATGGCATCAATTTCACCACCCTGGTGAAAAATTTCTTCAAAAATTTCCTTGGCAATTTTCCCGGAAATGGTTTTATCTTCAATACGCTGCACCAACAGGCGTAATTTTTCGGCAGACACCGGGCAATCCTGAATTTCGACCCCCGCTTTATTCAAAGCTCCGAGCAAATCACCCATGACCCAGTTGGCCGCCAGCTTACCTTCCACGCCATCCGCCACACTCTCGTAGTAGTCGGCAAGATCGCGCCCAGCGGTCAACACACCGGCATCGTAGGCCGAGAGCTGATAGGCCTGCATGAAGCGTTCACGCTTGGCATCCGGGAGTTCAGGCAGACTTTGCCGGACTTTTTCAATACGCGCCTCATCCAGAACCAGAGGCAACAAGTCAGGATCCGGAAAATAGCGATAATCGTTGGCCTCTTCCTTGCTGCGCATGGAGCGTGTCTCATCCCGGTTGGCATCATACAGGCGCGTTTCCTGAACAATGCTGCCACCACTCTCCAGAATATCTTTCTGGCGCAGGATTTCATATTCAATGGCTTTTTCCAGAAACCGGAAAGAATTCAGATTCTTGATCTCCGCCCGGGTACCAAAAGGGTCTCCAGGACGACGTAGGGAAACGTTGGCATCACAACGGAAGGAACCTTCCTGCATATTTCCATCACAAATTTCCAGATAGCGCACCAGCGCATGCAGTTTCTTCAAGTAAGCCACCGCTTCCGCAGATGAACGCATATCCGGTTCGGAAACAATTTCCAGCAGTGGCGTCCCGGCGCGATTTAAATCAATACCGGTCTGGCCGACAAAAGCCTCATGCAGGGATTTACCCGCGTCTTCCTCCAGATGTGCGCGGGTGACGCCGATGACCTTTTCAGAACCATCCGCCATCTGTACCGTCAACTGCCCCTTGCCGACAACCGGCAACTCGTACTGACTGATTTGATAGCCCTTGGGCAAATCCGGATAAAAGTAATTTTTTCGCGCAAACACGCTATGCCGATTCAGCTCGGCACCAATCGCCAGACTCAAAGCAATGGCTTTATCGACGGCTGCCCCGTTCAAAACCGGCAATGCTCCCGGCATGGCCAGACAAACCGGACAGGTATGACTATTGGGTTCTGCACCAAAAGCAGTCGGGCAGCCGCAGAATATTTTGGTGGCGGTGTTGAGTTGCGCATGAACCTCCAGACCGATAACCACTTCCCAGTCCATACTCATGCCTCCCCCGCCTTCAAGTTTGGTCGTGCCAGATGCCAGTCAGTTTCCTGCTGATAGCGATGCGCCACATTCAACAATAAATCGTCCGCAAAATAATCGCCCATCAACTGCATGCCAATGGGCAGGCCGGATTGGGTGAAGCCACAGGGCAGACTGAGAGCCGGAATCCCCGCCAAATTCACGGCAATGGTATAAATATCGGCCAGATACATGGAAATTGGATCAGCGTTTTTTGCACCCAGTGCAAAGGCGGGTCCCGGGGTCGTAGGGCCGACAATGACATCCACCTCGGCAAAAGCGCGGCGGAAATCTTCGCGAATCAGACTTCGCACCTGCTGGGCCTTGAGATAGTAGGCATCATAATAGCCCGCAGAAAGGACATAAGTGCCGACCAGAATACGCCGCCGCACTTCGGCACCGAAACCTTCATAACGGCTCTGCCGATACAAGTCATCCAGGTTTTCTACGGCACTACTGCGATGGGTATAGCGTACTCCGTCAAAACGCGACAGATTGCTGGAAGCCTCAGCCGGTGCCAGGACGTAATAGGTACTGACCGCATGAGGGTTATTTGGCAGGCGAATGGATTGAATGGAAGCGCCCTGTTTGGCTAACTGATCTATCCCCGCCTGCACGGCGGCAGCCACTTCCGGATCCAGTCCCTCGCCAAAAAACTCTTCGGGCACTCCGACGCGCAATCTCTGCAGAGGACGATCCAGTCCACGCAGAAAATCACTGGCAGCCGCCGGGTGGCTGGTAGAATCCCGAGGATCATGGGCCACCATGGCATTCAGCAGCAAAGCACAATCCTCGGCGGAACGCGCCATCGCCCCCCCCTGATCGAGACTTGATGCGAACGCAATCATGCCATACCGGGAAACCCGTCCGTAGGTAGGTTTAATCCCGGTAATACCGCAAAGGGCAGCCGGTTGACGAATGGAGCCGCCGGTATCTGTGCCTGTGGCCACCGGCACCAGACCCGCTGCTACCGCCGCTGCCGAACCACCGGAAGAACCTCCGGGTACCATTTCCGTATTCCAGGGATTACGGACAGGTCCAAAATAACTGGTTTCGTTGGAAGAGCCCATGGCAAATTCATCCATGTTAAGCTTACCCAGCATGACCATGCCTTCTGCGTCCAGACGCTCCACGACAGTGGCACTATAAGGAGCGACAAAGTTTTTCAGCATTTTCGACCCACAAGTAGTCGGCACATCTGCCGTACAAAAAATATCCTTGTGGGCGATGGGCAAACCCAGCAGCGTTCCGCTTTCGCCTTTTGCCAAACGGTCATCAGCCCGAGCGGCAGATTCCAGGGCAGCAGCCTCGGTCACTGTTACAAAAGCGTTCAGTTCCGGGTTTAAGGTATGGATACGCTTGAGCAGGGTTTGCGTCAGCTCTTGTGCAGAGAAATCCCGTTTTTGCAGACCCTCGCGGAGTTGCCGCAGAGAAAATTCGTGGAGGTCCAAATGCTGCTCCTGTTATTCGATGACTTTGGGGACAAGAAATAGCCCGTGCTTGGTGGCCGGAGCACTGGCCATCAGGCGTTGGCGTTCATCATGATTGGAAACCTGATCCGGGCGCAGTGGCTGTTCCAGATCCAGAGGATGGGCCATGGGTAAAATCCCCTCTGTGGGTATGGCACTCAACTCCTCAACGAGCGACATGATTTTTTCCAGTTGACTGGCCACTGCCGGCACTTCTTCCTGGGGTAGGGCCAGACGGGCCAGATGAGCCGTACGGCGCACTGCATCCTGATCAAAAGCCATATTAATGCTTTCCTTTCGTGTTGACGCTGGATTCATTGCCGGCTGGGGTCGTTCCAGTAGGCGGAGGTAAAGACAGACCTTCAAGCAACTGGCTTTTACTGACTACCCCGCCACTGATCAAATACTGTTCATGCTGTTCCCAGGCATTGCGCATAAACTGATAAGGGTCCACCGCTTCCTGAACCATGCGGATTTTCGGACCATCCACATAGCCCGTATTAATCACCCCCATGCCACTCAAGGCATATTGGGCAGGGGTACTGGTGAGATAATATGCGGGGCCGGTAAACATGACCATGGCGAGACCCGGCAAACTCCGCAACGAACTGGGTCCATAAAAGGGTAATACCAGATAGGGTCCCTGTGGTACGCCCCAGACTCCAAGCGTCACCCCCAGACTATTGTCGTGCATGGGTAAATCCAGTTTGTCAGCCACATCAATCAAACCACCTACACCGAATATGGAGTTGACCAGAAAACGGCTCATATCCTCCATACCCTGTTGTACCCGACCTTGCAAAAAATCGTTGATAAAAATGTAAGGCATGCCCACATTGGAAAAAACGTTACTGACGCCCTCGCGGACAAAACCCGGTGTCACCGCTTTGTAACCCGTAGATACCGGCTCAAGCACATAATCGTAAAGTCCCATATTCACATGGAACATAGTATGGTTGAAGGTTTGCAAAGGCGGTCGACCGGATCCCGATGTGCCGGAGCCGGGACCATTCACTGTAGCGCAGCCTGATAGCGCCAGCACGGAACTGGCGAAGATGCCACCAAGCAACCAACGCCAGCGAAGCATCAATTTTTACCACTCGCATAATGAGCAGTTTGCGCTTTCAAATGCGCAATCAAGGCCGGGAACCCCTTGGTTTTAATGGTTTCATCATATTCAGAACGTTTCAGGGATAAATCACTGACCCCGTCGGCAACCACATTCACAATACGCCACTGTCCATCCTGTTGCTGGAGCAGGTAATCAAAACGATGGACCTTGCCATTGCGCATGGTCAAGGTGCTGAATACGCCCTCAGTTCCGGGCTGCATGGTTTCGCTGTTGACGACCGCAAAATGTTCGCCTTTATAATTATCAAAACGAGCCGCATATGTGGCTGCAGTATAGTCCGCCAACACGCTTACAAATTCTTTCTGTTGTGCAGTGGTCAGTTTGGACCAGTGGCTGCCCAGAGTCAGACTGGCAATCCGGTCAAAATCATAGACTTTCCGGACTACAGGAGACACCACGGCATATCGGCCCTGATAACCCATTTTGCTGCCACCCTGCATGGCTTTCAATAAGGCTGCATCGAGCGTATCAATAGTGGCTTTTGGTGTCAGGACCTTGGCTTGCGCGGCAGCCGGAGCAGGTGCTGCGACAGCTGCTGACGCTGAAATCATTGGCGACATGGACAAAGCCGCTGCGACAGCAAGCAACATGGCATTTCTCATAAGCATAAAATCTCCCTGTTAGCCCTTTTTGGACGGCCAATCGCTTACTAACGTTCAACCCGTAATGGAAAAACCGGATGGTCGGATCCCTGTGAAGGGGGAATGGTTGGCATATCCGGAGCCATAGGGCCTTCCGTACGCGGCCCACGCAAGGCTACTTTAAGCGCCCGCAGGGGGTGCGCAAACGTGTCATTGACCGCTGTCGGCTCAAAACCGGAATGGACCTGACACTGATCGCACTTGCGGTTAACCCCGACGCCGTACTGATCCCAAGGAGTCGTTTCCATCATTTCCTTGTAAGTCTGGGCGTAGCCTTCACTCACTAAAAGGTAGCAGGGCTTCTGCCAGCCAAAAATATTGCGGGTAGGATTTCCCCAAGGCGTACATTGATAATTCTGGTTACCCGCCAGAAAGTCCAGAAACAGACTGGACTGATTAAACGTCCATTTCGCCTTGCGTTCCTTACCAATACGGAAAATATCCCTGAACAACTGTCGGGATGCGCGCCTTTGAATGAATACTTCCTGCTGGGGGGCCCGCTCATAGTTGAAGCCGGGAGAAATAGTCACACCCTCAACACCCAGGGCCTTGCAGTCATCCAGGAAATTGGCCACTTCTTCCGCCCCTTCACCCTGAAAGAGGGTACAATTCACGGTCACCCGGAAGCCTTTTTCAACCGCCTCCTGAATAGCCAAAGCTGCCCGCTTGTAGGTCCCCGGTTGACAGACAGAATCATCATGGCGGTGTTCATTGCCATCCAGATGGACAGAAAATGTCAGATAAGGAGAAGGCGTATAATCATCCATACGCTTTTTCAGCAGGAGTGCATTGGTGCATAAATAAACGAAGCGCTTGCGTTCCACCAAACCCTTCACCACTTCCGGCATATCCTTGTGAATCAGTGGCTCACCGCCGGCAATGGAAATGATGGGCGCACCACATTCTTCCGCTGCGCCAATACACTCTTCCACCGACAGGCGTTTATCCAGCACATCATCGGGGTAATCGATTTTCCCGCAACCCGCACAGGCCAGATTACAACGAAACAACGGCTCCAGCATCAGGACCAAAGGATAACGCTTACGCCCCCGCAGTTTTTGCGAAACAATGTAGCGACCCACCTTGTAGCTCTGAATTAAAGGAACACCCATAGTATCAACACCCCCACCTAGTGGCTAAACAGCCTGTGAACAAATAACAACCTTAATCGCTCAAGTATAACATACCAAAGCGTATGCAGGACAAGCGCAGCAAATAATCAGGCGCCTTTACCCCGGGACAGAAAGAAAAACAGTATATTGGCAATACGCGGTGCCAATTTCGGACGCAGCAAACGGGCATCATAAGCAGCAAAGCGTCTCTCGTTTTCCGTCCGACATAATGCGAGCAACTGTGTCAGGCTAATGTCGCTACTCACCTGTTCATGGCCGGTCATGGTAAAATTTTCCTCTTGATGATCATTCAGGCCCCTTGCCGTTTGAATCCGCGCCCAGGCCTGCATGCTGATGACCTGGATACGTTGAAACTCAAGGACGATTTTTTTCCAGAACGGCAGGCGCCGACGGTGCCATTTTAACCAGTTGATGAAAAAAATGATGTGGCGCGCTTCTTCCTGCATGACCGGCTCAAATATCTTGACCAGCTCAGGCGGGAAAAATCCCGAGTTTTTGGCCGCAGCAAACAGCCCGAAAGCAAAATAGGAATCCAGACATTCGCCATACCCCGTAAATAGAAACTCCCAGTAGGGATCCCGCAAGGGCGGCGGCGGCGGAGAGGGAGGTATCTGAATATGATAATGTTTTATCAAAGCCTGCAGTAATTCCGAATGTCTTTGTTCTTCCTGACCATCCAGGGCCACAGCAGCACGCACTACGGGATCGGTTTCCCGTGCCGCCATGCTCTGAACCATCCGCGCGGTGACACTCTCCGTCGCTACCGCCTCGCCCCAGAAAGGCAGGGATTTGACCCGTTGTTCCGTGGCAGCATCCAGTTCCGGCCAAGGCATATTTGCAGGATCAAAATGCACATGGGTATCGTGCATGAACTGGCAAAACAAATCCCGATGCTGCTCAGAACCCAGCTCTATGGCCATTGCCGTCATAAAACCCCCTCTTTCCCGGTTGAAGCCTGTAACCACCTTCGACGCATATAATGACTTTCTGATGCAACCCATGACAAGAGGACCGGGATACCCAGAAACAGTTCACGCAGACGACGGGCCAAAGCATAAGCCAGAGCCAGATCTGGACCGATACCGACCACCGTTCCGAACAGCATAAAACCGCCCTCCTGAATTCCAATACCTGCTGGCACCACAAATGCCATACTACGCAAAGCTTGCCCCAGACTTTCGAGGAGCAAGGCCGCCCAGAAAGGTACCGGATGGTGCAACAGCCAAAAAGTAAAAACGACCTCAAGAGTGCCCGCAAAAAGCCCGGCTAATTGCCAAAAATTGGCCACTAACAAAGCGCGCCCCTTGTCGTAAAAACTCCGGATTTCCGCATCCAGAAGACGCGGATCGCCGATAATCCCCAAAACATCATAACCGTCAAGCATTCGCTTACTGATGCTCTGCACCAGCGAAAACAAGCCTTTATGTTTTTGCAGCCAGAAAAAAATGACCAGCACCGGAATCGACAGGAAAAGGAAACCCAGAACTTCGAAAACCAGGAGGTGATTGCTGACCGCAAACAGCAACACCACAACTCCCAGCAAAGCAAACAAGAACTGACTCACCAGAGTCAAAGTGATCTCGACCATGACACTGGCACCGGCCACGTAGGGCGAGACACCATATTGACTGAGCATTCGGATTCCCAGCAGTTCACCACCTATCCGTGCCACCGGCAATAAACCGTTCACCGATTCGCGAATCAGGGCCAGCCACAACAAAAACCCAAAGGGGGCGCGCGCCTTACCACGTAACAGCCACTTCCAGCTCAAGGTATCCAGAGCCAGCGGCAGCAAATGAAACGGCAGCAACCAGAGCAACCCCCAGCCCGCCACGGCGAGCAGTGCCACAATTCCGGCAAAACCGGCATGCAGCACCAGATAAACACCTAAGGCCAGACCCAGTAATCCAGCGAGCAGAATGAGCATTTTCTGTTTCAAGGCTTAGCTGCCTTCATCCTGTGCGATTCCCTCTTCGCGGGGAGAAGACGTAAACAGCAGCATCAGGGTCGGCAAAATAATCAATATACACAAAAGTACAATGGCCAATGCCAGACTCAGCGCCTCGCCAAGACTCGCCATGCCCGGATCACGGGATACGGCCATACTGCCAAAAGCACTCAAGGTGGTCAGACCGCTGAAAAACACGGCCATCGGGGTTGAAGTTCCCAACAAATGGGCAACATCCACACCATTGCGCCAGCGCACCACAATATAGATGGCAAATGCCACACCCAGACCAATCAAAAGGGGTAGGACAATAATATTACCCAAATTGAAACTCAAGCCCAGCAGACTCATGGCCGCGACCGTAAACAGTGCCGCCAGCAGCAACGGAATCATGATCAGCAGCACATCCCGATAACGGCGCAAGGCTAAAAGCAACAACAGACTGATACTGGCCAGCGCAATGTAGGTAGCTTCCTGAAAGGCACCAAGAACAGCCTCTCCACCCTGCACCAGCATGACCGGGGTTCCAACCGCCCTGGGCTCGACCTTGAGCACGCTCTGAACAAATTGATACATGGCCTGGTTACTACTCAAATTGGCCTTGGGGAAAATCTCTACACGCGCCTGACCCGCCGCACCTACATAGCGATCCTTGAGCGCTGCCGGCAGGGTTTGCAAATTGACCGGTCCGGCGGACAAAGCCATGCCCAGCTGTTTCAGCTCCCCGGGCAGAGTACCCATCACACTATTCTGTAAAGCATTCATGGCGGCGGGCTGTTTTCCCTGCTTCTGTAAAAATGTCTGAAGATGATCGGCCAACTGCCCGGTTATTTTACCATCTGCAGACGTCTGACCATCCTTGACAGCCAGAGCACGCAGATCCTTGACCAGTTTATCCAGCTTCTTACGCGTATCTGCAGCCGGTGGGGTCAAGGCTGTCGGCATCATGAGTGAAAAAGGGGGCACCAGAATCTGCAGATTCTGCAAAATGGCCAATTTTTTGGACTGGTCCTTGGGAATATAACTGTCCACAGTCAATGCCCGTGCCACCGTCGGCAACCGCTCGACACGCCGGGCCACGGTCTGTGCATCGGCAATATTAGGCGTGAGTACTTCCATCCGGTAGGGAGCGGTATCGGGGTTAGCCAACAGCTTTTCAAAGACTTTTACCCCTTCGGCGTGACTATCAATCATGTGGAGTGGATTAAAGTCAAAACTTGCCCGCATCGCCAGGGGAATGGCGGCAACGGCGAGTATGGCCACCAAACCCAATACCCAGTAGGCATAGCGATGGATTGGATGTTTTGCCAGAGTAGGCACCATCGTAAAATGCGGATAATTAATGACCCGATGTTGCCCGTTTAAGGCAATGGGCCACAAGGTCAAATAAGCAGGCAAAAAAGTCAGGGTCAACAGCAGCGCAATAAGCATGCTGGTCCCGGAAATCAGCCCAAGATCCACAATTCCGGCATAACTGGTAGGCACAAAGGCGTAAAAACTCAGTGCCGCCGCCACTGCAGCCAAACCTAGCGCTGTTCCCATACCCTGGGTCACCCGATGCATGGCTACCCGATGCACCGCACCGTTGAACAATTCCTCGCGATAGCGCAGACAGAATTGAATGCCGAAATCCACACCCAGACCAATGAACAAAATAGCAAAAGCCACAGAGATGAGATTAAAGGGGCCGACGAAAAACAAGGCCCAGGCCGTCGTCAGAATAATGCCCGATACCAGCCCGATCAGCACACCACTCACCAATTTCACCGAGCGTAGGGCAATGCTGAGTAAAATGATTTCCAGCCCCAGAGTCAGCACCAGGGATTCACCAGCACCATGACTGACGGTCTGGAGTTGCTCCGCATCCAGCACAGCCCCTCCGGTCACACCGACGCTGACGCCGTGGGCGGCATTTAACTGCAAACTCTGCAAACCTGCCTGCAAGGTCCGGATGGCAGCCTCGGCAGGCTGTAAGGAATGATAATTCATGGCTGGCTGAATGATGACGAAGCGCTGGGCAGGGCCCAGCTTGGCCAGGTCTCCGCCCATCATTTCACTCCAGGAAATCTGGTACGGCTTACCCTCCAGGCGGGCTTTCACGGCCTCATTCAACGCCGAGAATATGGCCGTCATGCCCGGCAACTGCACACCATTACTCAGTCTTTGGCTGATGGCCATACTCAACAAATCACTTAAACCACCAAGACTGGGATCGGCGGACAAACGGGCAATCAGGGGCTGGGCATTGGTAATGCGATCGGCAAAATCCTTTACTTTTTACGGAGACAAATAGAGCAGACCATTCCGCTCAAAAAAACTGCCACCACCCGGCACGTACACACTGTGAAACATCTTCGGGCGAGCGCGCAGCCAGGTCTCCAGACGGGTAACTGCTGCGTCGCTACTCTGAGGATTTTTTCCCTGCAGTACGACTACAATGGTGTTTTGGTCCTGGGAAAAAACCTTGTGATAAGCCAGCTCACGCTTCTGAAAGGGCAGATCGCGAGACAGGGCATGGCTGGTATTGGTATCTACTGCAAAATGTGTAAACGCATAAAACAGGGCCAGCAAGGTACCAATCAGCACCAACCCCATCACCCAAACAGCCCGTCGCACTGAAAAATCGACCACCTGCACCATAAAATGCGCAATGGATTTGCCGATACTTTCCAGGAATCGTTCAGCCGCTGGTGAAATCACTGAATCTACCTCTCACAATTTGATGATCATGCAAATACTCCCCAACCCTGGGACTCAACAGGGCGGCATATTCTGCCTGGGGCTCATAATCAGGCATGAGCTTTCGCAGTAAAGGACTCTGGGTGGTGGCCGGATGAAAATAAATTTCTACCAGAGACTTTTCTGGCAGACAGTTCAGCAGACCCAGCAGGCGTGATTCGGTCATATGTCCGGTGGCATCCAGACCGCAAAGCAAATCATTGTAAAGCAGTCCACGCTTATCCAGTTGTCGGCGCATTCTTGCCAACCAGGGGCGCAAAAAAAAAGCCCAGAAGGCAGGTGCGAAGCCCCGCGCACCACCACATCGCGCCACCGCCAGTGACTCCCGGGGGAGACGTACTGCCCGCAATTCAAATGCCTCCCCAATATCCAGCATCAGACTTAACACCGTAGGATGCAAATGCAGATGTTTGTGGGCGTTGGCATGATCGAGCACCAGACCGGCATCTGCAAAGGCGGCAAACTGCGCGCGAATTTCTGCCGCCAACTGCCTGCGCACCTTGGGCAGAAAAAAATAACGCACGCCGCGCAACCATAAATCCGCTGCAAAACGGCCCTGAACGTCCACCAGATCCGGCACCTGTTCCGCTGGCAACAGCGGCGCTCCATCCACCAGAGTCAGGTGCAAACCGACACCCAGTCCAGGCAAGCTTTTCGCCCGGCGTATGGCATCAGCCGCCGCAGGGGCCCCCACCATAAGACTGGCGGTGGTCAGCACACCCTTCTGATATGCTGATTCCACCGCCTCATTAACCGCGAGATCCAGTCCGAAATCGTCGGCGTTAACGACCAGCCGCCGGGTATGCCCCTGCCCCACTTCAGCCGTGGCGTTGCCGCAGGAAGCGCACGAACTCAACGCCTTCCCGCAAACGACGCTTCATCATCTGGGTGCTTTTCAGCATCTCACCAGTAATTTCAGCAATTTTCCCGGCGCGGAAATAGAAACGCTTGTACATGGTTTCCACCGAGTCAAAAATTTCCGTGTGATTCAGGTGCGGATAACTCATGGGGCTGATCTGCACACCGCGATCATTGACCATGTGGGCCTCGTCTTCCTCGGTCAACCAACCCTGTTCCTTGGCCTGATTGTACAAAAAGGTGCCGGGATAAGGTGCCGCCAGTGAAACCTGGATAGTGTGAGGATTGATTTCCTTGGCAAATTCAATGGTTTTCTGGATGGTTTCCTTGGTTTCGCCAGGCAGACCAAGAATGAAAGTACCATGAATGACAATACCCAGCTTATGACAGTCCGCAGTAAACTTACGGGCCGACTCCACTTTGATGCCTTTCTTGATATTATTGAGAATCTGCTGATCGCCCGACTCATAACCCACCAGCAACAGACGCAGGCCGTTTTCACGCAGGACCTTGAGGGTCTCGTAAGGCACATTGGCTTTGGCGTTGCAGGACCAGGTCACCCCCAGCTTGCCCAGACCCCGGGCGATTTCCTCAGCACGCGGGCGATCATCGGTAAACGTATCGTCATCAAAGAAAATTTCTTTGACCTGCGGGAAATTTTTCTGGATGTAACGCACTTCCTCAATCACATTGGCTGCACTGCGGGTCCGATAACGATGTCCGCCGACTGTCTGCGGCCAGAGGCAGAACGTACACTGAGACCGGCATCCCCGTCCCGTGTAAAAGGAAATGTAGGGATGCTTGAGGTAGCCGATAAAATAATCCTCAATGTGCAGATCTCGCTTGTAGACCTCAGAGACAAAAGGCAGGGAGTCCATATCTTCAATCATGGCCCGGTCGGGGTTGTGAATCAGCTGGCCATCTTCCGCACGATAATTGATGCCATCCACTTCACTCAGGGGCCGGCCTTCGGCAATTTCCTTGAGGGTGAAATCAAATTCTTCCCGAGCCACAAAATCGACGGCAAGACCTGCCTCCCGCAAAGACTCGTCGGGTTCTACCGCCACTTTGGCTCCGACCAGACCAATCATCATTTTCGGATAGTGCTCCTTGAGCAACTCTGCCATGCGCACATCCGATGCAAAAGAAGGGGTGCTGGTATGGATGATGCACAACTCGTATCCAGCAGCCACTTCCAGGGTTTCTTCCACGCTCACATCGGCGGGGGGTGCATCCAGCAGACGACTGCCGGGGATCATCGCAGCGGGCTGGGCCAGCCAGGTGGGAAACCAGAAAGAACGAATTTCCCGCTTGGCTTGGTAACGGGAACCGGCACCGCCGTCAAAACCTTCAAAGGAAGGAGCCTGCAGGAAAAGGGTTTTCATCGTCATTATGTTACTCCATCGTGGCCGTTCAGCCGCCCGTCGGCGGTGACCGCATATTGTGACCCTCTCCAGGCAACGCGCCGTGCAAAGAGGGCATGAAACCAAATCCACAGCCCCAAAAAATCTGCCAGCAGGGCCGTACCCAAAGAATCTGTTGCACCGAGTTTGTGCATAATTTGCCTATGGTACACGAGGCGCAACAAGAGAACCATACCCAGCGGTATGATCCCCCAATAACCGGCCCCCCAAAACATCCAGGGCGTCAAAACCGCAACCAGCGGTAGTGGATAACTGAAAAAAGAAAAAAAGTGGCCTAGAGGCTGAACACTGCGTGTGGTCCGCGACCAGCGCAGGGCATGTTGGTAAAATGTCCGAAAACTGGCCTCATGGACCTGCGTATCCACCACATAATCCGACAGTATGGTGGCTTTTCCGAGCTGGCGGGCACGGGCTCCCAGCCAGTAATCGTCCGCCAGTTGATCAGCCAGGCTTTCCAGCCCGCCTATCGCCTCCAGCGTAGAGCGGTGCAACGCCATGGTTGCCCCTCCACAAAATATATTGGGACCCAGGTGCGCAGAGACCCGTACAGAAGGCAGAAAAAGGCTGTTGATTTGGCTGGCAAGCAATCTGGAGCTGAAACGATGATCAGGAAGCCCGCGATACAAACAGGTCAGCACACCGGTCTGAGCATCCACTAGCGGCGTTAGCAGATGATGCAAATACTGTGGTCCCACCACGATGTCGGCATCACTGATCAGCAGCAAATCGTGATTGCAGGCCGCTAAAATACCCGCAAGATTATTCACTTTGGGGTTACAACCCAATAGCTTGTCGCTCAGTATCCAGCGCAGGGGAAGAGCTGGAAATTCCTGTTGCAAGCGCTGGACCACGGCAACTGCCGGATCAGCGGCGTCCTGCACGCCGCAGACCATTTCGTAACGGGGATAATCCTGCAGACAAAAACTACGCAGGCAGGCATAGAGGTTGCCATCATCTCCATGCAGGGGCTTAAGCAGACTGAGAGCAGGCAAATCTTGAATGGTATGGGGTAAAAAAGTGGCATCCGTATTCGTCAGGACCGGTTGCCAGACACGCAGCACCCACATGGCCAGCAATTGATAACCCAAAGCCGCCAAAGCCAGCAGAAACGCCAGGCCCAACAGCCCTTCCTCAAAACCCATAAGCAGTTATATCCTGAACGGTGAGTTATTGAATCAGCCTAAAGATAATGATTTTCCGCAAACCACCTTACCGCATCGCGCAGGGCCTCTTCGGCGGGACGATGGACATAATGCAGCATTTCTTCAGCTTTCTGTGAGGAAAAATACATTTTGTGAGCGGCCATCCGCAACTCATCCATGGTCACCAAAGGAGTGCCCCGGCCACGCGCACGGACCAAATTTTCTGCGGCCCAAGCCAGGGGGAATAACATTTTGCGAGGAATACGGAATAGGGGTGAACGCTTTCCGGTAAGTCCGGCAATGCGGGTCAAAATAGCCTGCAAGGACAAATTATCACCGCCAAGAATGTAGCGTTGTCCCGGCTCTCCGTGCAAATAGGCCTGCCAGTGGCCCATGGCGACATCATCCACATGCACCACATTCAGTCCGGTATCCACATAGGCGGGCATTTTCCCGGCAGCAGCATCCCGCACCAGCCGCCCGGTCGGCGTCGGCTTGCGGTCTGCAGGCCCGACAGGTGTGGAGGGGTTCACAATCACAATGGGTGCAGACTCATTCTGACAAAGCTGTTGCAGAGCTTCCTCAGCCATAAATTTGGAGCGTTTATAATGCCCGATCATATCGGCAAGACGGGAAGGAGCCGCCTCATCCGCCACCCGGCCATCGGCATAATGACCCAGCACGGCAACGCTGCTGGTATAAACCATGCGCTCCACCCCGGCGTCCAAAGCCGCCCGGGCCAAACGCTCCGAGCCGCTGACGTTGGCCGCGTACATAGACTGTGGATCAGGCACCCAGAGACGATAATCCGCCGCTACATGAAAAACCAGCTGACAACCCGCCACGACCTTATCCAGGGCCTGAGCATCGGCCAGATCTCCCAGCACCGGCTCCACATCCAGACCTTCCCAGTTGCTGGAATCTGCACCGCTGCGATGCAACACCCGCACTTCCAGTCCTTCAGCGAGCAGGCGGCGTAGCACCGCTCCGCCGACAAAGCCCGAGGCACCCGTCAATAAGGCTTTCATACGCTGTTGGTTTCCCGCAAATTCGACTGAAGCAGGCGCGGCTGAACCAGACGCAGGGTGTTTACGGCGGCCTGCATCTGCCGGCCCAAACCCATGAGCGGCGGCAAATCGCCCGGATGGCGCAACAATCCCCGCAACAGGGGCAAAGCCTGGGGACGACCATAACAATCAACACTGTGAGTGGCTGTTGCGGGAAGAGACTGATGGGCAGGATCCACCACGCTGCGAATTGCTAGAAATGGGATGCCGGCTTGCGCTGCCCGTTGCGCCACAGCCCCGCTTTCCATATCCACCGCCTGGGCTTCCGGATAATCTGCCCGGAGTTGGGCCTTGGCCGCCACTGATGCACAGGCCTCACTGACTGAGCAAAGCCCACCCGCCAGCGCTTGGCCGGAAAGTTGTGGCAACAGCGCACTTCGCCAGTCTGAGTCGGTAAGCCAACGGCGGCCCGCCCAGAATATGTGCTCGGGAACCAGCAAATCTCCGGTCAGACAGGCAGGATTCAAGCCGCCGGCAGTCCCCCAGGACAAGAGCCCGTCTACGCCCGCTTGCAGCAACTGTTCCGCCGCCTGATCAGCCCGTACCGGCCCCATTCCCGAAACCACCATGCAAAGCTGTGGCTGAATGTCCATCACTGTCTGGTAGCGCAGCTTCCCGGAAAAAAGGATGCGCGCTTCGGCAGCCAGCGCCACCACGACACCTATCCGCTGCGGCTGCATCCCAGGTTCCGGAAACGGGCCAGCGCCCAAAGCGGGAAATAAAAACTGTAACCGTGATAAATGAGGTAAAACACCTTGGGGAAGCCGGGCGCATTAAAGAAAGGATCATGCCAGCCACCCCCGCCATCCTGATGGGTCTGCAACCATTGAATACCCCGGCGCAGGGCGATGGAGCCGCGATCTCCCGCCGCCATCAAACCCAGGCAGGCCCAAGCAGTCTGGGCCGCCGTAGAAGCCTGACCAGCTCCCGCCAGGCCAGGCTCTGCGTAGGAATCGTTATTTTCCCCCCAACCACCATCTTCCTGCTGCATGGCCCGCAACCAGTCAGCGGCCCGGTCCATGGCCGGTTGCAAAGAAGGATCCTGCAACTCTCCCAGAGCCATCAGCACCGACCAGGTTCCATAAATATAGTTGGTCCCCCAACGTCCAAACCAGGCCCCGGAAGACTCCTGCTCACGCAACAAATAAGCGACAGCCCGGCGCAGCACATCGCGATCACGGGGCCTACCCAGATAGCCAAGAAAGGCCACCACCCTGCCCGTCACATCTGCTGTAGGCGGATCCAGCAAGGCCTTATGATCAGCAAACGGGATTTCATTGAGATAATAATGGGTATTATCCACATCATAGGCAGCAAACCCGCCATTGCGGGATTGCATTCCCGCCAGCCAGTTTGCCGCTTTTTCGATACTTTCCCGATCTTCAGGACGCCCGGCACGCGCCAGGGCCCAGGCCACTGCCGCCGTATCATCCAGATCGGGGTAGTAGGGATTCGCATACTGAAAAGCCCAGCCACCACCTGCCAGCTGCGGGCGCTGCACCTGCCAATCTCCAGGATCACTACAAATCTGCCGCTCCTTGAGCCAGACAATGGCTTTTTCCTGTTCGCCGGTAATTCTGTCTGATCCACCGGATCCATCAACAGCGTCAGCTTCCAGCAACGCATGAAGCGCCAGACAGGTGTCCCAGACCGGTGACATACAGGGCTGACAGTAGGCATCCTCAGCGCGCTCCACCACCAGCTTGCGCAGCGCCGCACCCGTGGCCTGACGGTAGGGATGCTCCGGCGCATAGCCCAACAAAGCCAGGACTTCATGGGCATTGACCATGGCCGGAAAAATGCCATTCAGACCATCTTCACCATTAATCCGGGCCGTAAACCATTGTTCGGCACGATGCACTGCAATGCGACGAATAGCCGCAGGAATCCAGTTTTCAATGAACCCCCAAAACCGATCCAGAGCCAGAAAGCTGCGCGCCACCAGTCCCTGTCGCGATGCCGCAAAGTAGTCCTGAATTTGTTCCGGAGGGTGACGAAATAATTCGCGAATATGCACCTGCAAGGGATTTTTGGCCTGAGCCTTGAGGCTGCATAAAATAAAAAGAGGCACCATGACGGTCCGTGACCAGGACGCCACCTTGTAAATCTGAAAAGGAAACCAGCGCGGCAAAAGCATCACTTCCACCGGGATGGAAGGCACGGCACGCCAGGGCACCTGGGCAAACAGGGCCAAAGTGATCCGGGTGAATACATTGGCATGTTCGGCGCCGCCATGGGCGAGAATGGCTTCCCGGGCGCGACGCATGTGGGGCAGATCCGGCGCATCTCCCGCCAGCTTCAGCGCGTAATAGGCCTTCACGGAAGCACTCAAATCAAAATGACCGCCATAATACAGCGGCCAACCGCCGTGATCCGCCTGCTTGCTGCGCAAATACACCGCCATTTTGGACTCCAGCGCTGCATCACGCTCATCCATATAATGTTGCATCAGAATAAATTCGGCCGGAATGGTGCAGTCCGCCTCAAATTCAAAACACCAGTGCCCATCAGGGGCCTGTTTCTCCAGGAGTACCGACTGGGCGCGCTCCAGCGCCCGGTCGAGGGTCTGCTCCAGCGATCGACGCAAATATCCGCCCACCAGCGGTAACGGCTGCAGGACACGGTTCATGCGGTCGCTACCCGTGCCGTTTTGCGCAGGGGTTTAATGCCAGCCCGGAAACTGGCCAGCAACAACCCATCCGAACGATGCATGAGCCTGGATAACATGACTACCCACTGCACACTATTACGACTGATTTTCACCTCAGCACCCGATGCAAAAGCCGGATTCCCGGCAATACGCCGTAAAGTCAGCACGGCCATCGCCAGGGCCCAGAGGCAAAAATCACGCATGCCGGTCTGATCCGCAGGAATCATCAGGGTATATTGCAGCGCGTTTTCAAGATGTCCGGCGGCAATATCCAGCAGGTCTTGCAGGGCTGCCTGAAAGCTCGGATCGTGACTGCCGGGCTGGACGGCGGCAATATCACAACCATATCGGGCAAACACGCTGGACGGCATCCAACTAACCCCGCGTGCCCAATCATCCCAGATATCCTTGAGAATATTGGTCATTTGCAGGCCCTGACCAAAAGACACCGCCAGACGTTGCATTTCTGTTTCCTGAGCACGCAAACGCGGTTCGTACTCCACAAAAAGGCTGGTCAGCATTTCGCCAACCACGCCCGCCACCACATAACAGTAATGATCCATGGCGGGCATGTCCACCAGGCCTTTCAGGGATGCGTGCTGCTGAAACTCAGCCATGCCCGCCCCCATGATGCGCACACAACGCGCCAGAGCCGCTTGCTGGGTAGCACTGAAACTGTGGGTGATCTGCACGACATCGGCGGTATGGCGAACCAGATCATGTTCTGCCTCGGGCATATCGGCTGACAGTTGCGCGGCAAATCCCTCGGCAAAAACCGCCGGTTCCACTTGCCCCTCGACCACCTGCAAAAACACCTGCTGCCAGTGGGCTTTTTCTTCCCAGGGCATAACCGGATCATCTTCAATGGTATCGGCAATACGGCACAGCAAATAACCATTTCCGACCGCTGCACGCAAAGCCTCAGGCAATTGCGGAATGGTCAGCGCAAAAGTGCGGGATACAAGTTGCAGGCTTTGTTGCTGCCAGGCTAAAGCCTGATCTAGCGCCGCAGTCATGCGGCGGTCCTGACTGGTGACATCCAATCTCCTTGTTTTATTAGTCCGGGCGCCAGTGCTGACCCGTCGCATCGCGGCAATGTAACTATCCCGCAACAATTGCGCAAGTATAGACTATTTCTATCCAGACTCCCCGTCATCTCCCAAACCGTGTTTGCGGACCCGATAGCGCAGCGTCTCGCGGGTAATCCCCAACACCCGCGCGGCCTTGGTGACATTACCCTCGGTCAGATTCAGTACCTGCTGGAGAATCTGCCGTTCCATGGCCTCCAGATCCATGCTGCCATCCATGGGTAGAATGATGTGCTGGCCATCCACTGGACAGCCGGACGGTGCCGGACAGGCACCATTCACATTTCCGGGCAACTGCAGCCATTCCCGGGGCAGCTCTTCGGTTTCGGAAAACAGCACCGCGCGTTCAATCACATTACGCAGTTCCCGGACATTTCCAGGCCAGTCGTAAGACTCCAGCGCGGTCCATACGGCCGGGCTGATATAATGCACGCGCTTGCCGGCCTGAGCATTGAACTCCGCCACAAAATGCGGTACGAGTTCATGGAGATCCATCTTGCGCTCGCGCAAGGAAGGCAAAGCCAGACGAAATACACTCAGACGATGGAACAAATCGGCACGAAAAGCGCCCTGAGCTACCTGCGTGTCCAGATCCCGATTGCTGGCGGCAATAAAACGCACATCCACAGCAATGGGGCGATCTCCGCCCAACCGACGCACACTGTGATCTTCAATCACTTTCAACAATTTGGCTTGAAGCTCAAGCTCCATTTCCGAAATTTCATCCAAAAACAGGGTGCCGCCGCTGGCCTGCTCCACGAGCCCCCGATGGCGCACGGCGGCCCCGGTAAATGCTCCCGGCTCATATCCAAACAACTCGGATTCCAGCAATTCCCGGGGCAAAGCCGCACAGTTGATTTCCACCATGGGACCGCCCGCCTGCGCACCACTATAATGCAGAATACGCGCAGCCAGTCCTTTACCCGTGCCCGTTTCTCCGGAAATCACCAGGGCACTGTAAGGAACCTGACTGAGGCGCTCGAGCATGCTGCGCACGTCAGCGGCAGCCGGACTTTCCCCCAGATAGGTTTCAGGGCGATAGCGGCGATGCTGGTTGGAGGTGTCTTCCGCTACCCGACGCTGGGCACGGGCACCCCGGCCTGCCGAGCGCACCACCATCTCCAGACGCTCCATTTCACAGGGCTTTTCCAGAAAATCGTAGGCACCCAGGCGCAAAGCCCGCACCGAATCAGGCACGCTCCCGAAGGCCGTCAGAAAAATCCACTCTCCGGCACCACCTTTGGCACGCACCTTTTCCAATAAATCCAGACTATTACCATCCGGAAGGTTGAGGTCCGCCAGGGTCACCAGGGGACTGAGATCCTGCCTCAACAAGAGCTCTTCGGCATCGGCAAAGCGCTCCGCCCAATGCACTTCCCAGCCTTCCTTTTCAAAAAAGCGGCACATTTCCCGCCCCAGAAAAATCTCGTCCTCTATAATCAGCAAAGCATCAGCCATGTTGGGTTACTCCTTACCAGCAATTTCAGGACAAGGTAACAACAAGCACACTTCGGCTCCATGCGGATCCCGATTTCGCAATTGCACCTCTCCCCCCAGACTGCGCACAAAACGTCGCACCATGGATAAACCCAGCCCTGTACCCTGTTCCTTGCTGCTGGCAAAGGGACGAATGCCCTCGCGCAACAAGGTATCGGGAAAACCCGGACCATTATCAGACACTGTAACCTGCAATTGTTTGTCCATCTGGGCAATGGCGACGCTGATGGTTCCCCCCTCGCCGGCCAGCGCCTGCATGCTATTCAAAATGAGATTGAGCAAGGCCTGACGAAACTGATCCAGAGGTAGCAGACAATCACGGCAATCTCCCGACAAGAGTTTCAGTACCACCTGGGCAGGCATCTGATAACGCAACAAATTCAGCAGGGTTTCCACGGTTTCGCGGGGCGCAACCCGGCGGCCCTTCTCATGCACCTGACGTGCGCCCCGCAATTGCTGGTCCAGCAAGCGACTGACCCGACGCAGCTCCTCTTCCATCAACCCGAGCCTTTCAGCCAGCTCCGGGTCACGGATTTCCCGACGAATATTCGCGCAACCCACCTGCAATCCCGCCAGCGGATTACGCAATTCATGGGCAAAGGCCGCAGCGGCCTCTCCCACCGCCGCCAGGCGCTCCGAGCGGGCCACCGCCGCCTGTTGCGCCACCAGAGTATGGGCTGCTTCATTTACTTCCCGCTGCAAATCCTGCAAATACTGGCGCCGGGTTTTTTCCAGCTCCTCCAGACGCCCAATCATGTGATTGTAATACTGCAGCAACGGACTGATGCCAGGATCCGCATGGGCTTCCGTCACCCGCCGAAAAGCCCCGATTTCCAAGGAACGCATGGCTCCCTGCAAGCGCCGCAATGGACCGAGAATGCGCAGACGGAAAAACGCCAGTGTCACCAGCACAAAAATCATGAACGCAAACAGTGCCACGGCCGTGCCAATCAGGGTATAACGGGCATCATGCCCCGCCGCCAATACCAGCCGGCGACCACGCAGATGCTCTTCCATGCTGACATCGGAAAGCTGCAATAAAGCCTGAGGCAAAAGGGCCGGGTCCTGTTTGGCCATCAACGCCTGCAAACGCCTCCAGTGCCCATTGGTTTTAACCTGCTCCGGATGCGCCGCCGCAATCCGGGACAGATCATCCTGAAGCACTGGCAACGCCGCAGCAGACCCACGACTTTGCCAGGTACGCAAGGTTTCCTGGGAAGTCTGCGCCAGGCTCGCCATGTAGGCGGTATAAGCATCCAGTGTACGCAAATCCTGGTTGGTGTGGACCAGCAGTACACCGAGCAGCAGCAAAGCCAGCACCACAAACTGCACCAGCAAAAAACCGATGGTCCGGAAGGGCGCAAAAGGGATGCGCTTGCGGCTGTCTGACCCGCCACCCGGCAAACGCAAAATCGCCATGGACCTAGCAACCCCCCTTAACCGGGGAAGCGGTTATGGACTCCAGATCAGCAGGATGCTCGGCGCGTGCAGCGCGGCGCATCAGTTGTTCACTGGCCTCGCGCGGATCCGCGCCGGCGTAGAGCACCCGATAGACCTGTTCGGTAATGGGCATATCCACCCCCAGTCGCTGGGCCAGCAAAAACAAAGCCTGAGCACTGCGCACCCCTTCCGCCTCCTGGCCCAGATCACACAATACAGCCTCCAAAGACAAACCCCGCCCCAGGCCCATACCCACCCGGCGATTGCGGGACAAATCACTGCTGGCCGTCAGAATCAGATCCCCCGCGCCGGTCAATCCCATAAAGGTTTCCGTGCGCCCCCCCAATGCCGTCCCCAAACGGTGCAATTCGGCAATGCCACGGGTAATGAGCGCAGCGCGGGCACTATCGCCATTGCCCAGCCCATCGGAAATGCCCGCCGCAATAGCCAGCACATTTTTGATTGCCCCCCCCAGACACACGCCCGCCACATCATCACTGCGATACACGCGCATCTGGTCACTGGCAAACACCTCCACAACCCGCCGCGCATCATCCATATTCGCAGCAGCGGCGGTCATGGCCAGGGGCTTACCCAGAATCAGATCATGGGCAAAACTCGGTCCGGAAAGTACCACTTTAGGCAAGGTCGGACAGCTTTCATCCAGCACCTGATCCAAACGCAAGGCGCCCGGCAACTCCAGTCCTTTGGAAGCCAGCACCAGCAGCAGATCCGGGGGTAATAAAGCCCGGGGAATAGTCGCCAGAACCGTCCGCAAGGCATGGCTGGGAACCGCCAGCAGCACGCCTTCAGCGCCTTCCAGCGTCGCCGCCAGATCAGAGCCTATGCCAAGACCGGACGGAAAGCCGATATCGGGAAAAACCGGGGATAAACAGGTGAAATCCATAAAACCCGGCAGAGTTTCCGGGTGGCGTCCCCAGAGCCGTGCCGTATGGCCCTGGCGGCACAAATGCACCGCCAGCGCGGTTCCCCAGTGCCCGGCTCCAAGAACGGCCCAGCGCATGGCTTATTGCGTCGTGTGACCCACTTGTTCTTGCTGCGCCTGCTGATACAGCGCCTCAAAATTGACGGGATGCAGATGCAGGGGTTGGAAACCGCCGCGTCCCACCATATCCGCCACCACTTCACGGGCATAAGGGAACAGAATGGTCGGACAATGCACCGCTATCAGCGCCGGCAGATGTTCTTCCGGAATATTCTGAATCCGGAACAGCCCCGCCTGCTGCACTTCCACCGCAAAGTAGGTGCTCTCACCCGCCTTGGCCTTGACCGTCACCGTCAGGATCACTTCCGTCAGGCCATCCATGCCTTCTACCTGATTGCTGGCCGTATTCAGCCCCACATCCACGGTGGGCGCCTCGGTCTGGACAAAACTCAAAGGGGCGTTGGGCGACTCGAAAGAACTGTCCTTCACATATACCCGTTCAATCATAAACACTGCTTCTGCTTCTTCCATAAGATCCTTCTTCATAGAGGTGGCTAAAAGTAAACTCTGCCCAGTCTAACCGAAGACCCCCCTGCGGGGCTATGGATTGAAAGCCCGAAAATAAGCTTGCCCTGAAGCGCGCTTCTGTGTACGATTCTTCCCGCTGTCCAGGTCCCCATCGTCTAGCGGCCTAGGACACCGCCCTTTCACGGCGGTAACGGGGGTTCGAACCCCCCTGGGGACGCCAAATTAAACAACAAGTTAGCAAATGTATTGCGCTTATCTCCGAATTGTGGATGCAGCATAGCAACAATAAATCCCTGGAGTAGATCAAGATAATAGCGTGATTGGCTGGCAAGCCATCATCCGTAAACGCGGCTACCGTTCATCCTGCGACGATATAGAACTCAGTCGCGTGGACGATTGGTCGGACATGGTTCTTCTCCCGCCTCATTTCGACGATCCCGTAACAGGACATCAAGCAGGGTGGAATCCATCACCATTCAGGCAGCTCGTCGTCTTTGGTTGGCGGGTCACTCCTTACCTTGTCCAGAATCTCCTGAAAGTCAGCAGGGCTTGCATTGCTGCCGCGCCGTTTAAAGAAGTCGGCAGCAGTTTCTACGGCGCCAACCTTTTCAGCGAGAGCAACCGTGATCCATTGATTGAGTGATACCCCATCCTCCCGTGCAAGACGTTGGGCAGCTGTCTTGAGGGACTGTGGCAGTTTAAGAGCATAGGCGGCCTTGTTCATTGGCGAACCTCCATCAAAAGTTGTTTGGGTAGCCATAGGGGAAGATTGAAGCGTGGCGCAGCCACCGCGAAGTGCGCCATGTTGAAAGTAATCAAAGCATCGGCGTGCTGGCGTCGCCCCCAGCACGAATAACCCGCTGGATCATGTATTGTTCGCCCTCAAGCACGAGGGGACCAACTTGCAGGTATTGTCAGGAATTATGCCACACATTACCGCTGAGGATATCAGGCGAGCTGTTTTGATCCGGAGGTCTGCAACGAAGCGTATCTGTCGCACCTGCAAAACGCGGTCATCACCAATCCGTTAGACCGTGCTGCCTGTTATCGTGGTACCCAAAACTGGTTGCACAACGGGTTGCGTGGTGCGTCAGGTATTGCTTATCTGCCACCGCCCCCTGAATTTTTGGAAGATATCATGCCACATATTGCGAATATGGCGGATACCCTGCACAAGAATGTGGACCCACTGGTAGCAGCTGGCATAGTCTCCTTTGCCTTTGTGTATGCGCATCCTTTTATGGACGGCAATGGTCGCCTGTCCAGATTCCTGTTTCACCGGACACTGGCGCAATCCGGGCAGATGGAGACCCCCACTGCAGGAAAAATGTTGCTGCCGGTGTCCATCGCCATGAAACGGCACGAATCGGAATATCTCCGCGCATTACAGAATTTTTCGACCCCGGCCCGGAATCTCTGGGATGTCCGCTGGATCGATCAGGAGCAGTTTGATTTTAAGCTGAACGGCAGCGTGACACCGTATCGGTATTGGGATGCCACGGATGCGGTGCGCTTTAGCCTGCAGATGACAAAAGAAGCACTGCGGGAAGATTTACAAGCTGAGGTCAACACCCTGGTTCGATATGATGCCATCTATCGCAAGGTAGACGCCGTTTATGATGTGCGTAACAGCGATTTATCACTATTAATCCGTTCCTGCTTGCAAAATTCAGGCACGGTCTCGAAAAATCGTAGAAAACAATTTTCCGCAACCGTGCCTGAACCGGTGTTTGATGCCATTGAGCAGGCGTGGACGGAAACAGATTAAGCGCTTGACCCACTCAAACGAATCGCGCCTGCTTTTGGTGCTTATATTTTCAGCTTTTTTTGACGTTTTCATTATTCAACTTTGGGCCATTGTTGCGCCCCGTGTAAAAATCTAATCACCTGGACCTCGCCAACCTCCTCTTGAACACGGTACGCCACGATAAACGGTGTACCAGACACCACTAACTCACGAGTGCCAAGCAAACGACCAGCCCGTCCCATCTTTGCAAAAGGCCCAAGTCGCGCAACGCCGCTCGTAACGGATGCGTCCTGCTCTAGTGCAGCCTGTGGCTTATCCGCTGCCACGAAATCCATTGCATCCTGATACTGCTGCCATGCAGTAGAGGACCACCTCACCGCAAAAGGCAATGCCCATTTTCTGCCGTTCATGAATCGCCGTTTTCGGTTTGCCTGATAAGGTCAGCGCGCCACTGTGCGCGGTCGCGTTCGACGACTTCATGCGCGATCCACTCGGTGGCTGGATCGTCGGCCTCTTTCAGGCCCATCTCGACCTGTTCCCGAAACCAGCGGTCATGCTCGGCGGCGGCAAAAGCGTTCCGCATCCGGTCGGAGGCATCCGGTCGGGATTTGCCAGATAAGGCGACATCGGCATAATGTCGGGTGGCGTCCAAAAGGTCCACCTTGACGATATGCAGTTCATCCCGGAGATACCCGACACAAGTGTCGAGGCTGCGCCAGAGGCGGGGCTTATCGGCGCGCTGAATGCCCAACGGTCTCTCTTCCGTGCCGTACTTGAGCAATACCGACCAGCCACCAGGCTGACCGATAATGGCTGCACCCCGGAGGGCGTGAGCTTCAACCAAGCGCTTGACAGTAGCCGTGTCGATGGTGTGATTGACCATTTTAGATCCTCGTAACGACAAACCAGAAAGGACATTATACTCTGCGTTACTGATAAGTTCTGCAAGCATGATTCAAATCTGGACCATTGCGGCGGCCCCATGGGCGTGATAACGTCACGTTATCACCTCTGGAGGTCATCATGCGCAAAGTTTTTCATACCCGCCAATTCATGGCTGGCAATTCACCTGCCGTCCGTATCCCTGTGAGTATGGCCTTCCCGAAACAGACCAAATTGGTTGTGATTCGAGAGGGAAACAGGCTCATCGTAGAGCCTGAAGAAGATTCACTCCAATCGCTTCCTGCGCTGTTCGCTGCGCTACGCCCGCAGCACACCGGCGAACGCCCGGAGTTTATCGAGACGGAAAGATCCTGGTGATACTGCGCTACCTGCTGGACACCAATATTTGCATCTACCTCATGAAGGAGCAGCCCGCATCAGTGATCCGGCGCTTTGCCGCCTGCAAGCCCGGTGAAATTGGGATCAGTTCGATCACCTGGGCTGAGTTGTGTTGTGGCCTGGACGTGCATAACAACCAGTTCGAAATGGCCACGCTCTTGAGCAGCCTGATCGTCAAGAATTTTGATGTGGATGCAGCGGACCTCTTCGGAAAGCTCTCCCGTCAGTTTCCAGTCAGAAAGAGCAGCTTTGACCGCATAATTGCCGCGCATGCTTTATCGCTGGGAGTCACGCTGGTGACCAACAACACGGCTGATTTCGATCTCTATGCCGGAGCAGGACTGGTTATCGAGAACTGGGTGGATTGACCTACCCGACCATAAACGCTAAGGTTTCGCTCCAACCAAGTGCAGCCCCGAGATAAGCAAAACGTGCCCAACCCGATTACCGCCACCCTGCGTCCCTACTGGCAATACCGCGACCTGGTGCGCAATCTGGTCATCAAGGATCTGAAAGTCCGCTACCAGGGCGCCATACTCGGTTTTTTCTGGTCTTTAGGCAACCCGCTGGCACTGATTCTGCTTTACGACTTCGTGTTTACCCACGTTTTTCGCAGTAATCTGCCCAATTATATTTTGTATCTGGTCATCGGCGTTCTGCACTACAATCTGTTTGCACAGGCAGTCAGCCAGAGTTGCGAAAGCCTGACCAGTGCTTCCGGCCTCGTCCAGAAAATCTACTTCCCACGCATTTTAGTGCCTACATCCAGTTTGCTGTTTACCCTGGCCTTGTGGGTCATCGCCATCCTCATCCTGGTAGTGCTTTATCCATTTCTAGGTGGAATTTATCACTGGGGTTTGCTGTTATATCCCTTGGCGCTGGGTTTGTACATTGCCTTTATTTGGGGCATTGTGCTGGCTTTCTCAGTACTACAGGTAGAGCTCCGCGATCTGAAACACATGGTGGATATTGCCGTCATGTTTGGCTTCTGGTTTACGCCCATTGGCTACAATATTAATGTACTGAAACCCACAACCCGAGAGATCATTTCCCTGAATCCGCTGACCCAGTTCATGGATTTGTTCCACGCACTGCTCTATTCAGGTACACTCCCCGCCCTCAATCACGTCCTGATCGCTTGTGCCTGGACCATCGGCACGGTTAGTGTGGGCATGGTATTGTTCCGCCGTAAAGCGCGGCACCTGGTAGAAGATCTCTGATGTCGCCCGCCATTATTGTTGAGCACGTCAGCAAGGAATTCATCCTACGCCACAATCGGGCAATGGGGCTGAAAACCCGTTTTCTCGGGATCTTTCACAAAAACAAGCGGGAGAAACGCGAACATTTTCTGGCACTGGATGATGTCAGCTTTACGGTAGAACAAGGGGAAGCGTTGGGATTACTAGGGCACAATGGTTCCGGCAAGAGCACCCTGCTGCAGATTATCGCCGGGATATTGCAGCCGAGTAAAGGACGCGTCATTACCAATGGGCGGGTAGCTCCTTTGATTCAGTTGGGGGTAGGCTTTAATTCTGAATTGACGGGCTATGAAAATATTTTCCTGAATGCCAGCCTCTATGGGTTTCTGAACAAGGATATCCGAAAGCGGGTCAAAGACATCATTGAATTCTCCGAGTTAGAGCATTTCATTGATACGCCACTAAAAAACTACTCCTCGGGTATGCAGATGCGTTTAGGGTTTGCAGTTGCCGTAAACCTGCAGCCAGACATCCTACTGGCAGATGAAATATTGGCAGTAGGAGATCAGGCGTTTCAGGATAAGTGTTTGGATAAGATTGCTGAGATGCGGGGAAATGGGATGTCTTTAATACTGGTATCACATGCCAAAAGCCAAGTAAAACAATTTTGCAATGCTTACTTAAGTCTAGACAAGGGGCATATCATAAAAAAAGGGCCAATAGAAACATTGGTTGCTGAACAGGAATTATAAAGCCAGGAAAAGGGATTAGCGTGAATAATGAATTAAAAGTAGCCTACTCAAAATATATTCCAATAATTGTAGGCAGCAAAATTTTTGACGAGAAAACCACTATTGAGTCGACACCACTAAAAGCCGAAACTTTTATTGCAGAACCAATAGGTGTTAATTTTTACATCACCAAAGAACACAATATAATAATCGAACATGATAACCTACCAAACGAAATTAAAATTAGCATAGCGAATAGCGACTTCTATCAACTTTTTTTACCCGAATCAACTATACCAAACAAAAGAATCAAACATATAGAAAATAATTTAGGAATATTAATTCCAATGATACACCCCGGTGACAATATTTATGGCCACTGGTTAATAGACATTATACCTCGAATTGAAATTTTTAAAGCATTGTATCCCGATGAAAAAATATGTTTAGCCACTGTAGATAGCACACCAAAATGGGCCCTAGAATTAATAGAATTTTATTATGGTACAAGTGTAAATTTCATAATACTTACAGCAGAAGAAAATTATAATTCTAAATTATTCTTAACCTCGCCTACGCGATATCACGACAAATTGTCTTTATTTACGACAATTTTAAGGAGTAAATCCAGTTTCAGACCCCAGAATGAAAACAAAGTTTACCTTTCTAGAAGTAGATTCGAAGACGGACTAACAAAAAGAAATCTACTAAATAGGGGTATTATTGAAGGGTTTTTTAAATCAAATAAATTTGATATAGTTTATCCTGAACATCTATCCATAAAAGAACAAATGGATTTATTTAATTCTACGACATTTCTCGCTGGAGAGTCAGGTTCAGCTCTTCACAATTCAATCTTTTGCCCTTCTGGTATCCCTGTAATAAATATACAATCAGCACGCGTAAATCATTTTATACAGGCCGGATTATGCTATCATTCATTACAAGTACCAGTTTATGTATTTGGCAACGCTAGAAATGAAGAATGGCACTCCAGCTATCATGTCGACTTAAAATATGTTGAAAGTGCATTAGAAAAAATATACGACGCTAAAAGTAATGCACAAATAAATCAAAAAATTGATAGCTATTTTCAGAATAAAAATTCTTTAGACAATAAAATAATAAATGATGCATATCCATACATGGCTGCGGAAATTATTCAACAACATTCAGCAATCTCCAGAACTCTAGATATGGAACTACAGAAAAAAAATGATGTAATAACATCTAAAACTGACTTATTAAGAAAGCTAGAAAAGAGTTTACAAGACAAAGATAATATAATATTATCAAAAACTAATTTATTAGAAAATCTAGAAAGGAATATTGATGCTCTTCAACATTCTAGGTCCTGGAGATACACAAAGATATTACGAGATTTAGCATCCCAACTACGTAAAATAAAATATATTATAATTTCAGAAATAGTTGGTCCTAAAGTAAAAAAAACATCTAAATTTTTTTACCATTTTCTACCAATGAGTAGATCAACAAAAAATCAAATTGCCATTTATCTTTATAAATATTTTGGAACAATTTTTTCAGGGATGCAACAATACGAACAATGGCTGCATTCGACAATGGCACATACTCAGTCATCCCAGTTTAGTTCATTGGTACGTAGTGAGGACGTTGAATCACTAATAGATCATTTAGAATTTCCATTCTTTGAAAATCCAATGGTTAGCGTTATAATACCTGTTTATGGAAACCTAATAATAACATTAACATGCCTTCAATCCATATATAAAAATATCCCAGAAATCCCTTTTGAAATTATCGTCGTTGAGGATTCATCAGGGGACGCCGATATAAGCAAATTAAAACGAATAAAAGGAATATACTATAAAGAAAACACAACGAATTTAGGATTTCTACGTTCCTGCAATAAAGCAGCAGAGTACGCTCATGGTGATTTTCTTTACTATTTAAATAACGACACAGAACTCACACCTAATAGCCTAGAGAACATGCTAGATCTATTTAACAGAAATCAAAAATGTGGGATGGTAGGATCAAAATTATTATATCCCGATGGGCGTCTGCAGGAAGCGGGTGGTATCGTATGGAGAGATGCCAGTGCCTGGAACTATGGAAGACTTGACGACCCTACACGTAGTATTTACAACTACGTACGAGAAGTTGATTATTGTTCTGGTGCTTCGTTACTAATACGCAAAGACTTTTTTGAGCAACTTGGTAAATTTGATGAGCAATATGCACCAGCATATTATGAAGATACAGATTTAGCCTTTCGGGTTAGGCAAGCGGGATATCAAGTTTTATATCAACCACTATCAGTTGTCATTCATCATGAGGGAATATCTCACGGAACAGATGCAAATTCCGGGATAAAGTCTTATCAAGAGAAAAATAAAAAGAAGTTTTTTGAGCGGTGGAAAAGTGTTTTATATAATGAAAATTTTGAAAGTGGTAGTACTATTATTCGTGCTAAAGACCGAAATTTCTCTGGAAAAATTGTTCTAATAATTGATCACTACATTCCTCAACCAGACCGTGATGCTGGGTCACGCGCGATGATTAGTTTAATGCGTACTCTATTACACAAAAATATAAAAGTAAAATTCTGGGCCGACAATCTATATTGTGATCCAGAATATGGTCCTGCACTAACACAACAAGGTATAGAAGTCATATGTGGATCAGAATATCGAGATGGATACAAAGACTGGTTGAAGGAAAACGGTAAAGAGATAACTGCAATAATTTTAAGTCGTCCTCACATTGCGATTGATTATATTAAGACGTCAAGGAGTTATTCAACTGCAAAACTACTATATTATGGACATGATATCCATCATCTCCGCCTTGATTTAGAGCGGCAAATAAAGAAAACAAGAACTCTGGATAACGATTATGAAAGATTTAGTAAACTAGAACATTTTATTTGGGAAAAGGTTGACTCAATATATTATTTTTCAGAGGTAGAGGTGTCATATGCCCGTTCTTGGCTGGCAGAGCGAGGTTATGGAGCGGCGGTCCATCAGGTGCCTATTTTTTGTTACGATTCGATTCCAAATCCATCTGAATCCAAGTTAGAAAGTCGGAAAAACATTTTGTTTGTTGGTGGATTTGGGCATACTCCAAATATAGATGCTGCACTGTGGCTGTCAAATGAAATTTATCCAATCATAAGTACGAAACAACCTGATACAAAACTCATTTTGGTGGGTTCGAATCCAACAAAAGAAATACTAGATCTACAGTCTGAGCATATTATCGTAACAGGTTTCGTAACAGATGAAGTATTAGACACTTGGTATTCATCTGCTCGGGTTGTTGTAGTACCGTTGCGCTTTGGCGGTGGCATCAAAGGAAAAGTTATAGAATCTATGTACAAGGGCGTGCCTTGTGTGTCTACAACCGTTGGCTTCCAAGGCTTAGCAGATATACCCAATGCTGTTGAGATAACTGCAGACACCCCAAAAATGTTCGCGGAATTAATTTTTAAACTTTTTAAGGATGATGAGCTTTGGCAACAAATTTCTTCCTCGAACCAGCAATACATTGCCCATAATTTTACAGAAAATAAGCTATATTGTACTCTTGACTTATGAATTTTATAATAGATTCAAACTGGTTTATCGAAACGTTCTGTGGTTCATGTATAACCTGGAAAATGTGATGTCTAAATATAAGGTACTTCTTTTTTTGATAGATTCTAAACCATTAGTTATTATGACAAAAAGGATATAAAATTGCATAACAGATCTTTTAATAATAAAATTATTTACATTTTTTTTGCATTATTAACATTTCCGTTAATATTGAACGGATATCCTATTTTATTCGCCGACACGGCTACTTACATAGGCGCATATACGAACCTTAGTTCATTTTATGGCCCGCCGATAAGTAGACCAATAAGCTATGGATTTTTCCTTTTTCTAGCAAGCATTGGAAAATCCTCTTTATTTTATGTTGCATTGCTGCAAGATTTTCTAATGGCTTATTTAATATCAAAAGCATGTCGCATAAATAATTTAAGTATCAATCTAATATTACTATTACTTTATTTGCCAATATCCTATATAGCCATTCTTACAAATACGATATTGACAGATGTTTGACTGTCTATGGGTTATTTGTCAGCTTATCTTATTATTCTGGCTGATAATGAAAAATCGCCACTATTATTTCTTATAATATTTGCTTGCGGGGCTTTTGCTCCTGCCAATGGGATAATTATATTATTGTCTATTTTATTATTATGGGTAATTATGAGGTTCAAGAAAAGTAAAGAAGTATTACTTATCAGTTTGACCATTATTTCAAGCTTGCTTTTATTATCGTATGATAACTATATTTCTCATAATTCATTTTCACCAATTGCAGGTAGCAACACATTCTGGGTTGGCAGACTCATTGGAGAGGGTCTGGCACAGAACCAAATTAATAAACTATGTACTGAGAAAACCTATAGAAATACATCACCCTGTATTAATAAAGAGCAATATATAGATCGCAGTGGGCAAGAGTTTTTATGGGGAACTTACAAAAATAATTTCAGCCCATGGAATCTTCGTTATAAAAACTTTTTTTCTGCTGTTAAAACTCAAACGCTTATTCACAACCCTGTAGCATTTTCTTATAATGTGTGGCAAAGTGGGTTAGAGACATTAATGAGCCTACCCCATAACCTAAATCAGCTCTATGGTAGATATGACATAAAAACAAATGATAATTGGGTCTACAGAACAATCCGCATGTATTTTAACTACCATCAAATGATGCGGGCTTGGCAACAAAGTAGCAAAAAATCATTTAATTATTTCCCAGCTACAAACATTGGCATTTTTGTTATATTGTTTTTTACACTTATTGCCAACTTTGGTTACATTAAAAATAATATCAATTCTTTTATACTTCTATCAATATATTCTTTTTCTTGTATTATTTTGAATGCATTTATAGATGGAGGTCTTTCCATGGTTAATCCTCGCTATAATGTTAAAGGATTTGGTATTATAGTTATCTTATATTGTTTTATTTTAGCTTCGAGAGGTTCCATTGTTAACAGCAGGAAAAATTGAGTTTTCAAGCCTAATGACGTTTAATTAAGTAAAAAATAGGTGAATCATGCAAAACAAACCTGTAATTGCAATTTTAATCCCCTGCTACAATGAAGGCATTGCCATTTCTAAAGTTATCAGTGATTTCAAATCTACGCTGCCTGCGGAACAGATTTATGTCTATGACAACAATTCAACCGATGAAACCAAAAAAAATGCCCTCGAAGCAGGGGCCATTGTTCGCGAGGAACACCAGCAGGGCAAAGGCAATGTTGTCCGTCGCATGTTTCGAGATATAGAAGCAGATTTTTATATCATGGTGGATGGGGATGATACCTACGATGCCCAAATGGCCCCGCAAATGATCAAAATGGCTCAGGAAGGGCCTTACGATTTAGTCAACTGTGTCCGTCTGGAAAATACCGAAGCAGCATATAGAAGTGGACACCGCTGGGGTAATGCTTTGTTGACCGGGGTCGTTCGCAAATTTTTTGGCGACAGGGTGCGAGACATGCTCTCTGGTTACAAACTTTTTTCGCGTCGTTTCGTCAAATCTTTTCCTGTGGCCAGTGGCGGTTTTGATATTGAAACAGAAATCACCATTCATGCCCTGGAATTAGCCATGCCAGTGACACATGTTGAGGGGGTTTATGGTGCCAGACCGGAGGGCTCCGTTAACAAGCTCAGCACTTATAAAGATGGACTTGTGATTCTCTGGATGATTATCACCCTATTCAAGCATGAAAGACCGCTACAGTTCTTTTCCTGGATTGCAGGAATACTTGTCTTTATTTCTTTACTGCTCGGAATACCTGTGGTGATTACCTTTTTCCATACGGGCGAGGTACACCGACTACCCACGGCAGTTCTTTCCATGGGAATCATGTTGTTGGCGGGCTTGAGTTTTATGACCGGGCTTATTTTGGATACGGTGACGCGTGGACGAAAGAAAGCACGGATGCTGGCCTACTTGAACCACCCCATTTACTCAGAAAATGATCCTATGCGAACACAACAGGATGATGAGTAAAACTCTCCACACTCAGTTTTTTCGTTTCGCACTGACTGGCATTGCAGGATTCGCCGTAGATGCGAGCATTGTCTGGTTGTTAACACAGTTTAGGATCAATGCAATTATTGCCCAAGGCGTGGCCTTTTCTGTGGCGGTCACCGTTACATGGTGGTTGAATCGCAAGTACACTTTTCCGCATTGGGCCGATCACCGTCTTTTGCGCGAATGGTTACGCTATATATCTGCAAATTCGTTGGGAGCGATTGTCAATAACGGTGTCTATGTCGTTTTAATCTTAACCTTGTCACTAATGGCGCATTATCCTGTGCTTGCCGTGGCAGCAGGCTCACTGGCCGGTTTGGTTTTTAACTTTACGGCTTCTCGGGCTTTGGTATTTCGCAACCGTCAAGCAGGCGACAATCAATAAATCTAACCCCGCCCTGCCACTTCCCGCAAAATCCCCAGCATCTGCGCTCCTGCACGTTGCCAGTGATATTGCGCCGCCTGTGTTTTCCCTTTTTGAACCAGTTGTTGCCGCAATGCTTGATCTTCTGCCAGACGGATCATGCCGTCGCGGATGGATTCTATACGGAGCGGATCACAGTAAAGGACGGCGTCGCCACAAACCTCAGGAATAGCCGTACTATTGCCGGCTAATACTGGGCAACCACTCGCCATGGCTTCTACGGGCGGCAAACCAAAACCTTCATAGAGGGAGGGATAAATCAGGGCCACCGCCCGCTCCAATAGGGCGGGTAAGAGTTCATCACGCAGGTAGCCCAGCAGGACGATTTCACCCCGTGCCTGCATGCGTTCCAGAATCGGTGCAAAACGACTTTCCTGCCAGCCCATCTGACCCACCAGCACCAGGGGATACTGGCGTTTGATACGGTCTGCCAAACCCTCATAGGCAAGGAGCAGTCGCTCCATGTTTTTGCGGGGTTCCAGCGTCGATAAAAACAGAAAATAAGGGCGCGGATCTCCATCCAGAGCGACGCGTAATGCCCGCCTGGTTTCCTCGCTCACTGGCGCTGAAAATCGCTCGGAAATGCCCGGATACAGAACATGAATGCGTCCTGCCAACTCCGGAAAGTGCTTCAGGAGTTCACCCTTGGTAAAATGCGAGATAGTCACCACGGCATTGGCTCTTTCCAGAGCCGGACGCAGGTGACGGTTTAAAAACAGTACCCGACCCGGCGGATGCGCCTCCGGCATGTCCATATGCGAAAGGTCATGCACCACCAGCACCTGTGGAGAACGGCCCTTGGGCAGCACGTAGTTCATACCCAAAATAATTTCCGGTCGCCAGCGCTTTTTGAGGCGCTCCAGTTGCCATCCCTGCAGATAAAATTGTACTTCACGGCCCAGTGGAATTTTCTTTTTCCACGCACCCCGTTGCGGAATATGCAATCCGGCAGGATGCGGGGGTTGGTCGGAGTAGCCGGTGGTCGTGAAATAGGTCAGCTTTACGGCCGGGGTCTGGATCAGGACATTAATCAGTTCTTCGGAAAAATGACCAATACCCGCTGGACGTCCTTGCATGGTAGTGGCCTCTATGGCGACGCGCACGGTGCGGCGCCTTTCGGTTTGCGGCAAGGGTACCGGCGTGGGCACCTGTTCGCTGTAGGCCAAGCCCTTGCGCGCTTCCCAAATGGCACGAATATTGTTCCTTTGGCCGGCACGTAAACGCTTGCTGATGCGCACCAGAGAACCCAGCGTCCAGCTCAGTCGTGGAAAGCGCGCATAGCGGGACAAAAAGTGCCCCGCCGAGTTCGTCACATAATAATCCTTCAGGGGATGATCGTGCCCCAGACTGGACGAGTGCTGATGCCAGATATGGGAATCGGCGGCCACCGCCAGTTGCCAGCCCTGTGCCCGCAGGCGGTAGCACAAGTCGGTGTCTTCCCAATACATGAAAAATTGATCGTCATCGAAGAGGCCTATTTGCTCCAGCGCCTCGCGGCGCAGTAATAGACTGGCCCCCGTCAAATAATCCAGTTGCGCAGCAGGCAGGATGCGCTTGGCATGATGCGCCAGTCCCAACCACGACAGGACATGACCACCGCCCCAGACCAGCACCTTTTGCGGGTGGTCCAGATCGTAAATGACCGAGCCGACCGCACCCACCTGCGCATTGCTTTGCAACTCTGCCAGCAGCGCATTGAGGGCGTCCTTGTGGACAATGGCATCATTGTTGAGAATCCAGAGGGCGGTAGCACCGGCATCCAGCGCGTGGCGGATGCCGACATTACACCCACCGCCAAAACCCAGATTTTCTCCGGTTCGAATCAGCTTAGTCGGTAAGGTGGAAGAAGCTAACCAGGCTGCTATGGCATCGGCACTGCCATCCGTCGAGCCATTATCTACAATCCAGATTCGTCCAGGCGTGTCCCTGAGTTCCCGAAGCGCCCGCAGACAACGCCGCGTATCGGCAAGGCTATTCCAATTGATGAGAATAATGTGGGCGTTTTGCGCGCTAAGACTGGGACTGGTCAAATTCGTGAGTATCCGCCAAATTAGGAGTGTGCTGCCGGGTGCTTCTGCTGGCGGGGGATTATGCCACCGTACGGTCAGCTCTGCCAGAAAATGCGTCGCAGGATATGGGGTCTCTGATAATTGCCCCCAGGCTCCGTGGCTGATAGGTTATCCCAAGCGCCATATACAATAGAGATTATCATCATGGAACAAGCGACCATCTTTCGAATTAATCGTAGTCAGGCCGTACGACTGCCCAAATCCATCGCTTTCCCCAATGATGTGAAGCGCGTGGATGTCGTCGCCTTGGGTCGTGTGCGCATCCTGGTACCTGCAGGGGAATCCTGGGAAAGCTGGTTTAATGGTGAAGGGGTCAGTGCCGACTTTATGGAAAGCCGCGAGCAACCCGATAATCAGCACCGGTTTCACCCGGAAGAAGCAGTACGAGGAAGCCGTGGTTTATTCCAAAAATTGACAGATAATAACAAACACAGCAGACCACTCACAGAAGAGATCATCGCCGAACGACGCCTTGCAGCAAAATATGAGTAAGTCAGTACTGGATGCTTCCGCGTTGCTTACTTATCCATAAACTCATAGGCTTCTCTGAAGTACTGAAGTTCACGTCATCCTGATTCGTTAGTAAAAAGCTTTACCTCTTTCTTTGTGTTGTGGCCTTTCTTACACTGTGCGCTACCTTTTCATTTGAGATTTTTATGCGCGCCAGTCAGATTTTCATTCCGACCCTGAAAGAAACTCCCGCCGAGGCGGAACTCGTCAGCCATCAGTTGCTGCTGCGCGGAGGCTTTATTCGCCGCCTTGCCTCGGGATTATATACCTGGATGCCTCTGGGTTTACGGGTATTGCGCAAGGTGGAGCGCATTGTCCGCGAGGAAATGGACCGCAGCGGCGCCCAGGAAGTGCTGATGCCGGTGGTTCAGCCCGCCGAGCTGTGGCAGGAATCAGGACGCTGGGAAAAATACGGGCCGGAACTGCTGCGCCTCAAGGATCGCCACCAGCGCGATTTTTGTCTGGGTCCTACCCATGAAGAAGTCATCAGCGATTTAGCGCGGCGCGAAATTCATTCCTACAAGCAGCTTCCCGTCAATTTTTATCAGATTCAGACCAAGTTCCGCGACGAGATCCGACCCCGTTTCGGGCTGATGCGTGGTCGCGAATTCATCATGAAAGACGCCTATTCCTTTCATGTGGATCATGCTTCTCTGGAAATTACTTATCAGACCATGTATGACGCTTACCAACGGACCTTCACCCGCCTGGGTCTGGATTTTCGGGCGGTGGAAGCAGACAACGGGGCGATTGGCGGCAAGCGTTCCCACGAATTTCATGTTCTGGCCGATTCCGGGGAAGATGCCATTGTGTCCTGCGACCACTGTGATTATGCGGCCAATATGGAAAAAGCCAGCAGTCCCGCTAAAGCTGCGCCCGTAGAAGCCCCTCTGGAGGCGGCGCGGGTGCAGACGCCGGGTATCCGGACGGTAGCCGAACAGGCTGCCATGCTGGGCATTTCCAGCAGCCAGATCGTCAAAACCGTGCTGGTCTTGGCGGGTGAGCAACCGGTCATGCTGCTGTTACGCGGCGATGACGAACTGAACCTGATCAAGGCTGCCCATGCCCTGGAAGTGGACGAAGTCAGAATGGCCACGCCCGAAGAGGCCGAGGCCGCGACTGGCGCCCCCCTGGGCTTCATCGGCCCCAAAGATTTAAAAACTTCCATTCGGGTGCTGGCCGATCATCGCGCCCTGAATGTCGGCAATTTCAGCACCGGGGCCAATGAAATAGACACGCATTGGGTGAATCTCAACTGGGATCGTGATCTTTCCTGCCCGGACAGCGCCGACTTGCGCAATGTCCGGGCTGGCGACCCTTGCCCCCACTGTAGTACCGGTACGCTGGGCATCCGCCGGGGCATTGAGGTAGGGCATGTGTTCCAGCTCGGGCAGGTTTACAGTGAACGCATGAAAATCACCGTGCTGGACGAAAGCGGACGCGATGCCACAGTGACCATGGGTTGCTACGGAATTGGGGTATCCAGGGTAGTAGCAGCGGCGGTGGAGCAGCATTTTGATGAACGCGGCATTATCTGGCCCGCGTCGCTGACCCCCTTCGATGTGGGCATCGTCGCCATCAATGCCCGCAAATTCCCGGAAGTTGCCGCCGCCGCTCAGGCTCTGCATGATCGTCTGGAGCAGGCGGGTTTCAGTGTGCTGCTGGATGATCGGGATGAGCGACCGGGGGTGCAGTTTGCGACCATGGATTTGATCGGCTTGCCCCATCGGGTGGTGGTCAGTGACAAGGTACTGGCGCAGAATGTTTGGGAATATCGGGCGCGCCGCGCCAGCGAAAATACGCTGGTGAATGAAGCCGAACTGATGGACCGCCTGAACGCGAGTTCGCCCGTTCATTAACCATAAGGATCAGGATCATGGATAATTTTCCAGTGCAGCATGTAATGGTGGCCGTAGATTTTTCAGAAATGGCGCTGCCTACCGCGCTGGCGGCGGCTCAGGAAGCGCGGCTGCATCAGGCCAAACTCACCATCATCCATGTGTTCAACCCGCAAATGCTGAATTTGCAGATGCCCGAGGAAATCCTGCCCCCGACTCTGGATCTTCGGGAAAAGCTGCTGCATCTGGCCCACGCCGAAATGGACAAGCTCCACAAGGCGATGGACAGCGAAGGGATGCAAGCAGAAATGGTGCTGGAGGAAAGTGCGGACAATATTGGCCGCGCCATTGCCGCTTATGGCAAGGCCCATCAGGCCGACCTGCTGGTGGTCGGCAGCCATGGTCATAGTGGTCTGGGACGCTTACTATTGGGTTCTGTAGCCAATGACGTGCTCAACCACGCCCACTGTCCGGTGCTGGTGATCAAACACACCTGATTCACTGATACTGGTCAACCCAGGCACTGACCGCCCCCACAAAATCACTGCCGGCCCGGGTCATGGCGGCCGCTCCACCCGCCGCCGAAGCGGTTTTCAGTGGCACGCTTTCCTGGAATGCATGCTGGGCGATGACCTGAAAATTGCGGTCATTCAATAAAGTGGCTGTACCTGCTATCAGCGCCTGACCAGCCCGGGGTGCAGTGAAATTTACCACGAAATTACTCAGGTGCAGGCAGAGCACATATTGTGCCGCACCACTGGACTGCCCGGAAAGTACGGCTTTCCAGTGATGGCTTTGCTGCAGATGCTGTAGCAGACGCATATCCAGCATTTCCGCCGGGGTCCCTACCCAACGCGCATCCCGATAAGACAGGAGCATTTGGGGATTCTGGTAAAGCAGATGGTATTGGTAGGCATTGGTATCCAGCCAAGAGGGGGCGCTGACCGAGGCCAGTTGCAAAACGACTTGAGCAGTGTGCGGTGCATTTTTGGCTTCAACAGGCACCGACGAGTGCAGCGCAGTGATATTGTAGGGCGTCTGCCAGGGCGTCGCCGTGGCACAACCGCCAAGCAAAAAAGCGGTCCCCAAAAAACCCAGACGGGCTGTGCCCCATAAACGTGGCATGCGAACGACTATCATGAGCTTAGTGACCTCCTGCAGAAAAACCCGACTCACCCGGGCCTGGGGGTGGCCCCTGAGTTCCGTAAAGCAGGGATTGAGGGGATTGTTTGAGGGACTGGCTGAGGCTGGACAGCGCTTCACTGCTATGCAGCAGACTGCTGGTTAATTGCTGTACCTGGGGAAGCGTCTGGTAGTTCAGGGTATTGATGGCCTGCTCACTGGATGCGCCGAGTTTTTGCAGGGATTTGGCCGCCTGGGTAGCACTCGCCAGGGGGGCTTGCGCCTGTACTGCCAGGGTATCTAAATGCTGGATGAGTTGATGACTGGCGACCATGGTGGATTGGGTGGCAGCCACCATGGCGGGAAGCGCCTTGAGCGCCGGCATCATGGCATCTTCCATTTGCACCAGGTCCTGAGTAGCCTGATCGAGATGCGTCAGGGTTTGCCCGAAACGGGCACGGTTCTGGTCATTGAGCAGGTCATTCAGACGATCCGCCAACTCATTGCTGCGGTTTACCAGAGACTCGCCATTGCGGGACAGCACCTCAAAAAAGCTGGGATGCATGGGAATTTCCGCAACCTGACCCGGATTGTGCGTAATGGGGGCAAAATCGGTTCCCTTGTCGGTTAAGGATAAGTAGCTGAGACCGGTGACTCCTTGAGGAGCCAGTTCTGCGAAAGTCGCCCGGGTGATGGGTGTCGATTTATCGACTTTGATTTTCACCCTAATCATGCGCGGATTGGTCGGGTCCAGACCGATGGCGGTCACCTCACCCACCCTCACCCCTTTGAATCGCACGGGCGCCTGAATGCTAAGGCCAGTAACACTGTAGGGCGAAATCACATCAAAGTTGACCCCGGGTTTTTCGCCGTGATGCATCCACAATCCGACAATCGCGACCGCGACGCCAAGTACCAGCAAAAAAACTACCGCGACCAGCGCGTGCGCACGGCTTTCCAAGAAGGTAGCTCCTGAATGAGATATTTCCCTATTGGAGCACAGGAACCGTTGCAAGCCAATCTTTCTGAATGATCTGCTCAATGGCAAGACCTCTTGCCTGCTGGCCCAATGGAAGTCATTGACTTGCCCGGAAACCCATGACTAAATGAGCCAAAATCTCTGGAGCCCTTGAAGCTATGGACTTTGACATATTGCGCCGTACCATGATTGATACCCAGATTCGCACCTGGGATGTGCTTGATCCGCGCGTGCTGGCCATCGTCACCGAGGTCAAGCGGGAGTTATTTGTGCCGACCGCCTATCGTCATCTGGCGTTTGCCGATTACGCCATGCCCATTGCCCACGGCGAACATATGTGGACGCCTAAAATGGAGGCCCGTATCCTTCAGGAGCTGGATTTGCGCGAACATCACCGGGTTCTGGAAATTGGCACAGGAACCGGCCACATGGCCGCACTTATGGCCAGACTGAGTGGCATGGTGCATAGCGTCGAGGATCGTGCAGATTTATCGCAAATGGCTGAAGGCCATCTGCGCGTACAAGGGATTCACAATGTGCAGCTCCATGTCGGCGATGGCTCATGCGGCTGGGCTGAGCATGCACCTTATGATGCCATTTGTGTGACCGGCTCCTTGCCCGTATTGCCCGAGGCATTCAAGGAACAACTGGCGGTGGGTGGGTGTCTGGTCGCCATTATCGGTAAGGGTCCTGCCATGCGCGCCCAGCGCATCACGCGCACTCAGCAGGACGTTTATGAAACAACCGTACTTTTTGAAACCGAAGTCACTCCCCTGCGGCATGCCCCACTGCCCGGTCGTTTTGTTTTTTGAGTGGCCATGCGTATTGAAGCCCAGCAGAGCCTGATCCTGACCATCGATATGCAGGATCGTCTCCTGGGTGCCATCCCAGAGACAGAACGCAACCAAGCCATTCAAAACGTTACGCGTTTGCTGGCCGCTGCGGCGGCTCTGGAAATCCCGCGTCTGGCTACTGTCCAATATGCCAAAGGATTGGGACCGATTCGTGCCGACCTGCAGTCATTCTGTGCCCCCCCATTGGATAAAACGGTGTTTTCCTGCTGGCGGCATGCTCCGCTCCAAAACTTACTGGAAACTGAGCAGAGTCGTCGTCAGATTATTCTGACCGGAGTCGAAACCCATATTTGTGTTCTGCAAACCGCCCTGGATCTGCATAGCGCTGGTTGGCAGCCTGTTGTCGTCGCCGATGCCTGCGCCAGCCGCGACGACGCAAATGCCCAATCGGCTCTGTTACGTCTGCGTCAGGCGGGTATCACCGTCGCGGTGGCAGAGTCGGTATTTTATGAATGGCTCGGCGATGCGGCCCATCCCCAATTTCGGAGTCTCGCCCCGGCCTGGCGCTGAAACGGAGTAATTTCCCATGCAATCCCCTGCTCTCTCTTACAGCATCCATCTGGAACCCGAGGCGCATTTGTTCCGGGTCACCCTGGAAATCCCCGAGCCCGATCCTGATGGACAGGTGCTGGCTTTGCCGGCCTGGGTTCCGGGCAGTTACACCATCCGCGATCTGGCCCGCCACATTACCCAAATATCCGCAGAATCCCGGGGCGCAGCAGTCCAACTGCACAAAATGGCCACTGATCGCTGGGTTTGTGCCGCTGTAAAAGGGACTCTCCATATCTCTTATAGTGTTTATGCGCTGGATCAATCGGTGCGTACGGCTTTTCTGGATCAACTGGGCGGGTTTTTTAATGGCCCCGCCCTGTTTTTACGGGTAGTCGGTCAGGAGCAACAAATGCATGCCTTGCGCATTACCGGCCCGGATCATTGGCAGTTGGGGACTTCCATGCCCCGCGCGGCGGGTGATACTTGGGGCTGGGGTCAGTTTCAGGCAGAAAATTATCGGGCATTCATTGATCATCCGCTGTTGATGGGGACGCTGACCCTGCTGAATTTTGAGGCGGGTGGGTTGCCTCACCACTTGCTGATTCAGGGAGAACATCAGGCCGATCTGCAGGCGCTGGGACGAGACATGGCCCGCATTTGTGACTGGCAGCAGAAGTTCTGGGGTGAATCCCCCTTTCGGGAATATCATTTTCTGTGCAAGGCGCGCAGCAACGACTATGGTGGTCTGGAGCATCGGGCCTCCAGTGCTCTGGTTTGCGCCCGGGATGACCTGACCGGCCGCGACCCCAAAAATTATCGGCGCTTTCTGGGCCTGGTCAGCCATGAATATTTTCATAGCTGGCTGGTACAAGCCATCAAACCGGCGGTATTCAGCGCCAGCTCCCTGGAGCGCGCAGAACTTTCCCGGGATCTCTGGATATTTGAAGGAATCACCTCTTACTACGATGATCTCTGCCTCTGTCGTGCCGGTTTAATCAGTCCGGAACAATACCTGCAAGGGATCGCTCAGGAATGGACGCGCCTGCAAAGACGCCCCGGCCAATATCTGCAAAGCCTGGCAGAATCCAGCGAAGATGCCTGGCTCAAGCTTTATCATCCCCACGTCAACAGCGCCAATTTTGAAATCAGTTATTACAACAAGGGAGCGCTGCTTGCTCTCTGTCTGGACTTGAGCCTGCGCCTGGAAAGTGCCGGCCGTTTGAGTCTGGATAACTTGCTGATGCGCCTCTGGAAAGAGCACGGTCAGACGGGCAAGGCACTCCCCGAGGGAGAAGCCCTGCAACAAATAGCCGACCTTGCCGGTACGCAAATGGCAGAACAGTTGAAAACCTGGATAGAAGCCCGCGCCGAACTGCCTCTGGAAGCTCTCCTGGCACGCATGGGCATTGCCCTGCACAGCCGTCCCGCCACCGGTATGAGTGATTCAGGCGGCGAGGCGGCTGCGACCGTGCCGACGGCCTGGATTGGTGCCCACTGGCAAAGCCAGCCGCAAGGCGCACAAATCCGTCAGGTCCTCAGCGGTAGCCCGGCAGAAGCGGCCGGTTTGTCACCCGATGACCTCCTCGTTGCTTTGGAAGGAATGCGCTGCACGGCGGACAGTTTCGCCGGGCAAATCAGCAACAGCATCCCCGGTTGCCCGCTGCGCCTCCACTACTTTCGCGATGACGTACTTTACGAGACCCACCTGACCCCTGTTGCCCCGCCGCAGGATACCTTCTGGCTCGAGTGGCTGGAGGACGTTGACGCAGTGGTAAGCGCCCGCCGCAGCGCGTGGCTCACTCCGGCATGACACTGCATATCTGGATATTTTACGCGCTTACCGTGCTGGTAATTTCTGCAATTCCAGGTCCCAACATGATGCTGGTGATGAGTCATGGTGCCCTGTATGGTTGGCGTCGATCCATGGCGACCATGTTGGGATGCATGACGGCCCTTCTGTTGATGATTACTTTATCCGCAGCCGGACTCGGTATTTTCTTTCAAACCTGGCCCCGTATTTTTGATCTGGTCCGCATTTTAGGTGCTGCTTATTTAATTTATCTGGGAATCCGGGCATGGCAGTCAGGCGGGCGGCGCCCAGAAAATATCCAGGATTTGGCAGTAACCCGAACCCCGATACAGCGCCCTGCAGCTTTGTATCGCACCGGTATTCTGGTCACCATCACCAATCCCAAAGCGCTGCTTTTTACCGTCGCGTTGCTGCCACAATTCATGCGTCCTCAGGCTAACCCCTGGATACAGTTTGCAGAGTTGATATTTACCTTCTGGCTCATTGAAATGAGCTGGTATATGGTTTATGCACAATTGGGAACCAGAATCAGTGCGTTGTTGCGAAGCCCCCGGGCACATCAGATTTTACAGAGAGGAACCGGAGGACTTTTCATGGCCATTGGTTTAACGCTGTTCGTAATGGCTGCGCTCAACGAATCTTGAAAATATATCCAAATTATTTCAATACAATCAAACCATAATGCGGTGACAGGCAAGGTCGGTGCAGATGATGCTGAGCGGCACGTCCCAGGGTTCGCGGGGGACTCTGTCTAACTGCTGAAAAGCATGGCCGACCCCCAGCAGGCGCGGGTGCTGCCAATGCTGACGGTGGGAGATGCTGGCGAGGCTGCGATCATAAAATCCCCCGCCCATACCCAGGCGATAACCTTCTGTATCAAACGCCACCAGGGGCAGAATCAACAAATCGAGATCCTGCGGAGTCATCAGCAAATCAGCTGCTACCTGAGGCTCGGGAATACGGAAGCCATTGGGGCGCATGCGGCTCTCCCCATGAAAAGGCGCGAAACGCAGCTTTTGCGCAAAACTTCCTGATAGTACCGGCAAATAGAATTGTTTGTGACGGCTCAGACGATGGTACATCAGCGGGAGAGGATTGATTTCGCCCTGCATGGGCCAATAGAGGGCAATGCGCTGAGCCTTTTTGTAATGGCTAAGCTGGAGAATTTGCCGGGAGAGTGCCAGCGCCGCCTGCTGGAGATGCTGCGGAGAAAGAGTCCGACGTTGCTGCCGCATTGTTCTGCGCAAGCTGCCTTTGGAAACCGGATCGGATGAATCTGCTGTTTCAGCTTCAGAAAACAAAAAACCTCCCGCGATGGTCGTGCGGCCCGCTACCCCCAGAACCTGATGAACAGGTGGGAATCCACACATCGCTTCAGGCTACTCCGCTAGGGAGCTGCACACCACGATGATGACTGGGGACTCCCTGGATAGACAGTATTGGTTCAGGAATCGTCTCGGCCACTCGTGCCTCGCAGGAGGCAATTTCAAGTTACTCTGAGCCCTTGGCCCTGTCAACCAGTTGCTGCAGACGCTGTTCGACGAGTTGCAGATCATGCTCACGCGCCAGCAATGTCTGCCGGGTACGCTGCAAATCCGCTGCCAGATTCACGGCCACCATCAGGGTGGCGCGCTCCCGGCTGAGCAATTTGCCACGGCTTCTGGCCACCTCCAATTGTTCATTGAGTAGTCGCACGGCTTCCAGCAACAGCTCCCGTTCTTCATCCGGACAGGGTATCTGATAATGCTGATCCAGCAGGGTGACGGAAATTTGTTGCACAACTTTTGTGGGTTTGACTTCGGACACAGACTTCTCCCTGATGATTTTATATTTCGTTTTCCCAGCAATTGACCTGCGCCAGCAGATCATTCAGGCGCAAACAGATTTCTTCCTGACGCTCTTGCAGCATCCGGTTTTCCGCTTTCAGTTTTTGAATCTGGGCCTGCAGGGCTTGCACGGAATGCTTGTTGCGTCCGTCACCTTCCAGTTGTCGACGCAATCCGCGATAATCCGTGATAGCATTCTCCAACTCTGCAAACAGGGATTCATATCGGGATTCTAACACTGCGCCACCCACTTTTAGCCGGACATTCCGACACTGAGTTTACGAAGCACCTCCGTCATTTGCAAATTGAAGCAGGTCTGTTGCACCCATGCCCTTATCCGAATCATTGAAACGTACGCGCAGTTTTCGCCTTCGTCTGGGTGTTGCGGCACTGTTGATGCTCCTGGCCATACTGGGGGTTGTTTTGCGGATAGTGGACCTGCAGGTATTGCATTACTCCAAATTTCGCGAGCTGGCCTATGACAATCATGTGGCTCTGGTGCCCCTGGCTCCGCCTCGGGGCCTGATTCTGGCGGATCATGGGGAGGTTCTGGCAGAAAACCTGCCCACCTATGCCCTCGAAATCACCCCGGATCAGGTCCCCCATCTGCAACAAAGCCTGCAATTTTTGCAGCATCTTCTGAATTTGAGTCCGGAAGAGTTGCAACAATTTGCCGCACGGCGCGCCGGCAAGCCGGACTTTGACCCGATTGTTTTGAAGGCTGATCTGAATCCGACGCAAATTGCAGCCGTATCCGTCCGCGCCATGGAGCTGCCGGGCGTGCGTATTGTCGCCATGATGCATCGCCATTATCCCTATGACGCCTTGTTTTCCCATGTCGTCGGTTATGTCGGACCGATTACCGCTGCCGATCTGAAAGATTTTCATGCCAGTAAATATGTAGGACGCAATTATATCGGTAAAAACGGCCTGGAACGCTATTACGAACGCCAGCTGCGTGGCGTCATGGGTTATGAAATCAAGGATATAAATGCCCGGGGTTTACCAGTAGGCACTCTCCGACAGATTGCCGCTCATCCTGGTAGTAATCTGATGACCCATCTCCGGCTGCGGGTTCAGGAGGCAGGGGCAGAAGCCTTGCAGGGTAAAGGCTATCGCGGTGCGGTTATCGCCATGGACCCCAATAATGGCGGCATTCTCGCCATGGTCACCAGCCCCAGCTTTAACGCCAACTGGTTTGTGGATGGCATCAGTAATGCGCACTGGCAATCACTGCTCAACAATCCGGGCCGACCACTCATGAACCGGGCCGATAACGGTTTGTACCCGCCGGGTTCCTGCGCAAAGCCCTTTTACACCATCCAGGCCGTTCAGGAAGGCGTGATCAGCCCGGATTTCCATACTTACTGCCCCGGCAATTATCAGTTGGGAGGACACACCTACTGGGACTGGAATCGCGGTGGTTTCGGGGAGACCGGCATCACCAAGGCATTGGCCTGGTCAGTGGATGTTTTCTACTACAAGCTGGCCGTAAAAATGGGGATTAATCTGCAGGACAAGACTCTCTGGCGTTTCGGCTTCGGGCAGAAAACACCCATTGATCTGCCCGGTGGTGCAAACGGTCTGGTCCCGACTCCGGCCTGGAAGCGCGCGCATCTTCATGCCCCCTGGTACACCGGTGACTCGGTGATTCTGGGTATTGGTCAGGGCTATTTACTGGAAACGCCGCTACAATTGGTCCGCGCCGTTTCTGCCCTCGCCAATGGCGGCTATCTGGTGCAACCCCAGGTCGCCAAGGCCTTCATTGACCCGCAAAGCGGCAAGACTATTCCTATTCCCAATGCCGCGCCCGTAAATCTGCATATTTCTGCCGAAGCCATGCATGCGGTGCATCTGGGCATGGAAGCCTGCGTCAATACCGGCACCTGCCATACGGTGAGCATTCCCGGTATCAGCATTGCCGGCAAAACCGGTACGGCCCAGGTCCCTATGGGCTATAAAAATGGACGCACCATTTACAACAATGACTCGCTGTTTATTGGCTGGGCACCAGTGGATCATCCCAAAATTGCCGTAGCGGTGGTGGTCGAAAATGGCGGATACAATGCCTGGCAAGCCCTACCGGTAGCTCGTGCCGTCATTAAGGCGTATTTGCAGCCGGACCAGTCTGCTCCAGCTCCACAAAAATTATCCACAAAAATGCCAGCAAAGGTTGCTCAATCGGCAAGCGCGCATTATGATGCGCCCCTTAGTTATGGGGAGAAAGGTTCTGTCAACCCTCGCCCCGCTCAATCCACAGCACAATAAGGAGTACTGAAAATGACAGATTTTGCAATTGCGGCCATACCGCGTGAAGAAAACGGCCGCCGCGCCAGTCGCCGCCTGCGCCGTACGGGCATGGTCCCGGCCGTACTTTATGGGGATAACAAGGCAGCAATGGGCCTGAGCATTGAAGCGCGCCTGTTGCGCAAGCTTCTGGCTGACGAACGGGCCTACACGCATGTGATCACCCTGGAATTCCCCAAGGGTAAGGAAACCGCCCTGATCCGTGATCTGCAGATGCATCCCTACAAGGAAGAAGTCCTGCACATGGATTTCATGCGGGTTCATGCCGGTGAAACCGTGCGTCTGCACGTGCCCATCCATTTCCTCCACGAGAACACCTGTGTGGGTATCAAGGCTGGTGGCGTATTGCACCGCGCCCTGACGGACGTGGAAGTGGAAGCACCGGTTGATCGCCTGCCCGAAGCCATCGAAGTGGACATTGCCAATCTGGAAAAAGGCGAGAGCCTGCATCTGTCGCAGATCAGCCTGCCGGCCGGTGTTATCCTGATTCCGCTCCAGCATGAAGATGATAAGGAAATTGTCTCCATTCACAGCCCCCGTACCGGTGCTGAAGCGGAAGAAACTCCCGAAGCCGCCGAGTGAGGTAAAATGGACTGGTTGCTGGCGGGGCTGGGAAATCCCGGGGCAGAATACGCCCGCACCCGTCACAACGCCGGTTTCTGGGCGCTCCAGTCCTTTGCAGAAAAGGCTGGAGCGTCTTTACGTTTGGAATCACGCTGGCATTGTCTGGCAGCAACTACGCAAAATTCAGGACAACAACTGGGCTTGTGCCTGCCCCAGGATTTCATGAATCGCAGCGGTGCGCCGGTCCAGGCCATGGCCGCTTTTTACAAGGTGCCTGCGGCGCGTATTTTAGTGATACACGACGAGCTCGATCTCCCGCCCGGTACGGCGCGTTTGAAATGGAGTGGCGGACATGGCGGGCATAACGGCCTGCGCGATTTGGATCGGGCGCTGGGTACGCGGGATTACTGGCGCCTGCGCCTTGGCATCGGCCATCCTGGACACAAGGATGCCGTGATTCATTATGTACTGGGCGCGCCTTCGACAATGGATAAATCCGCGATTGATCTGGCAATTGATCGCAGCCTGGCGGTTCTTCCGGAATTTCTTGATGGTCGCAGTGATGCGGCCCAGAAAACCCTGCACAGCGATTAGGAGTTTTTTATGGCTTTGGCCTGTGGCATCGTCGGTCTCCCCAATGTGGGCAAATCCACCCTGTTCAATGCGATCACCAAAGCCGGTATCGCTGCTGAAAATTATCCTTTCTGCACCATAGAACCCAATGTTGGTCTGGTATCCGTGCCGGACCCCCGGCTGCAGGCGCTGATTGAAATCGTCAAGCCCCAAAATGTGGTTCCGGCCACCATGGAGTTTGTGGATATTGCCGGGCTGGTGGCGGGCGCTGCCCAGGGCGAGGGTTTGGGAAACCAGTTTCTGGCCCACATTCGGGAAACAGACGCTATTGCCCTGGTTACGCGCTGCTTTGAAGATCCCAACGTCGTTCATGTCAGCGGTCAGGTGGACCCGGTGGCCGATCTAGATACTGTATTGACGGAGCTGATTCTGGCGGATATCAGTACGGTCGAAAAAGCTCAGGCGCGGGTTGCCCGCCAGGCCAAGGGTGGCAACAAGGATGCCGTCGCCGAAGCCGCTGCCATGACCCGCCTGCTACCGCATCTCAATAGTGGCAAACCTGCCGCGAGTCTCAGCATGAGTGCTGAAGAAAAAGCCCATTTGCGCGGCCTGTTTCTGCTCACCATGAAACCCATGATGGTCATTGCCAACGTGGCGGAAGATGAAATTCAGGATGGACCCTGGCGCCCGCTTCTGGAAGCCTGGGCAGGCGAACGCCATGCCAGCGTGGTTCCGGTGTGTGCAGCCATTGAATCCGAACTGGCTGAACTGGAAGCTGAAGAGCAAAGCGCCTTTCTGCAGGACCTCGGACTGGAAGAACCGGGGCTGAATCGTATCATCCGCGCCGCCTATGGCCTGCTGGGCCTGCAGACCTATTTTACGGCTGGCGTCAAGGAAGTACGGGCCTGGACCATTCCCATCGGGGCCACTGCCCCCCAGGCAGCTGGCGTCATTCATAGTGATTTCGAGCGGGGTTTCATTCGCGCCCAGACTATCGCCTACGCGGATTTCGTCCAGTACCGGGGCGAGCATGGTGCCAAGGAAGCGGGCAGAATGCGTGCGGAAGGTAAGGATTATGTCGTCCATGATGGCGACGTACTGAATTTTTTGTTTAACGTGTGAGATGGAGACCTGTTGAGCCAGGGGCTTAACCTGCTGAAGGGGAAACTTTTCTCTTAGACTCAGCAGCATCGGCAGGAGGCGGTCCCACATTAATCAGCGGGGCCAATTCCTGCAATGCCTGCCAGTAAACCCTCCGTTTAAAGGCGATGATTTCCCGGGCAGGCATCCAGTAATCCACCCAGCGCCAGGTTTCAAACTCGGGGTGCTGAGTCGTCAAGGTGTTTATTTCCGCCTCATCGCCTTCGAAACGCAGCAAAAACCAGATTTGTTTCTGCCCGCGATAACGACGCCGCTGGGCACGATGCCGGGAACAGGGAACCTCGTAACGCAGCCACCCCTGAGTCCGCCCAAGAATACAGACCTTGGCCGTACCCACTTCCTCTTCGAGCTCACGGAACATGGCTTGCTCTGGTGTTTCCGCATGATCTATACCGCCTTGCGGAAACTGCCAGGCATTCTCACCCCGGCGTTTGGCCCACAACACCTGATTGTGTTCGTTGCAAATAATCATGCCCACATTGGGGCGATAGCCGTCTGCGTCTATCATATTCATCGTCTCTACCGATGCCTTTTGCCCAATATAGCACGAGGCAGAGCCAACGTCAGTCTGTCAGACTGTGTAAAATTTCTAGAGGATAGCGATTCCCGGCCAAATAATCCGCGATACTACGCTGTACCATGACATTACGCAGTTGTTCGCTCTGCACCTGTATTTCTGCCGGGGTCATCCACACCGGACCAATAATTCCGGTATCCAGCGTGTAGTCTGGACGCTGGTCACCCAACTTCCCGCCAAAAGCGAAACGCAGATAGGTCAAATCTTTGGCGGGGTGTTCCCAATGATAAATGCCCGTGAGATATTCGGGCGCAAAGGCATAGGCCGTTTCTTCCAGGGTTTCTCGTACGACTGCGTCAAGCAGGGTTTCACCAGGGTCCCAGTGACCCGCAGGCTGATTGAAACATCGGCGTCCTTCCACCATTTCTTCGACCAGCAAAAAACGCCCGTCTTGCTCCACAATTGCAGCAACCGTCACATGCGGCTTCCAGACCATGATTATGACTCCCTTTGCCGTTCGATTTCGCTGAGTTCCCGCCACTGTCCTGGAGCCAGATCATCCAAAGTGAAAGGTCCGAATGCCTCCCGATGCAGGCTCAACACCAAATTATCCAAAGCCACAAACATACGCCGCACCTCGTGATAACGTCCTTCATGGAGGGTCAATTGTAGTTCAGTCGTGCCGAGCGGGATCATTTCTGCCACTTTGCACGGGCTGTGCTCTCCCTCCAGCAGCAAGGTGCCCGAAGCCAGTATGCCGGCTTCATGCCCCTGCAAAGGATTTTGCAAAGTCACTCGATACCGGCGCGGGATTTCATAGCGGGGACTGGTCCAACGATGCAGCCAGTCTCCATCATCGGTCAGCAACAACACACCGCTGGTTTCCCGATCCAGTCGTCCGACACTGCTGAAGCTGGGTCGCCGATAACGCCATCGCGGTGGAAAATCCTGATAAATGGCACGAGGATCATCATGCGCGCAGACCTTGCCGAGGGGTTTGTGATACAGCACATAAAGGGGATAGGGATGATCCAGAGGCTCTTCATCTACCTGCACAGTGGCCGGATCCACCCTGGTAGCAGCCTTGCGCAGCGGCATTCCATCCACTGACACGCGCCCTTCGCGCAGTAAATCACGCACTTCCGAACGGCTACAATAACCCAGTCGGGAGAGCAGATGATCTAAACGTTCGCCGGAATGCGCCATGCGGACAGTTTAGCCTGCCGGCATGGCTGACGGAACCCCCCGAATTGCCTATGATATGGGCATCACCTCTGGAAGGAATTCACCATGCAGTCCAATTATACTCTCCCCGCCGAATGGGCTCAGCAGTGGGGTGTGCAACTGACCTGGCCCCATCCCGAAAGCGACTGGGCACCCCGACTGGCTGAGGTCCTTCCGGTTTTTGTGCAGATTGCCAGGGAAATCAGCCTGCGCGAGCATCTGCTGGTGGCCTGCCATGATCGCGAAAGTTTACGGGATTGTGAACGGCGCCTGGAGAATGTCCACGCCAACATGTCCCACTGCCATCTGTATCTGGTGCCTAGCAATGACTCCTGGGCGCGTGATCACGGACCACTCACCCTTAAGAATTCAGCAGGGGAACGCAAATTGCTGGATTTTGGCTTTAATGCCTGGGGCCTCAAGTTTCGCGCCGACCTGGACAATCAGATTACGCGTCATCTCCATGCCCAACAGGCTTTTGGCGAATGTTCCCTGGAAATTTCGGGAATGGTGCTGGAAGGCGGCAGTATTGAAAGTGATGGTCATGGTACTTTGCTGACGACCAGCGCCTGCCTGCTTTCCGCCAATCGCAATCCACAATGGTCAGCTGCGGAAATTGAAAGCGCCTTATGCCAGCAGCTTGGCATGCAGCGCGTACTCTGGCTGCACAGTGGGCATCTGGAAGGCGATGATACCGATGCACACATCGATACTCTTGCGCGCTTTTGCAATCCGCATACCATCGCTTATCAAAGTTGTGATGATCCCAACGACAGTCACTTTGCGGCTTTGCAGCAAATGGCTGCGGAACTCAGCGCCCTGCGCAGTCATGATGGGCAGGCTTACCATCTGATTCCCCTCCCCTGGGCACAGGCGCAATGGGATGAGGAGGACAACCGCTTGCCTCTGACTTATGCCAATTTTTTGATCCTCAATGGAGCCGTCTTACTCCCCGTCTATGATGATCCTGCGGATCATATTGCCGTCCAGCGTCTTCAGACGGCTTTCCCGGACCGTGAGATAGTGCCTATCCCCTGTCTGGAACTTGCCCGCCAACATGGCAGCCTGCACTGCGTGACCATGCAGCTGCCAGAGTAAGATCTAAGCAAAGTCATCTGAGTTTTTTCAGCCAAATAGCCTCAGGCAAGCATCATTGCCAGAATAAGCCCGGAGAAACATCGTTTTTTACGGAGGGCAATGGCAAGGTACAATGATCCACCAAGATGTTCCCCTGAGGTTTGACCTTACAGTTCAGATTGTATGCCTTGATGGGTAGTGTCTGCGCCATGCCAGCCTGACAAGCCTGTTGATCCTTGCCGGGACAAGTCTGATTAAAACCCAGCAGACTCGCCGCCGCCCAGGCATGAATGGCAGGAAGATTTTCGCTGAGAGCTGCCGGATTCCTGATTAAAAGAGACAAGCGAGCTTCGGGGTCGAGGCCAGCCGGAGACTGCCCCCCAGACATCCCAAGATAAAGATTATCAACCAGACCCATGACCTGCACATCGCCTTGATGATTAAGAATTATCAGGGACTGCACTTGTGCATTATGCGGCTGGAAGCCCCAGATCAACTCGTTGCCATTTTTCAATGCGAGTCGTGGCAGAGGAAACAAATCCATCCCTTGCTTCAATCGTTCCAGCAGAGGAACCGTTTTAGACCCATCCTGAATATACGTCTTACCCGCAAATTGCTGCAGACTGGACATTTTAATAGGTACGCGCAGGGATTTTTCTATTTGTGCCAGATCCCAGGACCAATTGCGCATCACCTGAAGCGCACAGTTGCCGTTAGCACCACATTGCCGCAAGGCGACCTGATAGGCTTTATGCCCATTGACCAACTGCCTACACACGGGTGTACCAACACCCGCTGATCGCAGATCACGAACGTAACTAACCCCTACCGTACTATCCAATAGTGGCAGATTGTCTGTCCATTTTTTAGGCTTATATTCACAAATTGCCTTTTGAGTAGGACCAAGAGAACCTTTGCATGTAGTTGTGATGCTATCAGATGTTCCTGCCGCAATTGCTGGGCAATTCAATGAATTGTCAGCGGCATGAGCCACACCACCGAAACTGAGAAGCAAAGCTGTAAATTGTGCTATAAAAGAGGTTATTTTCATCTATTGCGATCTCCAGATTAGTACAAATTCAAAGTGCTATGCCCAGTCCAGGTATCGTAACACACGTTGCAAGACAGGATTTTCATTATAGGCCAGAGGCACTTTGGCTGGTGCACAAGGATCACCCTGCGATGGTAAATAATGATAATTGATAGCATCTCGTAGCATTTGTGCCCGCGCAAGAAAACGACTTTTATATTTTGCATATCGACCAACAGCGAGATTTTCAAGTTCTTTTGCTGCACCCAACCAGTCAGCCTGATAAAAAAGATGCGCAACACTGGATATGTAGGAATGAAACTTCATGTCCGTCAGCACAGTTTGAACAGAAGTAGGCATGGACCAAAAATTCATATTTGAAAGAGAGTTCTTCTTGAACAATGCTGCGGCATCCTAAGCGTAACCATGCCTCACCGCTGAAGAAATAAATTTGGCATTTTCTTCGCTCATATAAGGATATTTACCATTATCTCTGTAATAGTCATTCAATAACGATATCGCCGAATTTTTTGTTTTACCAATAAATGACCTGACTTTATCTAATATTAATTCAATATCTACATCATCAGGCTTACCATATTTCTTTTGCTCAATCTCCATATAACGTCTCAACCCTTCAATAGTCTGCTGTCCCAGGTCTACATCTTCACCTACCGTAACACCACTATTGCCTATGGCTTTCTGGATTTTTTCTCCTGTTATTTTATCTTTCTTGTATCGCGGTCCAAGATTCTCTCCTGTCTCCACATTGGTCCCGAACGCCCCGGGCACATAAAAATCATACATCATACCTTCGGACTTCTGAATAAAATGATAATCCACCCGGTCCAGCGGGGTACAGTCTGCAACTCCAGCTACTGCAATGGCTTTGTCACTTCTGTAGCAATAATTCAACTCAGCCAGTCGTTTGCCATAGGCATCCGTTAGGCAAAAAACATCACCTTTACACTGGAGAGTTTCTTCCTTCCATTTAGACTGGGTTGTAGTCACATTATTAAAGATTGATGATAATTTCCTTCTTTCTCCATTCTATTCGTCAATTGATTATAATCATGGGATACCTGTCGATCCATTTTTGCCAACTGCGCATCCTGGCAAACCGCTTTTTCAGTTTCAGTTTTTGCTGTTTTACAGTTGTAAGAAGTGGTATATTGAGTTGCATGTGCAAGCTGGGAAAAAAAATACTTATCAGCAATACCCCACGAAAATGTTGCCGATATTTACAGAAAAATTCCTGCTTGTCTTTATAGACTTCATATCTCATGAATTGTATTCCTCAGATCTGAGCGCAATATTTCACAAGGCCCATGGAATATCACATGTGGCCAAACAAAGCGCCACTGATAATCCTCAAGGTGCAAAATCTATAGTTCTAATGATAACAGGCACCCAGCTCGGCTAAACGTTTCCCGTAAGCATCTGTTATACAGAAATTATCACCTTTGCACTGGATTTTCTCTTTTTTCCATTTTTCCTGAGAGACAAGGAGATAACTGAGATTTTTTTGATGATTTCCACTTTTTTTCATATTGTTTACTAATTCATTATATTCCTGAGACAATTGCAGATCCAGGCTTGCCAATTTTTGATCCTTGCAAATCACCTGTTCTGTTACGGTATTTGCAGCCGCACAGTCGAATGAAGTAGCATATTGCGTGGCCATTGATCCTTGAGAAAAAAATAAACCCATCAGCAAATAACTGCTTAACCATAATCGATGTTTAATTTTAAGTTTTTCTGATGTACGTTTTTCTGCCGACATTAAATGACGGTCATAATTTTTCATCCTATTATTCGTTTCAAGCGATTCTTTCTGCAGGATCATACGCTTTGCTTCCTTATTCACTAGTCAACGGAATCATGGCCAATGCTTGCTTTAATGCATGCAAGCATTTCTTGCCATTGATTTTAACGACTTAGCAAACAAAATGTTAGATGTTCTTTAATCACATAAAGGATCATCCATTTGGATGTTTTATCAGATCTTTTTTGCAACCAGAATACTGCAGGGCAAACTTCTCAGGAGGGCTTTGGCAACAGATCCTTCCAGCCAGTGACCAAAGGAAAATTGGGGAATATGACCAATCACCAGTAAATCAGCGTGGATTTGTCGGGCATATTGGGCAATGGCCTCAGCGGGACTCCCCTCAACCGCTTGAGTATACACGCACAGGCCATTCTCACGGAGTTTTGTAGCGACCTCGTCCAGCCGGGTACGTATAGCCTCCCCTTCCCTACCCAGCATGTCTTCGGCACCTGCAGCTTGTGCCATCGCCATACCGCCCGTACTCACAATGACGCCAAACAAATGCAGTTCAGCCTGTGTGAGACCTGCAATATCTGTCGCCTGCTGCAGAGCGACACCACCTGAAGCACTCCCATCGTAAGCGACCATCACTTTCTGGAACATCAGCTTCTCCTTGCCGCCGCTTCCCGCTTTGGTGTACGAATAATCAACAACAAAGGGAAAATCGCCAGCGTCATCACCATCATCAACCAGAAGTTATCAATATAGCCAATCATACTGGCCTGCCGGGTAATTTCATTATTGAGCAACATTTGTCCCATACTTGAATGAGGATTATACAGTTCTGCGACAGCAGAGTTTCCATAACCCGGATTGCGGCCATCAATATGCGCGGCCAGCGTAGCGTGCGCAATTTGGGTATTTCGGGTCAGCAGGGTCTCCACCAAGGAAATCCCCAGACTGCTGCCGACATTGCGTACCAGACTATATATGGCCGTACCATTGGCGCGCATCTGGGGACTGAGCGTGGCGAAAGTAGCCGTGCTCAATGGCACGAATACCAGACCAATACCCAGGCCCTGCCAGACACCGGGCCAAATCACATCACCCTGGCTGATCACAAGGCTGTAACCCTGCATTTCCCACAGAGAAAAGGCCGTTATGCCAAAGCCAATAGCCAGCAACAGGCGCAAATCCACCTTACCCACCAGCCGACCTACAATGAGCATGGCGAGCATGGTGCCTAAACCACTGGGGGCCGTTACCCACCCGGCAGCCTCGGCCGTGTAACCCATCAGATCCTGGAGCATGGTGGGAATCAGGGCACGCGAGGCAAAAAGCACCACCCCTACGATAAAAATGAATAGCAATCCGGTCACATAATTGCGATTCAAAATCAGACGATAATCAAAAAAAGAGTGCTCGGGTGGAGTGCGCCAGGTATGCCAGATAAAATAAATGGCTGCGAAACCGGCCAGATAGGCTTCCACCCAGATTTCCACCGAACTGAACCAGTTCAGTTGCTGCCCCCGATCCAGCAATAATTGCAGACCGCCAATGGCCACACTGAGACTGACAAAGCCAGCCATATCAAAGCGCATGCTGCGTCCCGGCGTATCGGCCGGAAACGATTTCCAGATACCCCAAAGTGCCAGGATACCTACTGGAACATTGATGAAAAATACCCAGCGCCAGCCCATGCTGTCAGTCAGCCAGCCACCCAGAGTCGGGCCGACAATCGGACCCACCATGACCCCCATACCCCACAATGCCATGGCCGAGCCCTGTTTTTCCCGGGGATTGATATCCAGCAAGGTGGTTTGTGAAAGCGGCACCAGGGCAGCGCCAAATACGCCCTGAAAAACCCGGGCAATGACAATTTCGAACAAGGAGGTGGAAATACCACACCACATGGAGGCCAGGGTAAAACCGGCCACTGAGGCCAGGAAAATATTGCGCTTACCAAAGCGGTCTACCAGCCAGCCGGTCAAGGGTGTGGCGATGGCGGTGGCGACAATATAGGATGTCAGCACCCAGCCGATCTGATTGAGCGAAACTGACAAGCTGCCCTGCATATGGGGCAGAGCCACATTGGCGATGGTGCTGTCCAGCGTCTGCATGATGGTGGCGAGCATGATGGCCAGGGTAATCAGCGGACGGTTCAGCCCTGCAGCATCCATGGGGTCAGATGTCGAGTTCATGGAATGGGATCTTCCAACGTCCTTTGCAGTTGCTGAAGGACTTCTGTTATCTGGCGTAGTACCTCAACGTCCAGTTCTTTGAGTTTTTCATGGCGGAAGTCCATCGCCACGCGCCGAACTTCCGCATACACCTCAATACCCTCTGGCGTGAGCAGTACGCGGCGGATACGACGATCATGGGCGTCTATTTCCCGGCGCAGCAGTCCCGCGCGCTGCAGACGATCAAGCATGGCCACCACGGTTGGTTGTTCTACCGACAAGCAGTGGGCCAACTCGGTTTGAGTCATTGGTGCGGGTGCTTTCGCCAGATAAGCAATGCTCAACCAGCTGGCCTGGCTCAGACCCAACCCTTTCAGGCGGCGATCCAAAGCGTGTCGCCAGGCTCGCGCAGTGTCATGGAGCGCCAGAGCAAAATCCTGCTGTATCTGTTCTTCTGACATGGCCGCTCCTGGCTTGTTGGTTATATAGTTCGCAACCTTATACTTAGCTATCTAAGTAATTGCAAGAAAAAAAACGGCAGTGCGCGTAGCCGCATTACAGCGACTTCGCTCTACGCCGATTTCTGTTTGGATCCGTCAGGCGATTTTTTTACCTTCAATTTCTACCCGAATATGGACTTTGTTGGAGAGTCCTTCGGGAAGATAGGCTTTCATGCCGTAATCACTGCGCTGAATGGTAGTAACGGCGACAAATCCGGACAAATAACCTCCCCAAGGCTTGGGAAGATATTTCACATCGCCAGCGCCGGTTTCCCTGACCCGAAACATCATCGCCCGGGTAACACCATGCAGGGTCAATTTGCCATAAAGATCGCCCGTCGTTTTGCTGATCGGCTGATAACGGGTGCTGACAAAAGTCACGTCAGGATATTTTTTGACATCAAAAAAGGTCGAGCTGCGGAGATATTTATCGCGAGGGGCGAAGTTTGTAAAAATGCTGGCCGCCGGGATGACAATTTTGGCCGTGTCTTTGGCCGGATCCTGAGTGTTGACGGTATAAGTACCGGAAATCTTGTTGAAACGTCCGCTAAAGGGGCCAATACCCACATGACCAATGGTAAAATAAGCAGCGGAATGCTCTGGATCAATCTGATAGGTGCCACTCGGGTTACCCGTCAGCGCGTGGTAGTGCCCCACCGCAGCTGTGGCCGGCGCCGTTGTCGCCGCCTGGGCCGCTTCCTGCACCATTCCCAAACCCAGACCCAAGCTGATGGAAATGATGAGTAATTGTTTTGAACGCTTGTTTTGCATGATTTTATCCTCTTGCTAATTACCTGAGCCACCATAATGCTGGTAGTTCAAGAATTATAGTATTTATCACAGAGTAAGCATCAAGAGTTTTCAGCAAAAAGGGGCAGAACCAGAGCGGAGTTGATTTTTCACCCGACGCCAGTCTGGCATGGCCGCATCGAGGATGCTCCTGAAACGATCATTGTGCAGGCGCTCCAGCAAATGAGCCATTTCATGTAACACCACATATTCCAGACAAATTTCTGCGTAGCGGGCAAGCTCCAGGCCAAGCCAGATGCGCCGCGCGCGGATGTTGCAGGTACCCCAGCGAGTGCGCATGCGTTTAACGCCCCACTCAGCCACCTGCACACCCAGAATCGGTTCATAGCGGGCAACAATTTCCGGAATGCGGTCTTTCAGTGACTGACGATAATACTTGTGGAGCAAGGCCTGTCGTTCAGCCTGTGTTGCTTCGGGCGGACAGTACATCTCCATAAAGGCAGTGTCGCGCAATTCAATACGGCCACGACCAGCCACTGCATGCACCCGGAGTGTATAATTCTGCCCCAAATAGGAATGGGTTTCGCCGGATTGATATTCCAGAACCGGTGACGGAGTCTGATGCTGAAATTGCTGCTGGTGCTGCCTGATCCAGGACAAACGGGCCAGAATGGCCGCACGAATGTCTCCATCTGTCATCGCCCAGGGCGCACTGACTCTTACCTCCCCGTCAGGGGGATAAACCATAATGCGCAAATTCTTGACCGCCTTGCGCGTCAGCTGCAGGTTCAGATCAGCCACCTGAACCATGGTTTTTTCCGGATTGCGCATGAGCCACATCAGGAGAATCGATTCAGGCGATAGGTCGCGGCATTCAGATACAACGCCACGCAGAGCCAGAGTAAATAAGGCAGCAACAACCAGGCGGCCAGCGGCGTGATCCACATAAAAACCAGAAAACAAGCCAACACCAGGAGCAGGAGCAAAACCAGGTCTGCTAGGGCCCAAAGCACCTGATGCCGCCCGAAAAACAGCCATGACCATGCGGCATTACAGAGCAACTGCAGGCCATACAAAGACAAACCCACTGTTCGTAATGGACTGGCCGGGCTGACATAAATCAACGCTGCGGCAAAAGCCATGATGATGTACAGCAGCGTCCAGACTACTGGAAAAACCCAGGGTGGAGGCGTGCCCTTGGGCTTTTGGAGGCGCGTATACCAGGCGTCCGGCCGAAACAGTGACCCCGTTGTCGCTACCGCCAGGGTAATAGCCAGACTAATCAGGGAAACCAGTGCAAAGTGATCCATGTTCATTTAAGTCGTCGCCCCGCCAAGAAAACGGAATGGCAGATTTTCAGAAGTCTGCAAATTTTATTGCCCGGCAGTGGTTCCGGGGATGCCCACTGAAGCCTTCCACTGCTGCATCTTGCTGATCAGCGGTGACTCCGCGCAAGACTGGGCACTGAGAGAACTACAGGCACTGGCCCATTCACCAGTTACACCGAAAAACTTGGCGGCAGATTGCATTTGCTGGGCCTGAGCACCAGTCGCCGTGGCGCTCATGCTCTGATACTGCGTAGCCCGCGTTTTTGCCCAAGCTGACACATTCTGCCAGCAGTCACTTTGCGCTGTCGAACTCAAAGCAGCACATTTGGCGCTGTCCTGTCGAGCTTTGACCATATCCTGCTGCCACTTCCCGGAAAAGGAAGACGTTGCCGTATTGAGCTGCTGCTGCACTGCGCCTTGAGCACTGCTCACTGCCTGATTCGCAGAATTTTTGGCATTTTCCACCGTCCGGGTGACGGGTTGAGTAACAGATTGCGCGGCACTGGATAAAGCGGCAGTAGAGGATGCCAGAGGCGTCAAGGGTAAAGTCGTAGACGAATAATTCACGCTGGGTGCCGAAGGAGCGGGCAAAGTTTTAGGCTGCGACAGAAGCCGGGCAGGGACCTGCAGGGCGGGCGCGGGGGCACTGTAGCTGGATGGCGTGCTGATAGCCGAGGGCACAGGATAAGTATTTTCGGCCTGCGGACCCAAGCCATTATTAGTCGCTGAACCACAGCCAGACAGGGCCAACACGACTCCAGCAAACAACAACGAACTTTGAATGCGACGCATAAGGAACCACTCCTTTTGGAATTATGAACAGCTTATCATGGCCACAAGCTTATCATCACTTTCCACACACTCAAGCACTTATCGTTTTGTAACGCTTACCGCCGCCACTTTTTTCGGAATGAATGTGCCGACAACTGCGTTGACCAGTGCCCGGCATATCCCTAGAATATGGGCAATCTATGCGGGAGGGGACACCCTCCCTTTTTTGCATCTTCCATGGTAGACGAGGTGAGAAAGTGCAGGCGGTCCTGGCATTGGCAGACGGCAGTATCTACCGCGGTACAGGCTTTGGCAGCAAGGGTCTGGCCGTCGGTGAAATCTGTTTTAATACAGCGATGACGGGTTACCAGGAAATCTTGACGGATCCTTCCTATCGCGGCCAAATCGTGACCTTGACCTATCCGCATATTGGCAACACCGGGATCAACCCCGAAGACATGGAAGGATCAAAAATATTCTGCTCGGCTCTGGTACTGCGTAATTTACCTCGTACCCCCAGTAACTGGCGCAGTAACCAGACGCTTCCCGATTTTCTGACCCAGCAGGGTATTCCCGCCATTGCCGGTATCGATACCCGCGCACTCACCCGCCGCCTGCGCAATGGCGGCGCTCAGAATGCGGCTTTGCTGGTTGGCGCTGAGGTGAATGAAAGCGAAGCCCTGACTGCCGCGCGCGGATTTCCCGGCTTGCTGGGTCGGGATCTGGTGCAGGACGTGGCAGCGCAAAAATCTTCGGAATGGCTTTTGACCAGTGGCCAGCCCGAACAGGGTTATCAGGCGCGGCCCGTCAGCCATCCGCAATATCATGTAGTGGTTTACGATTTCGGCAAAAAGAATAATATATTGCGTCTGCTCGCCGACCGCGCCTGCCGGATTACCCTGGTGCCTGCCAAAACACCGACAGCTGAAGTCGTCGCCCTGCGCCCGGATGGGGTGCTGTTCTCCAATGGGCCGGGAGATCCCGAGGCCCTCGATTATGCCCAGCAAGCCATGCGCGACATCATTGCGGCACGAATACCCACTTTTGGGCTCTGTCTGGGACATCAGCTACTCGGCATCGCCTTGGGTGCCAAAACCATCAAAATGAAATTCGGGCATCATGGTGCCAATCATCCGGTCAAAGACCTGCGCAGTGGTCGGGTATTAATTACCAGTCAAAACCACGGGTTTGCGGTGGACGCCCAAAGCTTGCCGGACTGCGTGCGTATTACGCATACCTCCCTGTTTGATGGCAGTTTACAGGGTATGGCCCATAACAGCCTCCCGGTTTTTTCCTTTCAGGGACATCCGGAAGCAGGACCCGGCCCCCACGATGCCAGCATCATTTTTGATGATTTCGTAGCTGCCATGCATCAATACGGAGCCCAAACCCATGCCTAAGCATCAAGACATTCACAGCGTCCTGCTGATTGGCGCCGGCCCCATTGTCATTGGCCAGGCCTGCGAATTTGATTACTCGGGAGTTCAAGCCTGCAAGGCATTGCGCGAGGAAGGCTGCCGCGTCATTCTGGTCAATTCCAATCCGGCGACCATCATGACCGACGCGCAAACGGCTGATGCGACCTATATTGAGCCTGTGGAGTGGCAAACAGTAGCGCGCATCATCGAAATGGAGCGCCCGGATGCCATTTTGCCGACGATGGGTGGCCAGACTGCTCTGAATTGTGCGCTGGATCTCCACCGTGAGGGCATTCTGGAAAAGTTCGGGGTACGCCTGATCGGGGCCTCGGTAGAAGCCATTCGCGAAGCCGAGGATCGGGGCCTGTTCAAAAAAGCCATGCAGGAAATTGGCCTGGAAGTGGCGCGTTCAGCTTTTGGGCACGATATGGACGGAGCCCGCCAAATTGCCGAAGATATTGGTTTTCCGGTCATTATTCGACCTTCCTTCACTCTTGGCGGCACGGGTGGCGGCATTGCCTACAATCGCGAGGAGTTTGAGGATATTGCCTCGCGGGGTCTGGAGGCCAGCCCTACCCACGAAATTCTTATTGAAGAATCCATAATTGGCTGGAAAGAATTTGAAATGGAGGTGGTCAGGGATCAAGCAGATAATTGTATTATTGTCTGCTCTATCGAAAACATGGACCCCATGGGGATTCATACCGGTGACTCTATTACCGTAGCTCCCGCCCAGACCCTGACTGACCGTGAATATCAGCGGATGCGTGACGCTTCCATAGCTGTCCTGCGCCGCATTGGCGTGGACACCGGCGGTTCCAATGTCCAGTTTGCGGTGAATCCGGTGGATGGTCGCCTGATTATCATCGAAATGAATCCGCGCGTTTCCCGCTCCTCCGCCCTGGCATCCAAGGCTACCGGCTTCCCCATTGCCAAAATTGCGGCCAAGCTGGCCCTGGGGTACACCCTGGACGAATTGCGCAATGATATCACCCAGGCTACCCCTGCCAGTTTTGAACCGACCATCGACTATGTAGTCACCAAAATACCCCGCTTTGCTTTCGAAAAGTTCCCGGAAGCCGACGCGCACCTGACCACCCAGATGAAATCTGTGGGGGAAGTGATGGCCATTGGCCGGAGTTTTCAGGAATCCCTGCAAAAAGCCCTGCGCGGCCTCGAAACCGGGGTCGATGGACTGGATGAAAAACTGCCGGGCAATGATCCAGAGACCTTGCAGAAGCTCGAGCATGAACTGCGCATAGCCGGTCCGGATCGCCTCTGGTACCTGGCCGACGCCATCCGCCGGGGCTGGGATCAGGACAAAATCCAGCAGATCACACATATAGATCCCTGGTTTCTTGAACAGATTATTGAGCTGGTGCAACAGGAAGAAAAACTGCGTGGTATGCCTTTGGCAAGCCTCGATGCACCCCACTTGCGGGCACTCAAGGCCATGGGTTTTTCGGATCGTCGTCTGGCCCGACTACTGGGCTGCCGTGAATCCCAAATGCGCGAACAGCGCCACAAACTGGGCATTCGTCCCGTTTACAAGCGCGTAGATACCTGTGCGGCAGAATTTCATTCGCCAACGCCCTATCTCTACTCCACGTACGAAATGGAATGTGAGGCGGAGCCTGGAAGCAAACCCAAAATCATGATTTTGGGCGGTGGTCCCAATCGCATTGGTCAGGGTATTGAGTTTGACTATTGTTGCGTCCATGCCAGCATGGCGCTCCATGCCGATGGTTTTGAAACCATTATGGTCAACTGCAATCCGGAAACCGTATCTACCGATTATGACACTTCCGATCGCCTTTATTTTGAGCCCCTGACCCTGGAAGACGTGCTGGAAATTGTCGCAGTGGAAAAACCTCAGGGCGTCATTGTTCAGTTTGGCGGCCAGACCCCTCTCAAACTGGCCAACGATCTTGAAGCAGCCGGCGTACCCATCATCGGTACGACTCCGGATTCCATTGATCTGGCTGAAGATCGCGAACGCTTTCAGCAACTGCTGCAGCGCCTGGGTCTCCGCCAGCCGGAAAACGCCATTGCCCGCAGCGCCCCGGAAGCATTGAGCAAAGCCAGGGAACTGGGTTATCCGCTGGTTGTTCGTCCCTCCTATGTACTGGGTGGCCGGGCCATGCGTATTGTTTACGCTGAAGCAGACCTGCAGCGTTACATGGAAGAAGCCGTCCGTATTTCCAACGATCAGCCCATTCTCCTGGACCGCTTTCTCAATGATGCCCTGGAAGTGGACATCGATGCCGTTGCCGACCAGGATGGCCAGGTCATTGTTGCAGGGATCATGGAACATATTGAGCAGGCTGGCGTTCATAGCGGCGACTCGGCCTGCTGTTTGCCGCCCTACTCTCTCCCTGAAAACATCCAGATTGAATTGCGGCGGCAAACCGTGGAACTGGCTCTGGCTTTGGGTGTGGTTGGCCTCATGAACTGCCAGTTTGCCGTGCAGGAAGACCGGATTTACGTCCTTGAAGTTAATCCCCGCGCATCCCGGACCGTGCCATTTGTCTCGAAGGCCACGGGCTGGCAACTGGCTAAAATTGCCTCACGCTGCATGACCGGCCAGAGTCTGAAAAACCAAGGCATACCCGAAATCCCCAATCCTCCGCATTTCAGCGTCAAGGAAGCCGTATTTCCTTTCATCAAATTCCCGGGCGTCGATATTTTGCTGGGGCCCGAAATGAAATCTACCGGCGAGGTCATGGGCATCGGGGCCAGCTTTGGTGAGGCTTTTCTCAAGGCGCAAATGGGTGCCGGTGAGCATTTTCCATCCTCCGGAACCGTATTTATCAGCGTCCGCGATGCCGACAAAGTCAAACTCACCCCTGCCGCTCGCACCTTGGCCCACCTGGGTTTTCAACTGATCGCCACCAAAGGGACGGCCGAACACCTCCGCCAGCAGGGTCTGGAAGTAAGCACAGTCAACAAGGTGACCGAAGGTCGGCCGCACATTGTAGATGCCATCAAAAATGGTAAAGTACAAATCATCATCAATACCGTGGATGAGCGTCAGTCTGTGCGTGATTCCTTCAGTATCCGCCGGGCTGCCTTACAAATGGGCCTGACCTATTACACCACTCTGGCAGGTGCCATTGCGGGGGCGGAAGCTATTCGTGCCCTGATGCGGGAAGAGCGCAGTGTTCTTCGTCTCCAGGATTTGCAACAAAACTAACCAGTACGAGAGGTTAACATGAGCGATAAAGTCCCCATGACTGTCATCGGCGCACAACGTTTGCGCGAAGAATTACAACGGCTGAAATCCGTAGAACGGCCCGCCGTCATTGAGGCTATTGCCGAAGCCCGTGCCAAGGGCGACCTTTCGGAAAATGCCGAATATGACGCCGCCAAGGAACAGCAGGCGTTTATTGAAGGACGCATTCGTGAGGTGGAGGATTTTCTCGCCCGCGCCCAGGTCATAGACCCCAAGACGCTGAATACCGGTGGTAAAATTGTATTTGCTGCAACTGTCGAGCTGGAAGACGCAGAAGGCAAGGAAGTAACTTATCAGATTGTAGGAGATGCCGAAGCGGACATTAAGGAAAATAAAATTTCCATCAGTTCGCCCATTGCCCGCGCCCTGATTGGTAAACACGAAGGCGATCTGGTAGAAGTGCGCGCCCCTGCAGGTGCCCGCGAGTACACCATTCTCGCCGTACGCTACGAATAAAAACCAGCCTAAGAGCATCCTATCGTGATCCATCATATCTACCTGTTGTTGCTGGCCATGCTGCAAGGGGTTACCGAGCTGTTTCCCATCTCCAGCCTCGGGCACATTATTCTCGTTCCGGCCCTGCTGCACTGGCCCATCAATCGCGACGCGGACTGGTTTTTGCCTTTTGTGGTGGTCCTGCATCTTGCCACCGCCGCCGCTCTCCTGCTGTTTTTCTGGAAAGACTGGGCAGCCCTGATTGGTGGCTTTGTACGGGCGCGGGGCAAGCCCAGCAATCCCCAGTCGCGATTATTGTGGATACTATTCGTTGCTTCCATTCCTGCAGGTCTTCTCGGCCTCCTTCTCGCCCATAAAATCCGCTATCTTTTTGGCGGTTTCACTTTTGCGGCCGTTGCATTGATGGCAAACGGAATCATGCTGATCTGGGGTGACCGATTACGCTCCCGTCATCCCAGTCATTCACTGGATAACCTAAGCTGGATGCGCGCCATCATTATTGGCTTTGCTCAATCCATGGCGCTGATTCCCGGGTTTTCCCGTTCAGGTGCCACTCTGGTGGCCGGGATTGGCGTAGGACTGGATTATGAAAACTCTGCCCGTTTTTCCTTTTTACTGGCAACACCGATTATTGCGGCTGCCGGTGCGTTGGAAGTACCCAAACTTTTTCACGCCCACATGCAAAGCGGCTTGTTGGGAACCATTTTCCTGGCAGGGGCCCTCGCTGGACTTTGTGCCTGGGGTTCAGTCTGGTTTCTGATGCATTACTTCCACAAACACGAAGTCACCGCCTTGCGCCCCTTCGGAATTTACTGCATCGGTTTCGGGGCGCTGGCATTGCTGATAGGCGGCTAAAAACTGTGCTTGGGAAGTTCAGGAATGACTATCCGGAGCAAGTAATAAGGCCATGCGTTTACCATTCCAGCTCTGAATCGCCAGAATAATACCCACTGCGGTGAGAATGTAAAACACGCCTTGGTCTCCCGCGAGGCCAAGACCCCATCCTCCCAACACGCCGCCCACAAAAATACCCAGAAACTGCATCATGGAATACACGCCACTGGAGGCACCACGCTGTTCGGGAAGGGTGCTGCGGCTCATCATCGAAGGCAATATCGCCGAAGCAATATTATAGCCGGCAAAGAAAATAACCGCGCCAATGCCTACGGGCCAAAAATTTCCGGATTCCAGTCCCATAATCAGGGCTCCAACCGCAATGGCGAGGCCGCTGACAATCAGCATCTGCCCGTGTTGCTTGTTTTTTTCCGCATAAATTACCGGAAACAGCATGAGCAGCACCGAAAGCAGCATGACCGGCAAATACACTTCCCAGATGCCACTTTCGGGAATGTGCATGGCATTGACCAGCTCCGGAGAAAGCACCACAAAGCTCGCACCCAGAACCATCTGCAAAATGAAAATTCCAACACTGGCCGTGAGTACCGGTGGATGGCGGAACATTTTCATGGCATCCGCCCAGCTACCCATACGATTCTGCTGCGCGTGCGAAATAGGTGGAATAATTTTCCAGAGCGGATATAGCGCCAGCACTCCCAGTGCCGCCGCAACCAGGAACACCCCGGTCAAACCCCAAAGTCCGTAAAATACCGGACCGATAGCAATACCCAGCACATAGGCAACAGCAATACTGCCACCAATGGCCGCCATGGCTTTGGTACGATGCTGATCGCCGGTCAGGTCTCCAGCCGTAGCCAGAAGCACCGAAGACACGGCACCGGCACCTTGCAGTAACCGCGCCAGAATAATGCCATAAATATTGTGGGTCACTGCGCCCAGCAATGAGCCCAGAATAAAAAGGATGATGCCGAAAACCAGCACCTTTTTCCGTCCAAAGCGGTCGGAGGCTGCCCCGAAAGGAAATTGCAAAGCAGCCTGGGCAAGCCCGTAAACTCCAATAGCCAGACCCAGCAACAGGGGCGTACTGTATCGTAACTGGTCATTATCGAGGGCCAGCACTGGCATGAGCATAAACAGGCCGAGCATGCGCGCGACATAAATAAAGCTCAGGCCACTGACAGCCCGTTTTTCCTGCGGACTCATGGACGGGCCTTTCACCCGTCCACGGCGTTTTTCAGAAGAAGCCATAACCCATCACTAGTTTACCAAGGATCAGGGCAGTATAAAGCAAAAACAGATAAGAGATGGAATAAGCGAACATGCTGCGGGCGTATTGATCCATTTCCTGGCCTTCGGGCAGGGCTTTCAGGCGTAAGGCCATGCCCACAAACCAGGCCCCCGAA
>Ga0172382_10000473_pt1 | contig 76039 bp, 70 predicted proteins | sample Leawel138RmetaG_FD_122245 | JGI IMG/M metagenome (GOLD analysis project Ga0172382, IMG submission 122245) | Leachate microbial communities from a municipal landfill in Southern Ontario, Canada - Leachate well 138R metaG | ecosystem: Engineered > Solid waste > Landfill > Unclassified | place...
CCCCGGGAATCAACGCCTGTGGAGAGAAAGGCTCTGGCAACAGGAAGCGTTACGTTGTGAAACCGTTCTCCGTGAAGCAGGAAGTAACGACATTGGATATTTGTCCATGAGTTACGGAACGGCTAAGGGCCTTATGCCTTACGGTTTTTAGAACAATCCCTTAACTTTTCCAGTTTCCACATCCACATCTATCCTCCGGAACGCCGGGTCCGAACTGGTGCCGGGCATGAGGCTTATGGCGCCGGTGACGGGACAGAGGAATTTGGCGCCCGTGAAGATGAGGACGTCGCGTACGGGCAGGCGCCATCCTTTCGGTACGCCCTTCAGCTCCGGTTTGTGGGAAAGGCTCAAGTGTGTCTTTACCATCATGGTGTAATAATCATTTTTTGCCGGGTCGGCCTCGAGGCGCCGGGCTTTTTCTTCCGCCTCAGGGATCCACAGGACGCTGTCGGCACCGTACACATTTTTTGCGATCACGTCCACTCTCTGCATCAAGGGCATTTCGAGAGGATATAGATATCCGAATTCCACTTTCTCGTTACACGCGTCGATCACTGCATCGGCCAACTCCAGAGCCCCTTCGCCGCCTTTCAGCCATTGCTCGGAAACGGCAACACGGGCCCCTTCATGTTCAGCGAACCGCCGCACGAGAGCGATCTCATCGGGCGTGTCCGTTGTAAACTTGTTGATGCAAACGACCGGTTTCATACCGGACATCTTGACGATGCGGATATGATGAAGGAGATTGGGTATCCCTTTTTCAAGAAGCCCCAGGTCTTCGTTTGTGTATTCCCGGGGAAGCGGGATACCGGGGGCCACACGCGGGCCGTCCCCATGCATCTTGAGCGCCCGTATTGTGGCTGTGATCACGGAAACATTGGGCTTCAGGCCGCTCAACCGGCATTTCACGTTCCAGAATTTCTCAAACCCGATATCGGCGCCGAAACCGCTCTCGGTAACATGATAATCGAAGAGTTTCAAGCCGAGAAGGTCGGCTATGATCGAGGACTGCCCGATCGCTATGTTGCCGAAAGGACCTGCATGCACCATAATGGGCTGGCCTTCGACAGTCTGCATAAGCGTCGGGTTAATAGTATCTTTCATTATGGCACACATCGCGCCGGCGACTTCGAGGTCCTCGGTCGTGACGGGATCGCCGTTCTTGCGATAGGCCACCGTGATCTCGCCGATCCGTTTACGTAGGTCTTTCAGGTCACGCACAATTGAAAGGATCGCCATGAGTTCGGAACTGACCCCAATATCGAAATGCGACTGCATTGTAAACCCGTCCATCCTGCCGCCCATCCCGACAACGATATTGCGCAGCGCCTGGGCACAAAAATCGATAACCCAGCCCATCTGTATATTTGTTGGATCGACATCGAGACGCTTGAGGCCCCTTTTCTTAAGTTCCTTATCCCCGTAATTACGTTCGTGTTGCATCCGTGCCGTGAGAGCTACCATGGCGATATTATGGGCATTCATTATACGGTCGATATCCCCGGTAAGTCCGAGTGAGAATTCGGTCAGAGGAACTACCTGTGCATTGCCCCCACCGCCAGCACTCCCTTTCACATTCATCGTCGGTCCGGTTGAGGGCTGACGGATCGCACCGCCGACGATCTGCCCTCTTTTCCCAAGGCCCTCGAGAAGACCGATGGTTGTCGTGGTTTTTCCTTCGCCAAGCGGCGTCGGCGTTATTGCGGTTACATCGATATACTTTCCATTCGGCCGGTTGTCCAAACGGGCCATAATTGCGGCATAATTGAGCCGGCCCATTTTTCCGTACGGGATCACTTCGTCGCCCTGAAGTTCCATCTCATCCCGAAGCTGCCAGATAGTTTTCATATTCTCTTCAGCGGCTTCCGATATCTGCCAGTCCGCCATTTTCGTCGCATCATACGGCATTGAAGACTCCTTTACATAACGGGTCACATAACGGGTCACCGGACCCCCGTCCGGGCACGGTATCGACAAATATACAGGGCTTTACCACTTTTATCAAGTAGATGGAATACATCACATAGAGATTGAATTATTGACGTGCTTTTGATTGAATAAAATTATCGTGCCTGCCACCCGTCATCAATCGGACATTTTCATATGAAGCGGTCAGACCGAAATAGTGATCAGCTTCGTTATTTCTCCCTCTTTTGAGTGCCCCTTCGGCATATATGCGGCATTTTTTTTGTAAGCTCCCTGATCGTTTTTGCCGATAGGTCCGGGTCAAGCCTTCCGCTGTCGAGTATCCGTGCCATGCTGGCGATCCTGAACCGGTCCATGCCGTTGTATGCCCTCGACAACTGGTCGCTATGCCCCCTCGTTTATAATGAGCGGTTTTTTCAATGAACAACACGAGATAGCGTGACGTTATCCTGAGCCACGATTCATCGAACGTTCCGACATCGTCAAAATGCTCCGATGGATCAGCGCAGAGGAACGGCTTATGATACAAAGAGGAAGGCAATGTTCGAATATTATGCTCGAATATTTACGATGCCTGAGTTTCTGATTGAGTCTTTTCCCGTTGCGCAGCCAGACCTCGTCCGTATACGACAGGAGTATGCCCGACTCTTCAATGGCCTGCATCTGTATCGAAAGCTTACCCCCCTTCCAGAGATCTTCGACATCGAGAAAGGCAATATATTCACCTCGGGCAGCATCGAGCCCGGCGTTTCGCGCGCTACCTATCCCACCATTCTCTTTCAATGCATATTGCGCAGGCAATTGGGAGGCATTGTCACGGGTCCGATCGGTCAACCCGTAATCGACGATTATGATCTCCCTGTCTTGTAATCCTGCCCTGCAACCGACCGAAAGGCGTCCTGCAAAAAATCCCGCCGGTTAAAAATCATGATTATGACGGAGACCTTTGGCACGGGCCTCAAACTCCCTTCTTGAGCCTGGGTGGTGGATCAGGCTCGATCGGCCTTTTCGAGACGCATTGTTATCCGTATATTTCTCGGGCCGTCAGCGAGGTTTGCCTGCCATACAGGCATCACCATCGTGCTCTGGTAATTACGCTCAAAACCATGCTCGGACAGGGAAACGATCTCGACCGGAAAGGTCCAGAGTTCCGCCGGTTCGCTGAATTCAAGAAATATATCGATATTCTGGTATGGATCGTGAAATTTCAGGCTGGAAGACGCATCGAGAATGCCGTGCTGGACAAGACCATACAGGCCGTTCTGCGTTTCCATGTACCGGTCACCCCCGCTTCCGAGAAAACTGAAATTGAATTCGACCCCGAAAAGGAATGGGGTACCGGCGCTGCCCGTCAACTGGTAGTCGGCTAAGAGCTGCGCACTGCCCCTGGCAATGGCGATCTTTTTCTCTATCGCAAGCGGGAACCCCGCATCTCCTTGCCAGAAATGCCCGTCTCTTCTCAGGACGAGATTGATTACGTTATCACCCCTGTTAAGCTCGGCACGATATGGCTCCCTGACAAAATCCCCTGGTTCGGTATATTCGCACCGGTAGAATGCTTCTAGCGTCGCCCCGGTCCCGAGCACGTGGTCGATAAGGGACGCCCGCCTGTACCAGTCATAATGCAGGTATTTCTCAAGGCCCTCTTCCCTGGCCATGACCATATCGTGGATGGTCTTTGTCCCATCGGCGGGAGGCTGGGCTACCGCTTCCTTTATCTTTTCGTGGTACCCCTCATACCGTCTTTTCAGGGTCGCCATTATATTGACCGAAGACGGCTTGTAATCAAGCCCATAAAGGGCCCCGCCTTCTTTCAAGCGAAAGGTCGCCTCTATTTCATTGTTCCTGATGACGGCTTCATCATGGCCGTCCAAGTTAATATCATCTATGTACCCGTCGACAAAAGGCTCTTTCGGATCGAGGGCCTTCCCTGCCTCTATGAGGTGATGCCACACCGATCCTCGCAGATGCGGAAGGTAAAGGCCGCCGAATACACCGTGCCAGTAACTGTCGTTCGCCTGGGCCATATAGATGTGTTCTTTCGCCGCTGGATTACCCTGCGCCAGCTTCGACAGACGCATCATTCTCTTGTGCATGTCGTTGCTTTCGCTGTATTTTACAAGGAAATGCCGGTAATAGCCGCCCTTGAAAAAGTCCCTGCAGGGAAGATCGTCATCATGGAGAAGCTTGCCGTATTCGCGGGCGCGTTCGGGCGGCAGGCACCATTCTTCCATTTCCCTGTATGACTGGCATGCCAGGTAGATCCGTCCTTTTGGTGGCGTAGTTTCGATATAGTCGCTGAAATGCACGGTCTCGAGCCAGGATGCATTGTCCGTCAGATAACGGAAAAATGACTCGAGCCAGTGCTCCTTGGCAAAAACGTAGTCATACGTGCCGGGCCAAAGGCCAAACTTTTCACCGTCGTCGCCGAATATCGCGACATCCGCACCAGCACTTTTCAATTCTTTAAAACATTCATCGACCTTTTCTACGCTTTTGAACGGGATGGCATACCGAAGGATTTCAAGGCCCGGAAAGATGAATATCTTTTCTCCTTCAAATTCACTGACAAAGTAACCGTAAAGCTCTTCATCCTTTAAACCGATCGATTTGAAATGATTATCATCGATGACCGTGTACTGGATGCCCGCCTTTGCCATTATCTTCGGTAATTGCGGTTCATAGACACGTTCGGCGAGCCACATACCCTTCGGCCGTACACCGAACGCTTCCTCCATCATATCACGGTGCAATTCGATCTGCGTGCGTGCATCCTCTTCGGGCAGAAGGGCCAGGATCGGTTCATACATCCCTCCCGATACGATCTCGAGCTGTCCCCTGTTATGCAGTTCTTTCAGGAGTGCGATGTAATCGGGTTTATGCTTCTTGAGCCAGTCGAAGAGATAACCCGAGAAATGTACATTCAGTTTAATGGCAGGAAAATTTTTCAGAACGTCAAAAAAAGGCATGTATGAGCGCACACAAGCCTCTTCTAGAATATGGTCCATGTTCCCGACCGGCTGATGGTTGTGAATACAGATTATCAGTTTCATTGGGAGCAATCCACCTCTTCAATGTTTGTTTTTTATAAAGATATACAAACCGCCTATTCAGTTTACCTTTTAACTCCACTTATATGCAATGGAGGTATCAGGGACACCGTCAGAAGATCTTTCGTTCCAAGTTCTGCCTTTCACTTCTTACGTTTTACGTTTCGCTCGCTCTTTCAGCGCCCCACCCAATAAAAAACCCGGGGGAACCCGGGCTCGTTATTTATATTCTGTTTAAATGGCGGGGTCGACGAGAATTGAACTCGCGGCCTCCGGCGTGACAGGCCGGCGTTATAACCAGGCTTAACTACGACCCCGCGTAAATGGTAGGCGGAACAGGTTTTGAACCTGCGACCCTCGGCTTGTAAGGCCGATGCTCTCCCGCTGAGCTATCCGCCCAATGGGGTTCAATATAGCAGGTTCACTTTGAAATGTCAACCGTTTACGCACTTTCGGCTTCTTCTTCATATATCAGGATAGGTCTTTCGTGATTGACGATGACCTCTTCACTTATAACACATTCCTTTACGTTGGATAGAGAAGGTATTTCATACATGACGTCCAGCATAACCTTTTCCATGATGGATCTCAAGCCCCGGGCACCGGTCTTCTTTTTCATTGCCTCCCTGGCTATGCCGCGTAATGACCCTTCGGTAAAGGTAAGTTTTACGTTCTCGAGATCGAACAGTTTCTTGTACTGTTTGACAATAGCGTTTCTCGGCCTTTTCAGGATCTCGACCAGATTTTCTTCCGACAGCTCTTCCAGGGTTGCCGTAATGGGGAGACGGCCGATAAATTCAGGGATAAGCCCGTATTTCAAGAGATCTTCGGGCTGAATATCGTGGATCAATTCAGAATACATTTTATCCCTTCCGCCTTCGACGTCGACGCCGAAACCAATACTCTTTTTCCCTATCCGGCTTGCAATAAGGCCTTCGATGCTGTGGAAGGCGCCCCCGCAGATGAAAAGGATATTTGATGTATCAACCTTTATATAATCCTGCTGGGGGTGTTTCCTGCCGCCCTTGGGCGGTACATTCGCGACCGTTCCCTCTATGATCTTGAGAAGCGCCTGCTGTACGCCTTCACCCGAGACGTCCCGGGTTATGGACGGGCTGTCCGTCTTCCGGGAAATCTTGTCGATCTCATCGATATAAACGATGCCGCGTTCTGCCCTCTCGACGTTGTAATCCGCCGCCTGCAGGAGGTACAGAATGATATTCTCGACATCTTCGCCAACGTAACCGGCCTCTGTGAGGGTCGTGGCATCCGCAATTGTGAACGGTACGTGCAGTATTTTTGCAAGCGTCTGGGCAAGCAGCGTCTTGCCCGATCCCGTAGGCCCGATCAGGAGTATATTGCTTTTCTGGATCTCTACATCATCGAACTGGGTTTTCGATTCGATCCGTTTGTAATGATTGTAGACCGCAACAGAAAGAACCTTCTTGGCATGGTCCTGCCCGATGACAAAATCATCGAGAAGTTTGCTTATTTCCTGAGGCTTGGGTATGGCCGTCTTGATATAGTCAAAACGCTCCTTTTTCGCTTCTTCCTGAATAATCTCGTTGCACAGTTCGATACACTCATCGCATATATAAACCATCGGTCCGGCAATCAGTTTCTTGACCTCGTCCTGGCTCTTTCCGCAGAAGGAACAGTTAAGTTTAATGGTCCTGCCGTTCGTTTTTTTGATCATTTTCTACAACCTCTTCTCAAGGATCTGATCAACAATACCATACTCGATCGCCTGCTGAGCATCCATGAAATAATCGCGTTCGGTATCCTTTGCGACCTTTTCAAGGGGCTGTCCGGTATGTTTGACAAGTATGGCGTTGATAGCTTCCCGCATTCTTAAGATCTCCCGTGCCTGGATGTCAATATCGCTCGCCTGACCCTGTGCGCCTCCAAGCGGCTGATGTATGAGAATGCGTGAATGAGGCAAGGCAAAACGTTTTCCCTTTTCGCCTCCTGCCAGCAATACCGCACCCATACTTGCCGCCTGGCCGATGCATGTTGTCACGACCGGCGCCTTAATATATTGCATCGTATCATAGATGGCAAGCCCGCTCGTGATTATGCCGCCGGGACTGTTGATGTAAAGGTAGATATCTTTTGACGGGTCCTCCGATTCGAGAAAAAGAAGCTGGGCGATAACGATATTGGCGATCATGTCGTCAACGGCGGTGCCCAGAAAGACTATGCGCTCTTTGAGGAGGCGCGAATAGATATCATATGCCCTCTCGCCCCTTCCATCTTTTTCAATTACTATTGGTACTAAATTCATTCCTTCTCCTTAGCCTCTTCCTTCTCCTTTACCTTTTCCTTCACAACGGCATTTTCAAGAACGAAGTCCACGGCCTTTTCCTCCATGATCTGGTCCTTTACGCCCGGAATCAGGCCGTACTGCTCATAAATGCCCTTAACTTCATTGTATGTTTTATTGGCGTCCTGTGCAATCGTTTTGAGACGCTCTTCAACCTCACTGTCCTCTATTTTGAAGCCTTCCTTCTCCGCAATACGGGCAAGGATGATCTCGACCTTTATCCTTTCCTCGGCCCTCTTGCCGAAATCCTCGTGCATCCTTTCGGTGATCGACCGCATTTCTTCTTCAGAGAAGTTCTGCTGCTGATACCGGGATTGCGCCTCTTCGATCATGCCGTGCACGCGTTTATCGAGGAAACGTTTCGGAACCGGGACATCCACGCCTTTGAGAAGCACCTCCATTGCCTTGTTGGTCAATTCACGCTTGCGGAAGCCTTCCCTTTCCTTTATCAGTTCTTCCCGCACGCCTTTGTTCATGACATCGAGATTTTCATAGCTCATATCCCGGGCAAATTCATCGTTGATCTCGGGGAGCACTTTACGTTTTACTTCCTTCATCGTGACCTTGAAGGTTATTTTTTTCCCGGCGATGTCCTTATCCGGGTAATCGTCGGGGAAGGGGACATCGATATCCCTCTCTTCGTTTTGCTTCATACCGATAACCGAGTTCTCGAATTCCGGCATCAGCATCGCATTTCCGAGCTCCAGGGGATAGTTTTCGGCGGCTATCTGTTTCACCGGTTCGCCATTGAGATAACCCTGATATTTTATAACGACAAAATCGCCTTTTTCGGCGATCGCTTCCCCTTCTTTAGCTTCGAAACTTGCGTGAAAAGCCCGCATGTTCCCAATGCGGCTCTCGACGTCTGCATCCGTCACAATGACCGGTTCCGCCTCGATCTCGACACCTTTATATTGCGGCAGTTCAATTTCGGGAAGGATCTCACACTCAAGAGTATAACCCTTGTCTCCCTCGAGGAAATCGGCTACGGGCTCCATGATGGGGTCGATCTTCGCCTCTTTGAGTGCTTCCCACATTGTGTCCTGTAGCATGCGTTTACGCGTTTCCTCTTCGATATACTCCTTGTAATACTGGGTGATGATGGGTCTCGGGACTTTTCCTGGCCTGAAGCCCTTGATCTTCGCATTCTTTCTGACTTCATCGTAGACAGATTCCCTGATAGAAACAACTTTCTCTTCGGGAAGAAGAACTTCAACTTTTTTCGTCACGCTGTCAAGCGCTTCAACTTGAACTTTCATACCACCTCCGACAAGAAAAAAGGACTGAAAAGTCCCGTAAAAACTGCCTTATTATAAACTGAACTTTTCCAAATTAGCAAATAAAACGGGAGTAATGGATCATGGGTAACGGATACAGTTTTCTTTTCCGCCTATCACCCCTCGCCTATTACCCATTACCTGTTTTTTACACGTGACAGATCAAACGCTGCGGATCGACTTCCTGGCGAAGTATCAAAAGCTCGCGGGCGGTCGGAGCAGCCGCTTCCACCGCCGACGCGACATCGAGAGGAAAGCCGGTTTTCTCTATGATCTCACCTATCGAGACTCCCGGAAAGTATTCGCTCAGGTACATCTCTTTTGAATCTTCCTTGAATTTCAGAACGCCGAGATTCGTGACAACGGCAGTCATTCCCCCGCGCTCAAGGCCAAGCTTTCTTCTCGAATCGAAGCCCTTATACCACCCGACGCTTGTCAGGTAATCGAGTTTCTCGACAAACCTTCGTTTCTCATGCTGGATAAAGGTGATCACCTCCGAAGCGAAACTTGCTACATCGCAGCTGCCTCCGCTGCCGGAAAACCGCGTTACTGGCCTGTGATAATCCCCTATGCACGTCGAATTGAGGTTGCCGTACCGGTCTATCTGGGCGGCCCCGAGGAAGGCGATGGTGTGGAAGCGGCGATGGCCGGCTATCGAAAAGGCATCGATAAGGCCTGTATTCACCGCTGTCCCGCTCATAACACGCGGGTCGCCAACCGCCATGGGTATTTCACTTAAAGAAGGGTCGATCCCCCCGCTTTCGAAAAATATGACCGCTGCCGGGGCAAAGATCCTCTTGGCAGCAGTCGCCGCCAGCATGGACACCCCTGTCCCGGCGAACACTATGGCACCGTCTTTTATAAGACGTCCTGCCGCCAGTGCCATCATCTCGTTATCGCTGTATTCGACCACCCAAGATCTCCTTATTTGCGGACAAGCCCCGGCGCATAGCCGACCGCCGGGTTCGCCTTGATCGCGAGGATCCTGTCGACCCCGACCTTTTCGAGATATTCTCCCCAGGAATGTACCTGATATACCCATGTGTCCAGGTATTCCTTGAAACGCCGATCGTCCCTGGCCAGGTCGTGGTACATGTTAAGGTGCAACGGGTCGTAATCATAAAAATTGAAGCAGGCCGTAGGGTGGGCCCCGTACGGAACCTTCACTATCGCATCCACGAAAAAGGAAGGCAGGCAATTTTGGTCTGGATCTTCCCGGATAAACGAACGCGGCATGATCTCTTCACAGGTAACAATCACTTTATCCGCTGCCTTGGCCTGTTCTATATCGGCAAATGTCAGGCCCTTGATCCGGACCGTACCGTCATCGCCAACATATTGTGCGTGAATTATCGAAACGTCCGGCGTGAGGGCCGGCAGCAGGATGACTTCGTCGATGTCTTCACTAAACGGGTTTTGGACCCTGGCATATTTCTTATGTGCAACTTTAGGCTCCTTCCGTACCTCGGGCGAAAAACCTTCCAACCGCAGTATATCCGAGCCGGGCCCCGACCTCGCCGGAATGAACGGAATCCCCAGGGCACCGGCGAGGAAGCGCAGCGACATCTGAAAATTGGAGTAATCCTCGAACTGAATTTCAGAGCGCTCGATCGCTTTCCTGAACCTCACGCATGTCGGTGCGTAGCGGCCATTGCCGCCGTACGCTATTTCCAGCCTTTTTACGCAGCCGGCGCCTATAAGGACATCGAGCGCCTGTCCATGTGAATGGCAAAGGACGTGAAGGTCACGCACCCTTTGCCGCACGATCTCGTAGGCAAGCGCCATGGGATTGCGGGCTATGGAAAATCCTCCGATGGCCAGCTGGCACCCGTCCTGGATGAAACGGGAGACTGCCTGATCAAGGGTCATAAGCTTATCAGTAATCTCCGGGCATCCGATCATATCTCGTCTCCACAATAGGATAAAAGCGATCACCGGTCCGGATGGGGTTCACCGGACCGGTACCACATGATAATATCACAAAAACCGACATAAAGTCAGTTCTATCTATCGATCATTTTTATTGTAATGACAGGAGATACGAACGCAGGTTGACCTTGGCCTTGCCGAGGCCCAGTTTGTTCCTGATATGGTGACGATGAAGCCCGATGGCGCTTCTTGTCACTTTCATAATATCGGCTATCTGTTTCGTCGTCTTCCCCTCACGGATAAGAGTGGCCACCTGTATTTCTTTCGGTGTAAAGTGATACTGTTTGGAGGTTATTTTCTGGAGAAAAGAAGAGAACACATTTCTTACCGTAGTCTCCACTATTTCAAGATATGTTTGCTGTTCAACGTTGAGGCCCGTCGATTTCAGCTTTTCTATATAGGGAATGACGAGTTCCTTGACATTCGATTTGATGCGGTCCTCAACCAGCTTTTTCTCATCTTCGCCACGCTCGAGGAGAATTTTCAACGCCTCGTTTGTCTCCTCGAGGGCGTGTATCTTCATGGCCGATTCCTTGTCCGATCTTTTGGAGGACGAAGATTTCGGTTCACCTGTAGCGGGGGATTTCATTATGTTTCACCTCTCTGATGCTGAAATACATATAAAGCCGGACGGCTATTCTTAATTCATTTATCCCGAACCTATATAAACAATTTCATGAGAACATTTGTCAAGATAATATTATCATTAGACAGACAATCATGTGATTTTGCCCTGTCGCCCCTGGCAGCCCCCTTCTTTGTCCTGCTCCTAACTCCTTACGACTTACAACTTGCGTTTCTAGGACTGTCTGTTCCTGTAATCCTTATACCCGAAACGCTTCACTACATCGAGGTCGCCATTTTTCCTGATGACGGCGATATCGGGAAGGCCGATACCGTTGAACGTAGTATTCTTGACGATACTGTACAGGGCCATATCAGTAAAGACAAGGCGATCGCCCCGCTCAAGAGGTTCGTCAAAGGAGTAATCCCCTATAACATCTCCGGCAAGACAGCTGGGCCCGGCCAATCTGAAGGTATATTCTTTTATCCCCGGCCCGGCAGACCCGATGACGTCCGGCCTGTACGGCATCAGGAGGACATCGGGCATGTGCGCCTCTGCCGAGGTGTCCAGTATGGCGATATCGATGTCATTCTTCACGACATCGATGACCGTGGAGATCAGGACACCGCAATCATAGACGCTCGCCTCGCCCGGTTCCAGATATACCTGGGCCCCGTATGTCGATTGGAACCCGTCGATAAGTGCTATCAATTTCTCGATATCGTAATCAGGGCGTGTTATGTGATGGCCGCCGCCGAAATTTACCCATGCAAGGCCATTCAAATACGGACCGTACAACTCTTCAAATGACCTCAGTATCCTTTCAAGAACATCCGAATTCTGTTCACACATTGCATGAAAATGCAGGCCGTCGATCTTCCGGACATGCGCCGGGAACTCACGGGCAAAGGTATCGTGAAGCACGCCAAGCCTCGAGCACGGGGCGCAGGGGTTGTACATCGCTGTGGCGATCTCGGAGTGGCCGGGATTGACCCTGATACCCGTACTGCGTCCCATGCCTCGGGCCCTGTCTGCATACATAGCGGCCTGATGGAATGAATTGAATATGATAAAATCCGAGTACTTCAGTATTCCCCGGATCTCATCTTTTTTATAGGCGGCCCCAAACGTATGGACCTCTTTGCCGAATTCCTCGCGGCCGAGGCGCGCTTCGTACAGCCCGCTCGCGCACACGCCATCGAGATAGGGGGTCATCACTCCGAATGTGGCAAAGGATGCATAGGCCTTCAATGCGTGAAGAATGCGGCATCCGGTCCGGTCCTTTACGTACCTCAGAACCCGCATGTTCTCTTCGATGAGCCGCTCGTCTACAAGGTAGACGGGGGTCCTGACCGCACCCCAAGCTATTTCTAGCGACCTGGCCTCGCTTTTCCTGAACTCGGTCTCTCGGGAGGTTTTTATCAAATCTGTGGCCCGCGCCAATATTTCCGGGTCGAGAGATCCCAGCACGGAGAGCCTGTCGCGGTCCAGGAGGCTGTGATAGTGATGGGCTGCCGAGACATCACCCACCGAAAGTGCATCGAGGACCCATCCGGTCTTTTCTCCAGAGGTCATCCAGTCCACTTACATCCGATAAGACAATGGGGCATGTTCTACGACCTGCCAGGGGAGCCCGTATTTGGTCAAATTTTCCATGAAAGGATCAGGATCGAACTCTTCCATATTGAAGACACCGTCTCCCTGCCAGGTGCCGGTCATGACCATCATTGCGCCAATCATTGCGGGCACGCCGGTCGTATATGCAATAGCCTGAGTCCCTGTCTCGTTGAAGGCATCTTCATGATCGCACACGTTGTATATGTACCGGCTTTCCGGTTTGCCGTCTTTCGTCCCGGTCATGATGTTGCCGATCACTGTCTTGCCAGTATATTTTGTGCCAAGGGAGGCCGGTTCGGGAAGCAACGCCTTCAAAAACTGTATCGGGACTATCTTGCATCCCTGGTATTCTATCTCGTCTATTCTCGTCATTCCGACATTCCTGAGCACTTTAAGGTGCGTCAGATAGTTTTCCGAAAATGTCATCCAAAAACGGGCCCTCTTCAACCCCTTTACATTCCGGACGAGCGACTCGAGCTCCTCGTGATACAGGAGGTAACTCTCCCGTGCTCCGACAACTGGATAATCGAAGGAGAAATGGACGCTCCCCTCGTCGATTATGGCGGGCGTCTCTATCCATTTCCCGTTTTCCCAGTGCCGCACAACCTGGGTAACTTCCCGGATATTGATCTCCGGGTTGAAATTTGTCGCGAATACATGGCCGTGCGAACCGGCATTGCAGTCGAGTATGTCGAGATAATGTATCTCATCAAAGAAATGCTTCTGGGCGTAGGCGGTGAACACGTTCGTCACACCGGGGTCGAAGCCCGAGCCAAGAAGTGCGAGTATACCCTTATCCCGGAAAAGGTCCTGGTAAGCCCACTGCCAGCCGTATTCAAAACGGGCTTCGTCAAGGGGTTCATAGTTTGCCGTATCAATGTAATCCACGCCTGTTAACAGGCATGCGTCCATTATATGGAGATCCTGGTACGGAAGGGCAAGATTGAGAACGACATCGGGCTTATACGATCCTATGAGTTGTGCAAGCTCGGGGACATTATCGGCATCGACACGGGCGGTCTCGATATCTTTATGGTACCGGTTCCTTAAGGAATCGGCTATCGCGTTGCATTTCGACAGCGTTCTGCTCGCGACCATGATATCTTTGAAAACCTCAGGCACCTGGGCGCATTTGTGCGCGGCAACTGTCGCGACCCCGCCTGCCCCTATTATCATAATTTTTCCACTTTTTTGTCTTTTCATGATCTATCCCCCTGTCTGAATAGTTTCGAGGTGATATTAAAATGTGCCCGGGCCCATAAGCATGATGATCTCCCGAACGACCTTGGCCGCACAAACGGAGGAAACGAACGTGGTGTCGTAGTCGGGCGCCAGTTCAACGAGGTCCGCGCCGATGATCTTTGCGCCTTTCAAGACATGCAGATACTGAATGACCTCTTGAAACATGAGGCCTCCGGGTTCCGGTGTCGTGACTCCCGATACGAGCGACGGGTCGAAGACGTCAATATCAAAACTGATATATACCGGTACTTCCGGATCGAGGCGCGTCTTAAGCACGCCAGGCGAATCGACGGGGGCCAATTCCTTGAATTCCTGCCTGGTACCCGAGCGTATCCCGATCTGATGCATGGTTATATCACCGAGTTCCTTCAAGCGTTTCATTACCGTTGCATGGGAAAGCTTCTGTCCTTCATAATCGTCCCTGAGATCACAATGGGCGTCAAAATGCACCAGCTGAAGCACCGGGAATGCCCTTTTGACCCCTTTCATGATAGGATACGTCACAAGGTGTTCGCCACCGAAGAAAAACGGTTTCCGCCCATTTTCAACAATAGCCCCGGATGCTTTTTCGATAATGTCCAGGGATTCAAGAAGATTTCCCTGGGGAAGCTCGAGATCGCCCGTGTCGGAAAAATTGATCTCCTCCAGGTCGTGATCAAGATACGGACTGTATGTTTCCAATGTCCATGATGCTCTCCTCAAGCTTTCCGGGCCAAACTTCGACCCGCTCCGAAATGAGGACGTGATATCGAGCGGACAGCCAAGCAGTACGATATCGGACGAGGCGTTTTCCCTCGACCCTATGAAATGATTATGAAAAACCCCCTTCTGCACTTCATCCTCTTGATAAATTATTATCAGGTTAATTAATCCAAATTCAGATCGAGAATGATATCGAGGCGACAAGGCAGCGCAAACCGGAGGCGTGCAGTAAAAGCCGGAGACCCGTTTTCCAAGCTTGCTCCAGCGGTGGCCTGTCAAGGATTTGCGATGCTGCGGTCAACGAAGATAGCGCTTCGATATGAATTTGGATCAATCCCACAGAACGACTCCGGCGAATGCAGCCCCAACCGTCGTCACCTTGAACGTGGATGATATCGACATGATCTCCCTGATCGGCCGTTTCCTGAGTTCCATGCCTTTCTCGACCATTTGTATGACCTGGTCCCGCACGACAGTCTCCTCCGCTTTGGCCGAATACTCCATGATGAGCCCCGCGAGGCTCTCATCCTCGGGGATACCGATCGCGACAGCTGCGGATATTGTCTCTCCCGGAACATCGCTCGTTATCGAAGCATAGGCAACTGGAACAAGGGCTCCCTGCGGCAGTGCCTTTGGACGAGGTTTTATCTCAGTACAGCCGGGAGGAAGTATACTGCTCATTCTCACCAGATTGGTATCGCCGACCCCGGACTTAAGAAGAGCGCCGTCAAACGCATTTAACAGCGAAAAACCATCGGAAGAACCACTGACGAGAAAAAATTTTGTGGGTGTTTTTATAATCAAGGTACCACCTCCCAAAGTTCTTTAAAGTCCCGGCAGCTTAAGGGATGCCACACGTGCCGCGCAAGATCCAGACAGCATATACATGACGGGCATTACATATCGCCCTCGTTCATTGCCTCTATCCATGCCTGTCTTCACCCTCCTGATACCCTTAGAAATTCGGGGGTGAAGACACCCACAGCAATACTGCCAGTCCTTTTCGTTTATTTACGATGTAATGATTTCGCGTAGCTTTATAATAAAAACATTCGCCTTTCCTTATCCTCTGCGGTTTTCCGCCGAGGATAAGTTCTACACTTCCCGAAAGGACGAAACCAAATTCCTCACCCTCATGCGGCTCTTCCTCGGGCGTGCGTTCACCCGGGGCAAGCTCTACAAGCGCCGGGTCGAGAAGCCTGTTCTGCGCCGCCGGAACAAGTATCTGAAAGGCCTTTATACCGTCAATTTCGAGATCGACTCTGTCCTCGAATTTGAACACGGTCTTCTCATCAAGGGAACCACTGAAAAAATGGGACGGTTTCTCGTCCAGGGCATCGAGTATGCCGATCAGGCTTTCAACCGAAAGGGATGTCAGGTTTCTTTCCACCTGTGAGATAAAACCCTTCGTCAAACCCGCCCGCGTGCCCAGTTCCTCCTGAGTCAGGTTTTTGGCCTGGCGGAGGACCTTGATCCTTTCCCCTATGCTTAATTCCCCCGATCTCACCATAACAGTATATACTCACAAAAAGTTTACAGTATTAAACAGGATAATCATTTTTTTTGTCAAGTAAATTTTTATTTAACTTTAAGGTTTACTATGCTAAACTTTCCAATTGAGGCATATTATGCAAGGAAAACAAGTAATTAGAACTTTTTTTAGGGAAAATGACGTATCTCATATCTTCCAATTACCCGGTTTGCACACGCTTCCCCTCAGTGCGGAGCTTTTTTGGGACGAAACAATAAAATCTATAACTACGCGTCATGAAATGAATTGCGCGTTCATGGCCGACGGATATGCCCGGGCGTCGGGAAAACCAGCCTTTCTCCTCGTAACCCCTGGGCCCGGCCTCGGCAATGTTGTCTCGGGGTGCATGGAGGCGTACTCGGACGACGTCCCTATTTTTATCCTGCATGTCGATACGGACCGCAAGGATATCGGGAAGGGTATCCTGCACGAACTGGAATATCCTGAAAATATATTCAGGTATATTACCAGGGATGTTTTCCGGATCACAAAACCGGCACAACTGCGACACACTCTCGATAGTGCCCTCGACCGGTGTACGCAGGGCCGCACGGGCCCGGTTCTGGTTTCAGTTCCCTTTTCTTTCCTCGACAGGGAAATACCGGCAACACATTCTCCGAGCAGCGAACCTCGGTCTCCCGCTCCCACATCGTACAGGGCGCTCGATAAGTTTCTCGACGACTGTCGCGGTATTTTGGAGCACAAGCTTAAGCCCGTCCTGATCGGAGGAAAAGGCCTCATGACCCCCCGTGCGGGTGATACGATCGAGGAGATCTGTGCGCAGGGGGTACCTTACCTTACATCCACCGGCGGCAAAGGGACAATAGACGAGCGCGCCATTTTCTCGTTCGGGAATATTATTACGAAAGGGGTTGCCCGCGATATCCTCGATTCGGCTGACCTCGTCATTGCTGCCGGGGCCCGGCTCCGGGATGCCGATGTAAAGAAACGGGGGGTCAAGATACGTGATCTTATCCATATAGATATCGATGGGCGGTGGATAAACAAGAACTTCCCGGCCTCAGCCCATTTTGAGGGGAATGTGGAACTGGCCCTCGAGGGACTTTCCGCAATTATGCGCGACCTGGTTTTCGACTGGGACCTCGCGTCCCTGAAGGAAAAAAAGACGGCAGAAAGAAAAGCCCTGCAATCTGTTCCCGGCCATGCCATTACCAATCTTATTCGCAATGCCGTCCCCCCCAATACTGTATTTGTATGCGACCTTAACCTCCCGTCCTACTGGGCCGAATACTATCTTCCTGTCTATTTTCAGAGAAGCTTTCTCATGCCGCGCGGAATATCGCCCACATTTTATTCCCTCTCCGCTGCTATCGGGGTGAAGCTCGCACGGCCCGATGCCCCCTGTCTGGCCCTGTGCGGCGACGGCGGCGTCCTCCCCCAGACCGCCGAGTTGGCCACGGTAGTGAAATATAAGGTACCGGTCGTCATATTCGTGGACAACAATAACAGCTACGCCATCCTGGAAGATGCAACGCACAGCCGCTACCAGATAAGCGGCTCGATGTGCCTCGATAACCCTGATTTCGTAAAACTGGCCCATTCCTACGGGATAAAAGCAGAAGCCACGGACAGCATCGATGGATTGAGGAAAATATTCAGAAGACATATTTCCTGGAATGAACCATTCCTCATCGAGTTCAGGAACACCATACTTTCTCCGCCGTGGGCGTAGAAAGTATGGTCTCAGGTCTCATTTCTCAGGTCTCGGGCAAATACCTTCATTCACCCGGGGGAATTATAATTTTTTTGGCTTGAGACTTGAGACCGTCATCAGGTCCTTGCCGGCGATGTGCCACAGACGGTACAGTGAGGGTTTCGCTCGATGGCAATGCGCTGGAATGTCATATTGGTCCCGGAAAAATACAGGAGGGTCCCGGCGAGGGCAGGCGTCTCTTTCATAATGATCCTGATCGCCTCGAGAGATTGTATCGCGCCTACGATCGCAGGCAGCATCCCGAACACTCCTTTTCTCTCTTCATCGTCGGAAATATGCGAGAAGATACATTCGAAGCAAGGTGTCCGGTACGGGAAAAACGTCGAGACCATACCCGAAAACCCCTCTACACCGCCGTAGATGAGCGGTATTCTACTGTGTATCGAGGCAAAATTGAGTATCCTCCGGGTACCGATATTATCGAGGGCGTCAATGACAATATCGGAATTGTCAATAAGCTCGAACGCATTGTCCTCATTTATGTCCGCCTGCACAGCTTCTACACGGCAATACGGATTGAGGTTCTCGAGCTTGTCGAGGGCAGATAAGACCTTCGGCTGCCCGATGTCAGGCGTGAAATGAAGTATCTGCCTGTTAAGGTTCGAGGCCTCGACCCTGTCACGGTCGATGATCCTTACGTGCCCTACCCCGGCTGCCGCCAGATAATACGCCGATACAGAGCCTAGTCCGCCCGCTCCCGCGATGCATACCCGGGCATTGCGGATCAGTTCCTGCTTTTCGAGCCCCATCCCCGGCACGATGAGCTGACGGGAGTAACGCTCGAGTTCATCCAATGTAAAGATGCCGGCATTCATGCCATTCCTGCCTGATCTCATAGCGCTCTTTCACCCCTCTAAACCGATCGAGTATTTCTTGATGAAGTGGTCGGGATTATATGATAGTTTTGCCTCACGTAATCCCGGTATTCCCAGATCCTGCTCACGGTTAATGAACTTCATCGCACTCCACCGGCGTGCGCAAAATTGCTGGTTGATGAGCTGATAGAGCCCGGGCATGCCGGGATCCGCCTTTTCGATATGTATCAGAGCCATATCGTCGGAAAGAGGTTCGCCCAGTGTGAATGCCTTTATCTCTCCGGCCACTATAATAACCGCTCCAGCCACCTCGAGAACCTTATAATTGTTGAGTATCTCGCGTATGGCATCCCATTCGCCGAGCAGGTTGAGGTCCTCTTTGCACCGCTTGAGAAGGCACCAATTTTCCTGGAGGCTTAACGCCGCTTCGAGATGCTTATCGTTGAGCTCTTCGTACATGTACGATCCGTACGCCCGAAAGAACTGGTTGATATGATTGCGCTTATTCCTGTTCTTATTTCCCGGGAGACCTATAAGGTCGCGGGTAGCATAAACGTAATCGAAATGTTCCCGTCTTTCTTCGACCGTGAACCCGGAAGACCGGGATGCCTCGATAGCGAGGCTCTCGTCTGCACGCTCGATGGCGGGTGAGGACACACCTGTGGTCTCCCTGATCCAACGAAGACAGGCCACCCCCGCATTGAGCCGCCCCGACGGCCCGACAGGCGCCATAGCGAAATCAGGCCCCGAGTTTTCCCTGCCGATCACGCAAAAGCAGTCTCCGTAGAGGCACCATCGGAAATTGTAGTGATTTCTCCAGATAAAAAGGTTCGTGAAGGTAAGCTCCGACGTTCCAGGCCGGTTGCTGCGCAGGATATCTATCACGCTGGCCCTGTCGTCGATTCCTAACGGCTTGAAATCGGGAAAAAGCGGAATCTCTCCCATTGTCCTATTCAAACTGAAATATGCGGTTTTGTCAAGGAGGCACTCCCTGGCACCTGCCCATTCCCAATCAACGTGGTTTTATGCTACAATTGCTTCCATGAACGGCAAAGACCTGGCGATCGGGATCGATATCGATAAAATTCACAATATAAAAGACTCGCTGTCGACATATCTTCAGGGCAAGGAAAAGCCGCTTGCCCTCTCCCTGGTCTCGTTCTTTTCGCGGGGACATTTGCTTATCGAAGATCTGCCCGGCCTCGGCAAGACAACGCTTGCCATCGGCATCGCCAAATCACTCGGCCTGACCTTCGGCAGGATCCAGTGCACGAGCGATCTTCTCCCGACCGACATAACGGGTCTGTCCATTTATAATAAGACCGTGGGTGAATTCGATTTTCATCCGGGCCCGATATTCAACAACATCGTTCTGTGCGATGAGATCAACCGTGCGACCCCGAAGACGCAGAGCGCCCTCCTCGAGGCCATGGAAGAAAAACAGGTAACGATCGAGGGCAAGACATACAAGCTTCCCAAGATCTTTTGCGTGATCGCAACGCAGAACCCTGCAGAACAATTTGGCACATTTCCCCTTCCCGAATCCCAGCTCGACAGGTTTATGATGAAAATAAGCATCGGCTACCCGTCCCGGCAGGCGGAAAAGGAGATCTTGAAAATAGGCAGCAAGCGGGAAGACATATACCTAATCGAACCCGTTGTGGGCCATGACGAGGTATCGCGCATACAGGATGAGATCTTTCATGGCGTTCATGTTTCCGACAAGGTCCTCGAATACACCCTGTCCATCATACAGGCGACACGCACGAGCGAATATCTTTCTGCCGGACTGTCGACGAGAGGTGCTTTGACGATCATTGGCACTGCGAAGACGCACGCCTATTTTAATGACAGAACCTTTGTTATTCCCGAAGACATCAGGGATCTCGTCGAGTATACCATTCCTCACCGGGTCATTTTCAGGGAGGAGTACGAGAACCTCAACAAAAGGGAGATTGTACGATCGATCGTAGATACAGTTTCAACACCTCTGTAATTAAAATATCCAAAGCTGGGTTCTTCTATATAGCGATCACGATCTTCCTTGGCATCGCTGCTGCAAACACCAACAATAACCTCGTTTTTCTGATTGTCTCGGCCCTGCTTAGTTTTATGAGCATTTCCGGTTTTTTCGGAAAGGCAAACCTTTCGAAGCTCGATCTCGGGATAGATTTCCCGCAGGAAGTGTATGCGGGAAGCCAGCTCCCGGTCAAGATAACGGTGGAAAACCGGCGCAGGTACCTGCCCGCCTTTCTGATCAACCTTAACGCGGATCAGATCTCCGTGCTCCTTCCGTTCACACCGGGGAAAAGCACGTCATCGGCCTTTGCAAATGTCACTTTTCGTGAACGCGGAATCCACACCGTTGAAAATCCCCGCATATCCTCGGTTTTCCCGTTCAATTTCTTTACCAGGTTCAAAACCCTCCAAAAGACCTACGCGATCGTCGTACTGCCAAAGTTGCAGGCCTGTGATCTGGCGAACCTTTACCGGAAAGAACACAGGTCACGGGGGGAAAGGATATCCGATGCGATAGGCTACGATGCCGACGTCATATCGATAAGGGAGTATGTGCGAGGGGACCCGATAAAATATATCCACTGGAAAGCGACGGCAAAAACCGGAAAGCTCAAGACAAAGGAACTGTCGGCACTTTCCTATCAGCCGGTCGTCATAGAGTTCGAAAATGTCCTGATACGCGATATTGAAGAGCGGATCTCCTGCGTTGCCTATACGATTGTACAACTCTTCAAAAGTAATGTCCCGGTCGGGCTCAAGATCAACGGCAAGCTTTATCCCCCCGAGACGACAGGCGTACACAAGCTGAGCATGCTTAAAGAATTGGCAATGTACCAGAAAGAAGACACACCTGTTTCCGCCCGACAATGATATTACCTAATTTTACCCAGCTGAAAGTCCGCACTGTCGTAGATATTTTCACCTATCTTACCGGCATCCTGTGCGTTGCTGCATTGTCGGCGCACATCCCGTTCGTGTATCCTTTGCTCCTTCTCGCCGCGATGGCGCTGTCCGTGTATCTTGATCTCAGGAAGATCTCCATTCCCCGATGGCTGCTTGTCGTTCTTTCGGTAGCGGCCCTTCTTTATTTTTTTGTTCGGTTTGACATGCAGGACCTTATCGGGCAAATCATGGAGATCCTTTTCGTGCTCATGGGAATAAAATATCTGGAGCATAAGGAATTCCGCGATTATATGCAGATATATGCCCTGGCGCTCTTCGTGCTCGCCGGCCTTGGCCTTATGACCCTCGGAATGGCATTCGTGGTTTACCTGCTCCTCTTCTTTATCCTTTTGTGCCTCTCGCTCATATTCCTGACATTTTACTCCCAGGACCCGGAGCTTGAACTTACCGGTCGAACCATAAAGACAATGATCACCAGAAGCCTGTGGATCCCGGTCCTCGCCATACCATTATCGGGCCTCATGTTCATTATCCTGCCCCGCACCAGTTACCCTATCCTGACCTTTCTCAACAGGCCGGACAAGGCCAGGAGCGGATTTACGGACAATGTCAGACTGGGCCACGTGTCGGAAATACAGGAAGATGAAAGCGTTATTTTCAGAGTGACCATGGAAAGGATCGACGAATCCCTGCTGTACTGGAGGGGGATCACCCTCGATCATTTTGACGGGACATCCTGGAGGGGGGCGAAGAAACATTTTTACGCGGCAGCGAAGCTTACAAGCCCTGCGGGGAAACGCATACAGCAGACGATATATCTTGAACCGTACGAAAATTCGTCCCTGTTTGCCCTCGACAAGCCGGTCCACATCGATCTTAAGGCCGTACGGAAGTACAACGACCTAACATTCGCCATACCGTCGTATGTAGAAAAGCGGATGCGATACACTGTTTTTTCCATTATTTCCGACACCGCTCCCGAAGATACCATAGACCGCGAAAAATACCTGCAGCTTCCCCGAAACATATCCCCACGCATTGTTTCGCTCGCTAAAAGCCTTGCCGTGAAGGATAATGCAAGGGCCACCATAGGGAGGGTCTTCGGCCACTTGAAGTCGGAAAGGTACACCTATAGGCTCATGGACCTCCCGTTATCGAAGAACCCGCTCGAAAGTTTCTTCTTTGACTCTCCGTCCGGCAATTGTGAGTATTTCGCATCGGCAATGGCCGTTCTCCTGCGCGTCAACAAAATTCCCTCCCGCATCGTCGGAGGATACCGTGGAGGATATTACAATGAGATGGGGAATTATTACCTCGTCCGGCAGAAGAATGCGCATGTCTGGGTCGAGGCGTACGCCGACGGCAAGGGTTGGGTCCGTTACGATCCGACGCCTGCGTCACCGGACGCCTTCATCCCCGCCCGCAAAGAAGGCGTCTTCCTCAAGTTCCAGCTCTTTTTTGACACCATAAATTATTACTGGTACGGCATAGTCCTCACCTATAACGTCGAGCGGCAATTATCGATCAGCAGGTCGATACTATCTGAGATCAAAAGGCCCTCAATGTCATTTGCATTTCTCAAATCCGGCATTGCGCTGTACACCGGGATCGCACTGATGGCGATTACCCTGGTAATTGCCGCGTGGATACTTACAGGGTCGGCCCCTTCCCGGGAAATAAGAGTCCTCAACCGTTTTCTGAGGAAACTCAAGGCCCTGGGTTATCAAAAGGGATCATCGGAGGGGCTTGAGGAATTCGTGGCCCGCATCCCTGACGAGAACATCCGGAAGGTCTCGCTGGAATTTGTGCGTAATTTCGAACGCATCTACTACACCGACCGTCCGTTCTTGAACGAGGACTTAAGGCTGCTTCAAGAGATGTTGGAGAGGATCGATGATGCACGATGAGAAGAAAGACATATTTTCACTGGTCCGGGACATCAATACCATGTGGAAAGATATCTACCCCTGCCTCGCCCGGCATGTCATCGACGTCTATGGCAGGCGCGATGGCGCGGTGATGGAGGTGGGCCCTTTTTGCGGCGTGATCCACGAACTCAAGCGACAGGGCATCGGAGATTCTTTCTATATCGCCTCATTTCCTGAACCGATGAAAAAATATTATGTCGAACAGGTCAAATCGCAGGGGCACACCGATAGTATCACCATCATCGAAACCGGTCCCCAGCTGCTCGAGATCGACAACAACAGCATCGACCTCGTGATCTTTAGGGGGGCCCTCTTTTTTCCGTCACTCTTCACGATCGATTATCGTGCTATCGAACGGGTCCTTAAACCGGCAGGCACAGCATTTGTTGGCGGAGGCTTTGGCAGATACACACCACCTGAGGTCATTTCTCCCATCGCGGACCTCTCGCGAAAACTGAACCTTCTTATTGGAAAACAGGAAATGACATCGGATATGATCGTGAAAGACCTGCGCGCAAATAACGTGATGGAACGAGCCACGATAACAGAAGAAGGTGGGTTGTGGATCATCATACGAAAGAGTGGTGAACCATGAAGCTTGGCAGGAAGGAGATCGGAAAATTGCTCAAGTTAGCACCGCGCCACATTGTTATTGACGAAGCCGTCTATGATCCGGGCTTTCCGGACGAGATCGAGCTTTTTAAAGCACTCGATGTGAAGGACCCGGATTTTTCAAGCCACATACCCGATTACCCTATCTACCCGGATTACGCAGTGCTTAAACTTGTAAACCAGGGAATACGGCTTCTGGTCGCGATCCTGTACCCCGATCTCGAGGGGATTCCCGTAGGCATGATCGAACATACGAAACTGAGGGAAAAACTCTATCCCAACGATACGATACACGCGGTCATCAAAAAATGGCAGGAACGATCCATGATCACCAAGTTCGAGATAGCGATAGAGAACCAGAAAGGGGCCCTCGTGTACGAATCGACGCTCTACGGCACGGTAATAGATAAAAAATGATCTTCGGTTCAGGAGTCTCTGACATTGAAGGTTCTACGTTAAAAAAACTTCATAAAAACATGAATGTAGAGCGCAGAACATAGAACAATACTATGGAGGGATAACTTTGGAACACGAATATTCCGAGACGTATGTGACAATTCCAGTCGTTGATGCGAAGACAACATCCGGTATTTTCGCCGGGCCGCGGGGGAAACGGAAAGATGCAGCCATTATTGTTGCGCATGGTGCGGGGAATGATATGACCACTCCTCTTATCGAGTCATTCGCGAGGGGTATGGCGTCGGCTGGCTATCCTGCTTTGCGCTTCAATTTCCTTTACGCAAATGAAGGGGGAAAGTCGCCGGATAGCCAGAGTGTTCTCGTAAAAACATGGGGCGCAGTCTACGAATATGCCCGGTCAGCCCTCGGTGTTAAGGCACATTCCTGGGTTGCCGCAGGTAAATCGATGGGGGGCAGGGTTGCATCGCAAATGGCGGCAGACGGGTATTTACCTGTCGATCGTCTTATCTTCCTCGGCTATCCGCTCCACCCTGCGAGCGATGTCGAACGTTTAAGGGACGCGCACCTGTACGAAATCAAAGTACCGATGCTTTTTTTTGCCGGAACGAGGGACCCGTTGTGCAGCCTGCCAAAACTTCTCGGTGTACTTGAACGGATCGATACGCCCCATCAGTTCCACACGATCGAAGGAGGGGACCATTCGTTCCACGTCCCAAGGTCGTTGCACAAAACGGATAATGACATTTATGAAGAGATCATAACGGAATCCATTAAATGGCTCTCAACGCCATAAGGCGAAAAGACGGTCCCGAGTTCAAGGTTCCTCGTCATAATCCCGGGTTTGGAGGCTGTGTCATAATTAACTTCGTTTCCGCCAGGTACCTTAAAACGCCGGCGAGAAAAATAGTTAAGAATCCGTATCCCAGCCCGCGATGACCGGATTAGGATAATCGCAAAGCAATTCTTCTTACACCTTATGACTTACGACTGACGACTTACGATCTGTTCACGGTTACCTTCCACGCGTCCCCGCTCATCTGTTCGGTGCGGATGTCGACAGGAAGGAATTTCTTGATTACCTCGACATTTGTACTGAAATGCCGGGTAGGGGCCATTGTCGTAAAAGAACCGGCGCCGGTGAGCGCAAACGGCAGGACAAGCTGGTCGGCGAGATGCAACCCCACCGGGGCCCCCGACCGGATATAGTCTTGCGCTTCCCGGGCAACATTCAAAGCGACCTTTTCGGCCGGCAAACCGCGTCTGCCGAAGGATGTGATAATTTCCGTAATGCGGTCGCAAAATATTTCGACGAAGAGGACATTGCCCGGTCCCCTGCTATCGACCACTTTCACCGATCCCTCGATATCATCGCCGAGTTCGGCCTTCACGACCTTGATCTCACGATGGCCTATACTTTCCGGCAAGCGTGAGACAAGGGCCGTTGCCCTTATCCGGTCGATCTTTCCCCGTTCGTTGACATCGATCGGTTTTAAAACTGAAACGGGATCGATGGCCGCATGGACCAGCCCGCCCCCCGCTGGATGAAAGCCATATCGCGTCAGGTGGACTGTAACCGAGGGCCCCATGCGCCGGACCAAAGGAAGGAACACCCTGTCCAAAAAATCGACGGGTGGGGCCCAGATATTATGCGTCCCACCCTCGATCACAACATGAGATGAATGCGGCGCGAGCATGAGCGGGAGGAGTATCGTCTGCATTACAAGGGTCGCGCTTCCCGCGGAGCCGATGGAGAGTTCGTATGTCCCTCCGGCCGTTTTCCCAGGGACAAAGAGGATAGCGGATGAACCGGTCTTGGCACCCTCGACCCTGGCGGAACATATCTTGCGGGCCGCCTCGACTGCGGCTAGGTGCTGTCTTTGTATCCCCGGCCTGTCGCGACGGGACCGGATATTGACCAGATCGAGGGGCCTTGCGGTAATGATCGACAGGGAGAGTGAAGTCCTCAGAACCTGGCCCCCGCCCTCACCCATAGATCCACCTATATGGACCATATCCTTCACATCGACCCTTCCTTTCTTTAAACCTACCACTATTTTAACAATATGGAGAATTTAAGTCATGACTTTGGTCCGGTAGGCGCATTGCAAAGAATGTTACCGTCGGATATAATGGACCCATCACCAGAACAAGACAACCGAAAGGGGACCCGCTATGAAAATAACCAATGTCATGATCGTGTTGTTACTGACCCTTATCCTTTGCACTGCCGTATACGGACAGGATAAAACCGGGCCCAGGCCCGACCGGTCTTTCGATGATATCAGGGCCCGCGGCGTCATAATAGTGGGGATCGATGATGCGTTCCCGCCCATGGCGTTCAGAGACAGCGCGACAAAAGAAATTGTCGGCCTCGACATTGATCTCGCCAGGAATGCGGTGCAGCGCCTGGGACTTACGATCGAGTTCAAACCGATAGCCTGGGACAAAACGATCCCCCGATTGAATACGGGCGAGGTCGACATTGTATGGAGTGGCCTGTCGATCCTTCCCGAAAGAGAGAATCAGATGCTCTTCTCACAGCCGTATCTTGAAAGCCATCAGGTGATCCTTGTAAAAAAAGGTTCCAACATCGCCCGTAAGAGCGATCTCAAGGAAAAGAGGGTCGGCTTCCAACGCGGTGCCTCGAGCGAAAAATGGATCGGGTCGGATCCCGAGCTTATTGACTCGCTCAAAGAATTGGCCGCCTACAGGAATAATAAGCTTGCCCTTCAAGACCTTGAAGCCGGCCTTATAGATGCGGTGGTCCTGGACGAGGTGATCGCCCGGTATACCATTACAAAAAGACCGGATTTATTTGTGATGCCTGGTGAAAATTTCGGAAAAGAGCTTTACGGCGTCGGTTTTCGCAAAACCGATAAAGCCCTTCGCGATGCGGTAGACAAGACCCTCGATCAGATGAAAAAAGACGGCACGGTCGACCGAACAGCCACGAAGTGGCTCGGTGAAACAAAACCGTGAGTCGTATGAGGAGTTAAGAACCAAAAAATATGCATCTTTAACATTGCAGAAATGAAAAAGGACCGGTTTGCTTTACGGTCCCTTTTGTTTTTTACACCTCGCACCTTACGACTTACGGTCTTTTCTATCCCCCTGCCAGCGGGTCCATATACGCCTCGACACGCACCGTGTCGCCTTCTTTCACTTTTTTCTTGAGTCCTTCAGAAAACGAGAAATGGTTCTCGTTATTAAGGTAGAGATGATGCAGGTCATCCCCCATTTCACCCTTCTCGATAAATCTCAGGTAGGGATATTTTTCCGCAAGCTTTCCCAAAACGTCCTTCAACGTGTTCTCATTATCCTGCAGTTCGACTTCCAGAGGGGGTTCGAAAACATTCTTGATCCTGAGGTTGGAATCGACCTTGATCTTTATTTTCATGTTCTTTACCTCCACCGTCTCATCACATTAATTATAACCACATTTCCCGGAAATGAAAAGAGGATTTAACCCCCTGATATGATTCTGGTTCTAGATTCCAGGTTCTAGGTTCCGGGTTTTTGAAAAATCTCAAAGCTTGCAAAGCTCCGACTCACCCCGGCTGGCGTTTCAGTACAACTTATTCGCGGGATGATGACAGGTATTTAACCTGGAACATAGAACCTGGAACCATTTTTATATCTTTTTCGCCGCCTCCTCCACCGCCTCAATTATCTTTTTGTATCCCGTACAGCGGCAGATATTCGACGACATCGTTTTAATTATCTCTTTTTTCGTCGGCTTCTTGTTCCTCTCGAGGAGCGCCTTTGCCGTCATTATCATACCGGACGTGCAGAACCCGCATTGCACTGCACCCTTTTCCATGAATGCCTGCTGAAGGGGGTGCAGCTTTCCGTCCTGCCTTAAACCTTCGACTGTCGTTATCACCGCCCCGTCGGCCTCCGGGGCCAGGACAAGGCACGATCTCACAGGTATACCGTTCATCACGACCGTGCATGCCCCGCACGAGCCCATGCCGCATGCCTCCTTTGCACCCGTCAACATGAGGCGCTCGCGAAGGGTCTCGAGAAGGGTTTCATAAGGACGCACGTCGAGGCTCACCTTCTCGTTGTTGATCTCAAAACTGACCCGTGTCATCTTCATTATTTTCCCTCCCCGATAGCCCGCTTGACCGCCCTTTTTACCAGGACACCGACCATTTTTTTCCGGTATGCCGGCGAAACGACCGCATTTGCCACCGGTTTCGCGTCGCTCGAGGCCTTGTCGGCGATCTCCCTGATCGCCGTTTCAATGCCCGCATCCTCGAGCTCGTATAATCTGGGTTGAAGCCCAACGCCGCCGACGCATATCTTCGCGGCCACTCCAACGGACGATACGGCGACGCCGACCAGCGGATAGTCCATGGATTCCCTCACCCGCAATTTCTCGTAAGCACCTTTCGTCTTCTTTGCGGGTATGCGTATGTACGTAAGGATCTCCCCGGCGTCGATAGAAAAGGGTTTCAGACTATCGCCGGTAAAGAGGGTGGTGAGTTCTATCACCCGTTCTCCTTTCGGCCCCTCGAGCTTCAACTCGGCGCCGAGCGTAACGAGCGCGGGCGCATTGTCACTGCAGTAATTTGCAAAACACACCTTCGAGCCCTTGACGACGTTGCATTCTTTTCCATTCGACTTCAGGCAAAAACCTCTTGAGGTCCTCCATTCGAGCGACTGGTTATGCTTAAGACACCGCGTGTCCTGCAGGATGTTCCCGCCGATCGTACCGCGCAACTGCAAGGTCTCGCAGGCCGTAGCTTCGAGGGATTCGTAGAACGCCGGTAAATTGTCCCTGATCCACGGGTAGATCTTGAGTTCGAACAGTGTCACATTCGCACCGATCTCGAGCCATCCATCCTTGTTGGTAATTGACTTCAGTTCTTCGATGCCTTTCAGGTCGATGACCACCGAAGGCGTCGACAATCTCTGCTTGATAAGCGGGATAAGGTCGGTCCCGCCCGCCAGGTACACGGCCTTTCCTTTCTGGCCTTTATAGAGGGCTATCGCATCCGCAACGTCCCTGGCCTTCTTGTATTCAAATTTCGGCAGGACCATTATTTCACCCCCTTTTTGCGTTCCAGGACCGTCAGCACTTTGTCGGGTGTGAGAGGCAATTCGGTAAAGAGCTCACCCGTGGCATTTGTCAGGGCACAGGCGACCGCGCTATACGCATTCATACGGATTGTAAGGCCTCCCTCCTTCGCGCCGAACGGCCCTGCAGGGTCACGCGAACTGACGATGATGGTATCAATCTCGGGCATGTCGCATGCAAGCGGGACCTTGTATTCGAGAAGGTTCGGGTTGAGAAGATGTCCCTTGTCCCAGAGATTTCCCTCGGTAAGCGCCGCCACACCCGCCTGCTGGATCGAGCCCTCCATCTGGCCCTCAACGGCCATCGGGTTGATAGGCCTCCCGCAGTCATGGGCCGATGTAAATTTCGGCATCTTTATCTTGCCGGTTTCCTGATCGATCTCGATCTCGGCGACCGACGTCCCGAACGAGAACGTCCCCGCCATCTGGCCCCACGGCCGCGTGACCCATTCCCTTTCGAAATCGATATGCGGAAAAAACGAACCGGTGGCAACGATCGGCTCACCCCGGAAAAACGCCTCACGCACGACCCACGATATCGGCATCTTTTTGTCGGGGTGTTTGATCGAATGCGCCGCACGGTCTTTCAAACCCACCTCGGTTTCCTTTATACCCAGTTTTTCGGCGGCTATCGCAACAATCCTCTTCCGGGCATTCTCGCATGCGACCCGTACAGCATTTGCACCGACAAAGGCCGCCGCCTGCGAATACGCGCCGGGATCAAGGTTCGTCACCTCCGTATCGGCGCAGACAAGGTTGATATCTTCCATCGGTACGCCGAGGACCTCGGAGGCTACCTGGATAACCATCGATTCGTTGCCCTGGCCGTTGTCGACGAGACCGGTCACGAGTGTCACCTGCCCGTCATCATTTATCTTGACATAGGCTGAGGACCCCGAACGAAAACCCATCGGGAAGCCGCACATGATCGCAACACATCCCATGCCGATACCCTTGCGCTTAGACGGTTTAGCCCATTTCTTCCTGAAATTTGTCTTTTCGGAGGCTTCAAGGATCGTTTCCTTAAGGCCGCAGCTCGTTATTTTTGACTTTGTCGCAGTTACCTCACCCGGTTTCAGGCCATTTTTCAGCCTGACATCGACGGGGTCAAGCCCGAGTTCCTTGGCCATCAGGTCCATCTGCGACTCGTTCCCCGCGAGAAAGGCCCGTCCATGGCACCCGTACATTCCCCGGATACCTTTGTTCGTAAATACCCTGTATCCGTTATAGCGGACATTCGGAAAACGATAGCATTCTTCATAGACATAGAAGGGTATCGATGTCGCTATGGGGCCGGTCGAACTGTACGCCCCGCCGTCGTAAACGACCTTGTAGTCCTTGGCGAGGATCGTCCCGTCCTTCTTCATGCCCGTCTTGACCGTGGCGACGATGTCATGGACCTGCCGTGAAGCGGTCGCGTTCTCCTCGCGTGTGAGGACGAGCTTCACCGGCTGGCCGGACTTGATCGCAAGAAGCGACGCGACGAGGTCGCCCGGTGCCACCTCCGAGCGCCCGCCGAACGCACCACCCGAATTGATATGACGGATACGCACCCTGTTAAGGGGAAGCTTCAACATATTTGACAGGGCCTTGGCCCGGACGTGGGGGCCTGCGTTGGGCATGTACAGGTCAAGGTAGCCGTTCTTGAACAGGGCGACAACGGCGTACGGTTCCATCATCGCGTACGCCTCACCTGCCGCCTTGAAGGTGTCTTCGCGAACGAGGAATGCCTTTTCCATGGCCTTATCTACCTCGCCGACATCGATGTGGATATGAATATTGACATTGTTCTTGTACTCGCTATGGATCTGCGGGGCACCGTCCTTCATCGATTCGAAGGGATCGAAGACTGCGGGCAGGGGCTCATAGTCGACCTTGATGAGGGACAGGGCCTCGAGCGCGGTCTCTTCGTCGACCGCGGCCACCGCTGCCACATCCTCCCCGATGTAGCGGACCTTGTCGGTGTGGAGCATGGCATGGTCCTGCGTATAGCGGAAGACCCCCCATTTAACACCGTACGAGTCAAAACCGCTTACCGCGGCTTTGACCCCCGGGACCTTGAGGGCCTTCGAGCAATCAATTTTAAGGATCTTCGCGTGCGGGTGCGGGCTCCTCAAGACCTTCGCCACGAGCATGTTGGGAAATTTGAGGTCGGCGGTATAGCGCGCCTCGCCGGTGACCTTGGCGAGGGAATCGCTGCGCACGACCCTTTTTCCGACTATGTTAAATTCATTGTTCATCGATAAATACCCCCTACCCCTTATATTTCTCGCTGATATAAGCCATTGACTCGTCTATCGCCGCCGCCGTCAGGTCGAGTTCCTCTTCCGTGTGCCTGAAGCTGATGTAAGCGTGATGGTGGGGCGTAAAGAAAAATCCCCTGCGTATAAGCTGCGTATAAAAATCGGTCCGCCGGTCTCTCTGGGTTGCCGGGTCGCCTTTCGTGAACGTGATCATGAACATCGGCGCAACACCGGTAAGCTCCGCACCGGCATCTGGATACCTGTCGATGATGCCCCGGATCTTCATGAGGAGCCGCTCGCCCTTCTCCCATATATTGTCGATAACCTTTTCACGCTGCATGATCTCGATTGTCTTCAGCGCCGCGATATATCCGTCACTGTTGGGGAAGAATGTCGACGAGATAAAGAGCCTGGATGCCGCTGCCATCATGACGTCCTTCTTGCCTGTCACGACGCTGATGGCCCAGCCGTTGGCCATGCCCTTTCCGAGGACGGTGAGGTCGGGCGTGACCCCGTACAGCTCCTGGGCGCCGCCCATCCTCAAGCGGAAGCACGTGCGGACCTCGTCAAAGACCAGGACCGCGCCGTACTTGTCGGCAAGCCTCCTCACACCTCCAAGGAAGCCGGGTTTGGGTTCCTGCATCTTCTGATGAAGCGGGTGGCCAAAGGGCGTCATGATTATTGCGGCGGTCTGATCACCGTGCTTTTTCATCAGGTCTTCGAGCATGTCGAGGTCATTGTAGTGAAATTCGAAGACATCCTCGTAGAATTTCTCGGGGATGCCGCCTTTCATCTCGACACACCAGTCATGCCATCCGTGGTACCCGCAGCGCATCACCTTGATCCTGCCCGTATATGCCCGAGCAATGCGGATGGCGGCGGTTGTCGCATCCGAACCAGTTTTCAGGAAAATGCTGAGCTCGGCCGAGGGTATGAGATCGATGAGCTTCTTTGCAAGGTCGTTCTGGTACGGCTGGGTAAGCGTGAAACAGAACCCCTTGTCTTTAATCTGGTGGAACACGGCGTCATCCACCTCATCCTCCCTGTACCCGAGGATAACGGGACCGTAGCCGCACAGGTAATCGATGAATTCGTTCCCGTCGACGTCGATGAGACGGGCCCCCTTCCCATATTCGAGAAAGATCGGATACTCACCCATGATAAAATCACCGGGCTTGCGTGCACCGAGGACCCCGCCGGGGACCAGGGTCTTTGCCTCTTCAAAAAGCGCGAGGCTTCGTGTGATGTTCAGTTTCGGGGCCTCTTTCATAATCGTCCTCCTTAATGAAAACTCCTCAGGCCGGGAGGGTGAACATGGACTTTATCGTCTCGGTCTGGTGTATCCGCGCCCCGCGTTTCATCAATTCAGAGAGAAACTTATCGGGGTCGACACAGCCTTCCGGTGCGACAACGCCCTTTGCGGTCACTTCGCCCGCATCCATCATGAGCGCCGCTATCGAGGCCGGTAGTCCCGTTCCCGGGGCCATCCGCCCGACGATATCCGCCGTGTACGTCACCTGTTTTCCCTGCCGTTCACCTTTGACAATGACCTTTAGGCCGGAAGCCTCAGGGCCCCTGTCCCGGTCTTTGGGGATCGTATCCCAGAGCTTCAGGGCAAGGTCGTACGGCACCACCTTGTTTCCCCTCACGGCGACGGGTTCGTTGGCGAGAAGGCCCATCGCCTTCTGTTCCTTGATGAGCCTGTCTACCCACAGGGGTATCAGCGCCCCTTTTATAACAACGGTCTTTACACCCTGTATATACCTTGGTATGGTGATCGGCTGGGGATGCCCGACATAGCTGATGAGACACTCACCTAGCGGTTCGAGAAAATGCTCTATTTCCTCGCCGTCGCCGCCGTCTACCTCAACAAGCTGACCGTCGATGTACTGCGGTATCTTGCCGAGCACCATGTGAAGGCTGTGGTCCCAGGCGGCCCCCGCAAGCTCCGCGATGGAGACGACCCAGTACAGGTAGATCTCATCCACACGGTCGAGCCTGTCTGCGTACCACTTGACGAGGACATTGTTGGTCCCGGGGTCGGACCCCATTCCGGTCAGAACGGTTATTCCAGCCTGTTTCGCAGCGCCATCGATATCAGATGTGAAAAGGACCTGGGCGGCTTCGTAGTCGTCGCAGATATCGATATAGTTGACCTTTGCCTCGACCGCGGCCCGCGCAACCGCCACAGCCGTCTTGTAGAACGGTCCGGCACAGTTGACGACCACATCCGCCGCCTTGATCGCAGCGACCATTTCCGCATGGTCGTTAACATCGATCTTCACCAGGGACACCTTAGGGCTTGCCTTCAGTTTCTCCTGCACCCTGCCGGGATCGACATTGATATCACCGAGCGTCACCGCCTCTATCCGTTCCTGCTTGATGAGGTCCCGCGCAACACCCTGCCCCATTCCGCCCGTACCACCCACGACCAATACCTTCATTCTCCCTCCTTCATATATTGACGCCCTTCGACTTTCACCGTTAGCCGTTATTTATTTATATCGAATTCCCCTTCCAACAATTCCGTCAACACCCCGTGCAGTTTGTTCGGATGATGAACGAACGCATACCGTGTTCCGAACAGCTCTCGCGGCTCCTTATCGATAAGGTCGACGTTTTTGGATTCGAGCTCCTTCATCGCGTTCTCCAGGTCGTCAACCTTGTAGGAGATAAGAAAGACCCCTTCCCCCCGTTTTTCTATGAACCTGGCAACCTCTCCCTCGGGAGACGTTGACTCCATGAACTCGACCGCAACCTCGCCGATGTAGTACCGCGATACCTTTATCATTTCCGACTCGGCGATATATTCACACGAGGGAATGAGCCCGAAATCTTCACGGTACAGGCGCTTTGTCTTTTCGAGGTCCTTGACCGCAAAACATATATGGTCGATCTTTTCAATCTTCATGGGTCCTCCCTTTTCAAGTCTTTTGCCCCGCTTTTTCCTTGAGGGCCCGCAGAACCTTTTCCGGTGTAATGGGCAGGTCCTTTATCCTCACCCCGACCGCGTCATAGACGGCATTCGCTATGGCAGGGGCAGTCGGAACAAGGCCCGGCTCGCCGATGCCCTTCGCCCCGAAAGGACCTGCTTGCTCGTCCGATTCGACTATTACCGCCTGGACGGGCGGGACGTCCCGGACCGTCGGCATCTTATAATCCAGGAAATTGCCGTTCTTCAGGTACCCCTTGTCCCAGATCATCCTTTCGCCAAGGGCGTAGCCGATGCCCTGCAGACCACCGCCATAGATCTGCCCTTCGAGGAGCATCGGGTTGATAGCCTTGCCAACATCGTGAGCGGCAACATAATTCAGGATCTTTACCTGGCCCGTCTCCCTGTCAACCTCGACCTCGACACCGTGGGCGCCGTAGGCATATGCAACGGACAGGTTGCCCCTGAAGGTCTGGTCGAAATTCTCGTTCGGCGGGTCGTAGAAATTCTCCGCCACGAGCATCCTGCCGCCAAGGGTGTAATGGGCCTTGCGAAGGACCTTTCCCAAGGGGATGTTCTTCTCTTTGTCGTTCCGGGAGAAAATGACCCCGTCTTTCATATCGAGCGCATCGACCGGTTCACTTAAGGTCTTCGCGGCTATATCCATGATCTGTGCCTTTATCTTTTGCGCCGCCCCGAGTGCCGAATTCCCTGCCACGAATGTCGTCCTGCTGGCATGGACGCCGACATCCCACGGACATACATCGGTATCGTTGTTGATGACATTGATATCATCGATGCTGACACCGAGCACCTCCGCGACTATCTGGGCAATGATGGTGTCCGATCCCTGCCCGATCTCGGACGACCCGGTTATGACGTCGACCTTGCCGTTATCGTCGACCTTGATGATGGTCCCGCAGCCGTCGGATTTATACACGCGCGCAGCACCGCCGACGTGTATGAGCGATGCCATTCCTACGCCCCTACCGTCCCCCCTGCCGCACTTATTTTTCCAGTCGAGCCTTTTTACGACCTCATCTATGCATTCCTTCATCCCGCACGAGGTGATGCGGAAATTCTGCGGGGTCACCTCCCCTGGTTCATTTGCATTGATCCGCCTGATCTCGACCGGATCGACACCGGCCTTTTCCGCAAGCTGGTCGAGACATGACTCTATGGCAAACGTTGCCTGTGGGTTCCCGTACCCCCTGAACGCCTGGCTGTACGTGTTGTTCGTGTACACACATTTTGCGGTGTACTTGACGTTGGGGACCTTGTACAGGGACGAGATGGGCACCATCATGACGGACGGAGTGGTTGCGCCCCACGACGTATAGGCGCCGTTGTCGAGCACCATCTCGATCTCGCGGAATGTGAGTTTCCCGTCTTTGTCGCATCCCTGCGATATCTTTGTGATCGTCGGCTGACGGGGGGATGTTGCGAGGAATTCCTCCTCGCGCGAGAAGACCAGCTTGACGGGCCGCCTCGTCTTAAGTGCAAGAAGAATTGCAATGTATTCATAGGCATAGGTATCGAGCTTGCTCCCGAACCCGCCGCCGATGGTGGTCTGTACGATCCTTACCCGCCTGTTCTTCAATCCGAATGCCTTAAGCGCCTCGAGGAAATCATTCTGGGCGAGCGACGGGATCTGCGTGTTCGAGTACATCGTGAGGTTGTTCCCCACATCGAACGATGCGACACAACCGCTCGTGCCGAGACAGCAGTGTGTCACCCACTGTGTCGTGAATGAATCCTCTGCAATAAACGCGGAGTCCTTCCTTGAAGCCTCGACATCCCCATGGACAAACTTCCAGGGAAGCTTGAGGACATTCGATTTTAATTCTTCGTGGATCAGCGAGGCCCCTTCCTGCATTGCCTCCAGGGGGTCGAAGATCCCCGGTAATTCCTCATATTCGACGTCGATAAGGTCAATGGCCTCTTCGGCGACCTCCTGACTTATCGCTGCCACGGCGGCGATCTCATCTCGCGTCGACAACACCTTGCCCGATTTCAGGGGCGGGTTGTCTTTCATGAAACCGAACTTGAAATTGTTAGGAACGTCAGCGCCGGTAAGAACGGCTTTCACGCCCGGCAGTGCGGCTGCCCTCGAAGTGTCCAGCTTGAGTATCCTGGCATGAGGGTACTTGCTGTAAAGGATCTTACCGTGCAGCATGCCGGGAAGCTTAAGGTCCTGGATATAGATCGCCTCGCCCGTCGCCTTCAAGGGCGCATCTTTTTTGGGTATTCTTTTTCCAACAAATTTCAGTCCGTCCATGGTCACCTCCCCCCGGCAGCGGATCTTATGGCATCGGTGATCTTTACGTAACCCGTGCATCTGCAGAGGTTGCCCTCTATGCTCTCCTTGATCTCATCTTCCGTCGGTTTCGGCTTCCGGTCGAGAAGGGCCTTTGCCGACATGATCATGCCGGGGATGCAGAAACCGCACTGCACCGCTCCTTCATCCACGAATGCCTTCTGGATCGGGTCAAGTTCCCCATCCTTCGTCATAAGACCTTCGATCGTAAGGATATTTCTTCCTTCTGCCTCCATCACGGGATACAGGCAGGAATTGACCGCCTGGCCGTCGATTATGACCGTACATGCGCCGCATTCCCCATACCCACAGCCTTCCTTGGTGCCGGTCATCTCGAGGACCTCCCGCAGAACGTAAAGAAGGGTCCATTTGGGATCGGCTTCAATAGCTATCTTCTCATTGTTCACAATGAAGGTGATCTCTTTTTTCATTTTCCCCTCCTTACCACAGTCTTTCCGGCCAGATCGTGTCATCGGGCCTGATAATGCGGTCAACCACTCTCAATATCGCGCGCTTCGTCAGCACTTTTACCATGTCCCTACGATACCACGCCTCACCGCGTATGCTGTCGCGGGGCTGGCATTCCGAGGCGGCTATCTCGCCGATCTCTTGAAGGAGAACCTCCGAGATAACCCTGCCTTTGAGTGCTCCTTCAGCCTTCTTCGCACGCATGGGACGCGGGGCAACGACGCCCATCGCTATGCGAACGTCCTCGCAGACAAGCTTCTCGTCTTCAAATCTTTTGAGGATGTCGGAAATATTCTCGATGCCGCAGAGAGCATCCCTGCAACCGATCTGATCTCCGTCGATCCTGATGGTCACACGGGCCGCAACGCCGAGCATCGGAAGGTCCATCGCCTGGCGCCGCGTATGCTTGATGTACGCGGACCCCGTTCTCTCGTTAAAGGCGGGCATCTCGAATCCCTTTACAATCTCCCCCGGTCGAAGTGCTACCCTGTTGGGACCAAGGAAAAATTCATCGATCGGCACCGAACGCTCACCGTTCTTTCCCGCCATGACAACACGTGCATCGAGGACAAGGAGCGGACACGCGGTGTCCGCAGACGGTGCGGCGTTGCAGATATTTCCGCCCATGGTCGCGATATTGCGGATCTGCAGGGACCCGACCTTGCTTGTCGCATCCGCGAGCGCGGTGTACTTTGTCTGTATGATGTCATTCTTCGCTATTGCGTTATGTGTAACTCCGCTTCCAATGGCAAGGCCGGACGATGTATCGAGATAGGCAAGGTCTCCAATGTTGCGCAGCGAGATAAGGCACCCGGGAGAAAGTTTCCTCTGCCGGATGAGGACCATAACATCCGTGCCGCCGGCGATATATACCCCTTTTCCGCCGGACTCCTCCATCAAGGCCATAGCTTCAGCAATGCTTTCGGGCTTGTAATACTCGAAGCTCCCCATAACCCCTCCTGTTGTGATCCCCAAAAATTTGAGGACCTATGTATCTCTCTCGTCGAATACGCGTTTTGTCTTGCGTTCCGACCGCGGAAGCGACCCGTAATCCTCGACCTCCACGTCGCAGCTCACAAGGATCTGCTTTTTGATCTCTTTTTCGATAGCTTTGCGAATATGTTTGTCGGCATCGTGCGACCTACTCAATCCCTGCGCACGTTCCACCCTTACCGTCATATGGTCTTTTCCGCCTTTTTCCTTTCTGTAAAGGCGGACCTGGTATTCACTTCCGACGTCTTTCATATGCGACAATATCTGGTCGATATGACTCGGATAGATATTGACGGCCCGGAAAATGAACATATCATCACTGCGGCCGAGTATCCTGTCGTGGCGCGGCATCATGCTCCCGCAGGGGCATTCGTCCGTCATAATCCTTGTCAGGTCGCGCGTACGGTAGCGGATGAGCGGGACCCCCTCCTTGCGCAGCGTCGTCACGACCATTTCACCGACCTCTCCGTCGGGGACGGGCTTAAGTGTTTCCGGATGGAGGATCTCGAGAATGTAATAGTCGGCCCAATAATGAATTCCGGTGTGGTACCTGCAGTCGAGTCCCGTACCCGGGCCATAGAGTTCCGTCATTCCGGGGATATCATAAAGCTGGTCATACGCCACACCCGATAATTCGGATATCCTCTGTCGCATGGCATCGCTTGCCCGCTCCGAACCGAAGATCATTTTGTTAAGGGAGATCTTTCCGCGCAGCCCGCGCTCCTCTATTAGCTCGGCCATAAGAAGCCCCATCGACGCCGTGCAGGTCATGACGGTTGTGCCGAAATCCTCCAGGAACTGGCACTGCATGTCGGTATTGCCGGGGCCGATCGGGATGGACATTGCCCCGAAGCGCTCGCAGCCGTTCTGGAATCCCCAGCCTGCGGTCCAGACACCGTATCCGACTGCGATCTGCACCCTGTCTTCAGGGGTGCAATCCGCGTAAGAGTAACACCGGGCGAACATATTGGCCCAATCCTCTATATCATTTGCCGTATAGCAGAGCACCTTGCGTTTTCCCGTCGTTCCGCTCGATGCGTGGATACGGACGACCTTTTCGAAGGGCGCGCTCCTCAAGGGAAAAGGATATCCTTCCTGAAGGTCCTTGCTCGTTGTAAAAGGCAGTTTATGTATGTCGGAAAGGGATTTTATTGCGTCAGGTGTAATACCGGCCTCCTCGAGTTTTCTGCGATAATGCTCGGAGCCGTTGTATGCGTGTTCGACTGTCCATTTAAGCCCGTTGAGTTGGAGTTGTTTCAGTTCCTTTTCAGATCTCACCTTGCTGTCAAATGGCCGTTCCATGATGACCTCCTCCTGATCATGACATTTTTAACTTTTTCTCATTGTCTCAAGTTTCGCGTTTCCTCCTCGTCGATCTCAAGCGTCGCCGGATCGATCGCCACCTTGTAGTCTGACCGCGCGTTATCGAGGCTCACATAACCTTGAATGACATCATTTAGCACAAGCGCCGGGTCGCGCTCGGACGGATCACCGTAACCGCCTCCGCCCGGGGCATCGATGGTGACAACATCGCCCGGTTTGAGTTGCGTCAGACCGTATGAGTTCCCCGGTTCACCGTTTACGAGAAACTGTGCCTTTGCACCCGGTTTGCCCCCAAAAAGCCCCTCGGCAGGGTAGATGTAACGGCCGGCCTGGATGCCCAAGTTGACAGGAGGCATCGGAGAATACTCGTCATCGGGAATCCGGAAGACCTCACGTTTGCCGAGCCCACCCTTCATTCTCCCAATACCGCCCGAATCGGACAATATCTCGCGCTTTTCGACAATAAGCGGGGTATCGCTTTCAAATATCTCCACCGGGGTGTTCGCGCCGTTGGCCGGGAAGATATATACGTAATTGCCGTCATTACGCGCACCCGCTCCCATACCGCCACCCCGTATGATGACGCTATGCCATGGCCGGGCGTCCTTTCTCTTTCCGTAAAAGACGTTCATTGCCGCCGGCGTCCCTCCCGATGCCGCAATGACCTTATCCGGCAGCACGTCGGACAATGCCCGGTAGATGACCTCTGTCAGGAAATGGCCGACTCCCATCCGGGCCGCCACGGCCGCGGGGAACTTGCAGTTTATCACGGTCCCCTCTGGTGCCGTCAGTACTATGGGCCGGGCGCATCCTTCGTTGTTCGGTATGTCGGGAGCAAACATACTCTTGATGGCCATGAACACGTAGGCGTAAGTAAAATTGTATACCACATTCCCACCCCAGTTCACCTGTCCGGACGAACCATCGAGATCGACGAGAATATCGCTCCCCTTGATCTCTACCTTCGCCTCGATAATGATATCATTATTGCCTTTCATCTGCTCGATAATTCCACGCGTGCGATAAACACCGTCAGGGATTTTTTCAATCTCTTCCCGCATGCTTTTTTCCGTGAGCCCGATGATCTGGTCGGCAAGGTCGTCGAGGTTATCGAGGCCGCTCTCCTTAAGCATCTGGCATATCTTTTCACCGCACACATGGTTCGCCGCGATCTGCGAGCGGATGTCACCGATCACCTCGTCCGGTGTCCTGACATTCCAGCGGATAACGTCGAGCACCGACTCGTTCAAAACCCCTTTGTCATAGAGCTTTACGAGGGGTATGAAAAGCCCCTCCTCAAAAACATCATGGTTGTCGGAGGCCACGCGCCCGCCGATATCGGAATGGTGAAAGACGCAGGCGGTGAATGCCACCAGTTTGTCCTTGTAAAAGATCGGGCTCATGACGCACACATCGTTGAGATGCCCGGCAAGCGCCCACGGGTCGTTCGTGATGAACACGTCCCCCGGACTGTAATATTCCGGCGGGAATTTTTTGACAAGGTTCTTGATCCCGAGCGCCATCGCCCCGGACTGGCCCGGTGTGGCGAAAGTCCCCTGGGCCAGTTCGCGCCCAAAGCGGTCGGTGAACATACAGGTATAATCGTGGGCATCGCGGAGAAGGCTTGAAAATGCGGTCCGCGCAACGCTGCCGTCCGCTTCGTCAACGATGGATATGAGGCGCCGCCATAATATTTCCAGCGTGATAGGGTCGAATGCTCGTGCCATCACAACACCTCCTTCATATCTATCCAGAGGAACCCGTAATCATCCACTGAGACGTGGGAGCCTTCCCCGACGATAAGGGTCGATTCCTTTTCCTCGATTATTGCAGGACCGGGAAACCGGGCCGACGGATAAAGGCTGTAGCGGTCGTAAACGGTAAATGGGACAAAGCCTTTTGACACCGGGGAATACGCGAGGCGTTCCCCCTTGACCGCACTATCGAGGGTCTTGCCAGCCCCGTCTATCTTCGGCAACTGCAGCAGTTTTTCCGGAAGGCTCGCCCTGACCTTGAAATTGATGAACTCGACCTCCGAGTCTGGGTATGTCCGGCCGTATAACTTCTCATAGGCGGTGTCGAAGAAGCGCCTGACCGCGCCTTTCTCTGTCTTTGTAAAGTCTCCGTCCGGCACCCCGATGTTCATCTCGGAGCCCTGGCCGACAAACCGCATATCGACCGTCCTCTCGAACCGGATGACGTCGCCGCTTGCCTCTTTCTTCAGTATCTGTCCAGCATCGGCCTCGAGCTTCCGGAAGATATCCTCTATCTCGGCAAACGACGCATCTCTCAGCGAGACCTTGTGGCTCCTCAAGAGGTCGAATGCGCGCGGCGCGGTGAAAAATCCCATTGCGGAGCCAACACCTGCGTTGGGTGGTATCAGCATCCTGGGAGACCCCAGTTTCTTCGCCAGACCATAGGCGTGGACAGGGCCCGCGCCGCCGAATGCAGCGATGGTCACGATCTTCGGGTTGCCGCCCTTTTCGGCGATATGAGTCTTCGCGGCCGCCGCCATTGTTTCATTTATAAGGTCATGGATGCCCCAGACCGCCTGGATGAAGGAAACGCCGAGCGGCTTTGCAATCTTTTCCTCGACGCCGCGGCGAGCGGCCTCCTTGTCGAGCTTCATCGTACCGCCGAGGAAATAGTTTTCATCGAGATACCCCAGCAGAAGGTCGGCATCGGTTACGCACGGCCGTGTCCCCCCCCTGCCGTAGCAGATCGGCCCGGGGTCAGCACCGGAGCTCTCGGGGCCCACCTGGAGTGTGCCGAGCTTGCTCACCTTCGCTATCGAGCCGCCTCCCGCCCCGATCTCCATGAGGTCGACGACCGGGACCTGGATGGTGAGCCCGCTCCCCTTCATGAACCTCTGGACGCGGCCCACCTCGAAGGTCGGGACGACGCCCGCGACGCCCTTCTGGATAAGACACGATTTTGCCGTGGTCCCGCCCATGTCGAAGCAGAACATCTCCGGGATATTGAAGTGCTTGCCGTAATACTGGCCTGCTATGACGGCCGCAGTCGGCCCCGATTCGATGATCCTGACGGGGAACTGCGCGGCGGTATCGACGGACGTGACGCCACCCGACGACAGCATGATAAAGAGCTTGCCGGTAAAGCCGATCGACTGCAGGCGCCCGGACAGTTTCGACAGGTAACGGCCGGTAAGCGGTTTGACATACGCGTTCGTGACCGTTGTGCTCGTCCTTTCGTATTCCTTGATCTGCGGAAGGACATGGTATGAGATCGACGTCGAGATGCCCGGCGCCTCCTTCTCGATCAACTCCTCGATCATCCGCTCGTGGACAGGGTTCTCGAATGAATTGATAAGGCACACTGCGATGGATTCGACACCCATATCTAGGAGTTTCCTGATGACGCTCCGCGCATCCTCCGGATCGAGCGGCCTCAAGACCGTGCCGTCGCTGCGGATGCGTTCGTCAACCTCGAGGCGGTATCTCCTCGGGATGAGCGGTTCGGGGAATTCGGCGAAGATGTCGTACGGCGCGTACCGGATCTCCCGCCCAATCTCCAGGATGTCCCGGAAGCCTTTCGTGGTGATAAGGCCGGTCCGCGCACCCTTTCTCTCGATGATGGAATTTATGACAAGCGTCGTTCCATGGATGATCTCGTCCAACTTCCCCACAAAATCTGGTGTCGCCTTTTCGAGGGCGCGTATCCCCTCTTCGACCGCATCCGACGGGTCACGCGGCGTTGTCAGGCACTTGCCGGTCATGATCTCCCCGGTCTCATCGTTTAGCAAAACGAAATCTGTGAACGTTCCCCCTATATCACACCCGAGCCGGTAAAACCTCTCTTGCATAACTGCCCCCTTTTTAAACCGTACCCCTGACCGTCATTCCGGCAAAAGCCGGAATGACCGGTGGGGTGGACACCTTGGGCTTCCTCACCCAAACGAACTCCACCAGAATGACGGGCTGGACTCCCACGGCATACCTCCATTCGTGCCCTTGCTAGAACAACCCCGGTTCCTGGAACTCGCCGAAGACGTCGCGGAAGACCCGCGCCATTTCCCCGACCGTCGCATAGGTCTTGCAACATTCGACAAGGCAAGGCATGACATTCTTTCCCGCCCTCGTTCCTGCCTCCAATTCCTTGAGCGTGCGCTTGACGTCGGCATCGCTTCTTTCCCGCCTGAGTTCCTTCAACGCGGCGATCTGCTTTTCGGCCGACTCTCCCGTATATTCGTGAAGCTCGACCTCCATCGGCTCGCCTTCCGTGTAAATGTTGAGACCAACCTTCTTCAATTCCCCGGACTGGAGCCCTTTTTCATATGCGTATGCCTGCTGCGAGACAAGGCGCTGGACATATCCCGTAGCCACGGCCTGAACGATCCCGCCGATCTTTTCGATCTTGGCCATCTCTTCTTCGATCTTCGTCTCCATCTCCTTCGTGATCGTTTCGATGAAGTAGCTTCCGGCGAGCGGGTCGACCGTGTCGCGGAGGCCTATCTCATCCATGAGAAGCTGCAATGTGCGAAGCGATATGATAGCGGAATGCGGCGTCGGGATCGTGTAGGCCTCATCGTAGCTGCAAAGGGCAATGGTCTGTGCCCCTGCCAGCGCCGCGGACAGCGCATAATATGCTCCGCGCATGATATTGTTCTCAGGCTGCGCTTTTGTGAGGCCGTAACCGCCGCCGCCAAAAAGACCGCGCAGGTACATGTTCGAATCCTTCTTCACCCCGTATTTTTCCTTGAGGTTGCGCGCCCAGAGCTTGCGTGCCGCACGGAACTTTGCGACCTGTTCCCAGATATTCCCGAAGACGTTCAGGTTAAAGGAAAACCGGCCAACGAAATCATCGACGTCGTATCCTCGCTTGAGCACATTATCGATATACGCGTTTGCGATCAATATCGCGTACCCGATCTCCTGTGCCGGCGTTGCGCCCGATTCCCTGATATGGTAACCGCATATGCTGACCGGGTTCGTTCTCGGCAGCGTCGTCATCGAGTACTCGATAGTGTCCCCGATAAGGTTTACTGCAGGTTCGACGGGAAATATCCACGAACCCCTGCCGATCATTTCCTTCAGGATATCGTTCTGCGGGGTCGCCGATATTTTCTTCGGGTCAAACCCGTATTTTTCGGCAACGGCCTGGTACATTGCAAGCATGATTGATGCCACTGCATTTATCGTGAGGCCCGACCCTATCTTTTCAAGATCGATGCCCTTGAACGCTATCTCGAAGTCACGCAGAGAATCGATAGCCATGCCAACCCTTCCAACCTCACCCTCGGCCATGGGGTCGTCCGAATCATAGCCCATCTGCGTCGGCAGGTCGAACGCCACGTTAAGCCCGGTCTGCCCGTGTGATATCATCAATTTGAACCGCTCGTTCGACTCCTCGGGTGTGCCGAAACCCGTGTACTGCCGCGTCGTCCATGCTCTCGAGCGGAACCCCTCGGGGTGTATACCGCGTGTGAACGGGTACTGTCCCGGAGCGGCAAGGTCCTTCTCATAGGAAAACCCGACATGCTCTAAGTCTGCAGGCCCATAGCACGCCTTGACGTGTATTCCGGACTGCAGTTCAACGTCGGTGATCCGATCTTTTTCGTCTTTTGTATATTTGGCTACACCCATGTAATGCCTCCTCAGGACTTCTTCACGTTTTCTTTGATAAAAGTGGTGATCTCGGAAAACGGCGTACCGCCTGGAAATACCCCCTCGACTCCCAGTTCCTTGAGCTTCGGGATATCACGGTTCGGTATGACCCCGCCGACAACGACCATCTTGTCATCGATGCCCTCTTCCTTCGCTCTCTTTATCAGTTTTTCCGTGATAGGGATATGCGCGCCGCTCATGATCGACAGTCCGATCACGTCTACATCCTCCTGAACCGCTATCCGTATTATCTGATCGACCGTCTTGTGAAGCCCGGTATATATCACTTCCATACCCGCTTCCTTCAAGGCGTGGGCAACCACTTTCGCCCCGCGGTCATGCCCGTCCAAACCCGGCTTCGCTACCAAGACTTTAATGGGCCTCGTATTCAAGGGTGCCTCCTTCGTGTGTATCTTTGTTTCTGTGCCAGTTACACCGTTTTGCCTGAGTCAAGTTCCTGGATGATGATGTCCATCCCCCGGAGAATATGTTTTCTCACCAGCTGTTCAACCTTTTTCTTATCCTTCAGGCGCATTGCCCTTACCATGTCCTCATGGTCATGCAGGGAGACCTGCGCATAGTGCTCGGACGCAAGGAGCGGCCTGCGATAGCGGTGGATCACATCCCTGAAACTGTTTATCAACGAATAGAGCCTGGCGCTTCCCGCAGCCTTGTAAATGATCTCATGGAACTGGCTGTTAAGCTGCATCAGCTTGTCGGTATTGTTCCCCTTCCTTTCGAGGGTCGCCCTGTAGGCTCGTATGCTGTCCTCGAGCTTTTTCAGGATATCATCGTCTATATGCTCTGTCGCAAGGTACGCGGCGTAGCTTTCGAGTAGCGCCCGAATCCCGAGCGTTTCTTCGATCTCCTTGCGGCTCAGGCCCTTTACGACGAATCCGCGCACCCCGGACCTCTCCACGAGGCCTTCCTGCTCCAGTTTCTTGACTGCCTCCCGCACCGGGACCCTGCTTACCTCCATCAACGCGGAAAGCTGGTTCTCTATCAGCCTCTGCCCGGGGGGGATGTCGCCTTTAACGATAGCCTCCTTCAGGTAATCATATGCGATGTCTCCCATGGAACGCGGTTTACCGAGCGCCCGGATGCCCTTGAGGGGCGCTACCTTCGGTGGTGCCTTTTTCGAACTATCCATTGTGTACTCCCCACTGTTATCCATATCTGTATTGAACCCCATATTCCCCTGAGGGGTAATCCCATTTGATCGAGCCATACGTGCAGGCGATAAGGCACGTCCCGCATTCAAGGCAACCGGCGTATTCAACAACCATTTCGCCGGTCTCTTCATTCCTGGAGTAAAGGTGCGCCGGGCATACCCTGATGCACATGCGCTCCTTGCAACCCGCGCAGATCGACTGGTTGAGCAGGATATGGCTCTTCACGTCATTCTTTATTGCGTTGAGGGCGATCTTTTCCTCTACTTTCTTTGTCATAGTTTCCTCGCGGCAAGAAGGTCTTTTATGGTGTCAATATTGAGGACATATTTTTTTGCGACACGTTTGGCCGACGCGTAAAGACCTTCTTTCGGCCCGTCGTCTATCGTGAACAATTCATCGAAAAGCTCGCAGATAAAGCGGGGATACACGGTGAAGAGCCTCTGCCTGTCAAGGACTTCCCGCGCATTCCTGAACGTTTCCATATCCGGTAGCACGAAGCTTTCCCGCAATCTCTTTTCATACCCCGAAAGCGTGGCTGCGGATGTATCGTTTTGATTGAGGGCCTCTATCGCCGTTTCGGCGGCCATCACACCCGATGCGATGGCAAACTCCATGCCCCTGACGGTCAACCCGAGATTGAGTGCAAAACCCGCCGCATCACCCGCGATGAGCATGCCTCCCGCCACAAGCTTCGGCATCGTGCCGATCCCTGCCTCGGATATGATATGGGCTGAATACTCCTTCAGTTCACCCCCCTTGATAAAACGGCGGATCTCGGGCCGTCCGGTAAACGATTCCATGAGCGACGGCGCGTCGAGCCCGTGGTCGTTCGATGCGAGCTGGTGTATCCCGAGGACGAGGCCCACCGACAGTGTATCGCGGTTCGTATAAAGAAAGCCCCCGCCGAACATGCCCTGAGTAACGGAACCCATGTAAAGACCGGCGGCGCCTTCGTCATTCTCGAGGCCAAAGCGGTCCTCGATCACCTTCTCGTCAAGCTGGTATATCTCTTTAACGGCGACAGCCAGGTTCTGCGGCTTGTGGGGCCCACGCATCCCGGCCTGCTCAGCCATAAACGACAGGGCCCCGTCGGCGGCAATGACGACGTGTGCGCCGATCTCTTCGGGCCCAGACTTGATCCCCGCCACTTTCCCGTCCTCCCAGAGAAGGCTTTCGACCTTCTTTTTGGGGATGATAAATGCACCCTTCGCCGCTGCCTGGTCCGCGAACCAGCTGTCGAACCTTGCCCTCAGGACTGTATAGCTCATGTACGGTCCCTGCCGCCACTTCTTATTCGTATATTCACATGACAGCGCGCTGGTATCGTCGAGGACTGTGACCATCTCCTTCACGACATGACGCTCGAACGGGGCGGAATCCATGATCTCGGGCAGGTACTTCCGGACAGGGCCGACATAAATCCGTCCTCCGGTCACATTCTTGCTTCCGGGCGCATCGCCGCGCTCGAGGAGGATCACCTGTTTTCCCGCCTCTGCAAGTTTATATGCGGCAGAAAGGCCCGCAAGGCCGCCCCCGACCACGATGGCATCTATCTTATCCATTATGACCTTTCCTTGCGCTTTTTGATCTCTTCGATCATAGCCGGAAGCACATCGAAAAGATCACCAACGATCCCGTAGTTGGCATAATTGAAGATGATCGCATTGGGATCGCGGTTTATCGCGACAACGACCCTTGACGTATCCATTCCCATGATATGGTGAATGGCGCCGGATATGCCGGCACCGATATAAAGCTTCGGCGATACCGTCTTTCCGCTTTTTCCTACCTGGTCGGCCTGGCCGCGCCATCTGGCGTCGACGACCGATCGGGTAGCCCCGACTGTAGCCCCGATAAGGCCTGCAAGGTCTTCGATAAGCTTGAAATTCTCGGCGGCCTTGAGGCCCCTTCCGCCGGCCACGACAAGGTCGGCTTCCGTAAGGTCGACCGCGCCTGACTTCGCTTCGCCCCGGCGCACCAGCGTTGTGTGGATAGTGCCGTCGGGAACCCCGGCTGTTCTTTCGACATATTCCCCCTCGATCCCCTCAGGCATCTCCATGGCAAAGCTATTGGGCCTCATAGTCACAACGATAGGAGATTGCGCGAACGAAACCTCCGCAAACACCTTGCCGCCGAACTGGGGCCGGATAAACGTAAGCGGGTCATTGTCCCAGTTCGCCGCCGTCGCATCGGATATCATTCCGGCTTCAAGGATGACTGCTGCGCGGGGAAGGAAATCCCGCCCGATACCGGTCGCCCCTGCCATGACCATCTTTGCCCCGATCTCCCTCGCATATCCTGAAAGTGCATACGCATATCCTTCCGGGCTGTACGAGGCAAGAGAGGCATCGGTAAAATGGACGAGCTTGCTGGTTGAGGCAAGAAGCCTGTCCTTAAGGGCCAGGGTCAGCGGTCCGAAGCATACGGCCTCGACCGCAAATTTGCCGCCCGCTGAAAGCCGCGCCCCCTCGCACAATAATTCCATGGAGGCTTTTCTGACCTCATCACCTTTCGTTTCGACGAATATAATGATAGTGTCCATGATGAGCCTCCCTATATGACCCTTTCGACATCTGCAAGGATCCGTACGATCTCTGCCGCAGCCTGCGCGGGCTCCCCTTCGATAAACTGCACAGCCGGTCGCTTCTTCGGTGGCAGGTATCTCAGGACGGTCGTCTTAGGCTGCATATCCTTCGCAATCCCCAGGTCTTCTATCGTGACCCTGGGTATCTGGACCTTCATCGCCTTCATAACGCCGGTAATGAGAGGGACCCGCGGTTCATTGAGGCCTTTCTGGGCCGTAAATATCGCAGGGAGTCCCACATCTATGACCTCCACAACACCTTCCAGGGCGGATTCGGCGGTCGCTTTGCCATTTGCGACATCGAGTTTCACGATGACCCCAATATGGGGTAACCCGAGAAACTGGGCCACCATCTGCGGCACTTCGCCGCGGTCCCGGTCAATGGCCTGCCGGCCGCACAGAATAATATCGAAGGTTTCTTTCTTGAGGGCCTGGCTCAATGCCATCGCCGTGTCATAGCCGTCACTCGCGGCAAACGACTCGTCCTCGATAAGAACCGCCTCGTCGGCGCCCATCGCGACGGCGGTACGCAGGACCTCTATGGCCTTCGGCCCGCCAAGGCAGATTGCCTTCACCGTCCCGCCATGCTTTTCTTTTAACCGCAGGGCTTCTTCAAGCGCGAATTCGTCGAAGAGGTTTAATGCAAACTTGGGCTCAATATTGAGGTCCTTCCCGCTTGCCGCTATCTCCACCAGGGTCTCCGGGTCCGGGACCTGTTTTATGAGAACAATCATGTTCATAACATTCCACCTCATTCACCTTTTACGATGAAGACAGCTCATGCTTTGCCGATCAGGAGGCGTCCCATAAAATCCTTCAGTATCTCGTGGGTGCCGCCTCCATAGAGAAGAAAACGCGCATCCCTGAAATGACGCTGCGGGTTGTATTCGTTGGCGAATGCGTTCGCTCCCCAGATCCTGGTCACTTCGTCCACGACCTTGCAGCATGTCTCTGTCGCAAACATCTTTGCCATCGCGGCCTCGATGCGGCTCGGCAGTTTCTCCTTCATTTTCCACGCTGCGGAATAGATAAGGAGCCTTGACGCCTCCATTTCAGTTGCCATATCCGCGAATTTCGCCCTGATAAGTTGGTAATTACCGATCGGTTTCCCGAATGCTATTCTCTTGCGGGCATATACAAGCCCCTCATCATAGGCGGCCTGGGCGATACCCATTGCCATGGCGCCTGTCATGACGCGGACCTCGTCAAGGATCTCCCCGAGGTACTCGATGCCCTTATTCAATTCCGCACCAAGCAGGTTTTCCTCCGGTATCCTGACATCGTCAAAGACGAGTTCGCCTGTAATGGTGCCGCGGCAGCCCAGTTTGTCGAGCACCTGTCCCGGGGAAAATCCAGGTGTCCCTTTTTCAACGAGAAAAAAATTGAGGCCCTTCGCGCCAAGCGAAGGGTCGGTCGTCGCAAGTACGGTTGCAAAATCGGCAATGGGGCCGTTCGTTATCCACATCTTTGTGCCGTTTATGACCCACTCGCTGCCGTCTTTTTTTGCAGTTGTCCGCGTTGCTGCCAGATCGGAACCCGACTGGTCTTCCGTAAAACACATCGTCGTGACCTTTTCCCCACTCATGGCGGGGTAAAGGCAGCGCTCCTTTATGGCTTCGGACCCGAAACGGTACACAAAATAAGTCCCCATCAGGATATTCATGATGACACTCTGGGCAAAACCTACCGAACCGCGAGCGATCTGTTCATAGAAGATCATTGCCGTTACGGGGTCGGCGTTCATCCCCCCTATTTCCTCGGGATACCTAAGACCCAGGTACCCGAGCTTCGTAAAATCCTTCCACAATTCCCAGGGGAACTCATCCTTCTCGTCGATCTCTCGCGCCCTGGGCACGACCATCTTATCGACCGTATCAGTTATGATCTTCTTGAAGAATTCCTGCTCCTCCGTAAAGGCAAAATTCATAAACCCCTCCTTCAGTTGATCTCGAAATCGGATCTTTTCATTGTGTACTTTGCAATGAGAGTCTTTAATATCTCCGACGTCCCGCCGCCGAAAAGCAGGAACCGGCCGTCGCGAAAATACCGCTGTGCCGGGTATTCCTGGGCCAGCCCGTATGCGCCATGTATCCGCGATACCTCGTCGACGACGTAACAGGCGGTTTCCGTCGAATAGAATTTTGCCATGGCTGCCTCTTTTCCCGTCAACTTTCCCTTATCCTTGAGCCATGCCGCATTATAGGTCAAAAGCTCGGACGCCTTGATCCGCACCTCCATCTCGGCGATCTTTTCTTCAATAAGCTGAAACTTGCCGATCGGCCTTCCGAATGCCTCGCGCTGCCGCGCATAATTAAGGCCCGCCACGAACGCGCTTTTGGCAAGACCAACCCCTAAGCCCGCGATCATGATCCGGATCTCGCTCAATATGTCATTGAGATATTTGGCGCCCTTCCCTTCTTCTCCCATGAGGCTTGTCGCAGGAACCTGGCAATCGTCAAAGATGAGCTCAATTGTCGCTGCGCCGCGGGCCGACATCTTTTCGATCTTCTGTCCCATCGAAAAACCTGGCGTGCCCTTCTCGACGAGGAAAAAACCTATTCCTCCCAGCCTTTTTCCCGGATCGGTCGTTGCCGCAACCGTCACAAAATCTGCGACATCGCCGTCCGTAATCCACAGCTTACGGCCCGTCAGTATATATCCCCGCTCATTCTTCACCGCCCGGGTCTTGATACCGCCAAGGTCGGACCCGCAGTCGGGCTCGGTGAACGCTATCGTACCGATCTTATCCCCCTTTATTGCAGGGATAAGATATTTTCTTCTCTGTTCATCATTGCCAAACCTGAATATGAAATCGGTCCCCATGAGACACTGCATCGTAACGATGGCCGCAAACCCGATCGAAACCCGCGCAAGTTCCTCGGCCAGTATGGTGAAGGATACGCAGTCGGCCTCCATGCCACCGATATCCGACGGGTAGCGTATTCCGTAATACCCGAGGGCACCGAGCTCGCGAAACAGTTCTCCCGGGAATACATCGCTTTTGTCGATCGAATCCGCGAACGGTGCGACAATGCGCCCGAGGGCGCGCGATACCTGTCCTTTGAAGAATCTCTGCTGTTCTGTCAATGAGAAGTCCATTCACGCTCCAACCTTTCAAGTATGATATGAACCGCACTGTACGGGTCTATCGTGCCGTTAAGGACCTCATGCGAGAGTTCTTTGAACACGTCATGCGCCGTTATCCGGCCCGATATTCTCTGCCACAGTTCCTCTTTCAGGAGGGCTGTAAGAAATGCCTCTAGATGCTCGGCCTTGCGCGAGGGGGCCTCACCCTTCCCCTCGATAGACAGACGATGAGATTCCACCGCATCCGCGAGGTCCGAGAGCCCCGCGCCGCTCACAGCCTCGGCAGGGATGACGGGAACATGCCATCCATTAGACCTCGTGCTGCGATCGACGGCAATGCCGATCTCCCGCAGGGCATCGTCCGCACCGGGTTTGTCCGATTTGTTGACGACTATGATATCCCCGATCTCCATGAGCCCTGCTTTAAAGAGCTGGATATCGTCGCCGTATTCGGGCGTGAATATCGTGATCACGGTGTCGCACAGGAAAAAAAGGTCCTTGTCCGCCTGGCCGGCACCTATACTTTCCATGATTATACAGTCCTTGCCGAGACCTTCCATGATGTAAGCGGCAGCGGCGGTCGCCTTTGCCACGCCTCCGGGAAACGCGCGATGGGCCATCGACCGGATAAAGATATTCCGCTCCTCAGCCCCCTTCATGCGCAGGCGGTCTCCAAGGAATGCCCCCTTCCCGCTCAAGCTTGACGGGTCGGTCGCGATGATCCCCACATTCTTTCCGCGGCGCGCCATTTCCTCGGCAAGCCGCCCGGCAAGCGTGCTCTTGCCCGCGCCTGCAGGGCCCGTGACGCCGATAATATGGGCATTACCGGACCGAGAAAAGAGAACGGCCAGTTCCCGGTACGCATCCGTGTCACCATTCTCTATACGGGTGATTAACCGGGCTGCGCTTTTTTCGTTTCCGCCCAGGATGTCATCTACGACACTCATGTATGCCTCTTTAAGGAGGTCGAGGCTATATGACTCCCTTTTCCTTTAACCAGGCCAACTTCTCGTCTGAATATCCGATCTTACCGTAGATGTCGCTGTTATTTTCTCCGAACCGTGGAGGAAATGTCATTTCACGGTTCGACTCCTTGAGGAATTCCGTCATGAAGGGCGGCGGCGCCATCCAGATCCGCGTGCCCGTCTTCGGGTCTCTCGCGGAAAGCATCGCGTCTTTTACATGGACGTCCTCGATCACCTCTTCGATGGTATTGACCTTCGAAATGGCGATCGTCGCCCTGTTGCACATCTCGATCATTTCACCGGTGGCTTTGAGCCTCGTGCACGAATTTATGAGGTCATTCAGGTTCTTTACGTCAGCAATACGCCCCTTGTTTTTTTCATACTCGGGCTTCGCCAGTTTCTCAAAACCTGGAAGCCGGGTCATCGAGGCGAACTGGCGGTCATTTCCGACAGCAATGTAGACGTAACCGTCTTTCGTTTCGTAAACGGAGACAGGGGCAAAAAATTCATGGGTATTTCCCCGGCGCGTGATCTTGTTGCCGAACGATTTTGTGAGGGTGATCGGGACCGTGAGCCATGAAGTCGTCGACATGAACATCGAGACGTCTATACGGCTGCCCTCACCTGTCATTGCCCTCTCAACGAGCGCCTTCATGATGAGGCCGTAAGCGTGCTCGCTCGTACCCATGTCGGGAAGGGGAATACCGACAACCTGCGGGTCCTTGCCGGCCTCACCGGTCAATTCCATCAGTCCGCCGCGCGCCTGGAGGATAGGGTCATAGGCCGCCTCGTTGCTGTCCGGCCCGAAGCCGGTCAGGCCGACCCATATAATGTCCGGTTTGATCGAATTCAGCATGGCATAATCGATGCCAAGTTTTTCATAATTCCGAGGAAGCTGGTTCGTCGCAAAAATATCGACGTTGAGCTTAACGATCAGGTCTTTCAGGATATCTTTGCCTTCCGGCGCCCCCAGGTCGAGAGTGATGCATTTCTTGCCGGAGTTGATGGCCATGAAATATGAGTTCATCTTCTCTTCCCCGAGCCTGTTCTCGCCGATCATCCGGTTTGGGTCCCCGTATACCGGATGCTCGAGCTTGATTATGTTCATTCCGTCCATTGCGAGGCGATAACTGAGATAGGGTAGAACTGTTGCCTGTTCCAACGATAGCATTGTCATTTTCTTGAAAACATCCATCGAACCCTCCTTCAATGTATGCTGATGCCAGCATTAAAGTTTGATTGGCCAGCCAATGAAATGCAGATCGTTTTTCCCTTGACATCAAATCTATTGTATACAGTATACTCTTTAGATCAATATTAGTAAATGCGAAATTTGGTGTCAAGCTATATTTTTTTATTATTTTTTTCGATTGTCATTTTGGGGATTTTGTATACAATAGTAAATAAGACTTCGTATAGCTGCAGGTCGTAAGGGGAACAAGCTGGTATCAATACGAGAAACGTGACAAAAAAACGCTGGTTTTGTACGGGTGTCAGGGTGGAAGGTGGTGCCCTTAAAGGTCGATCATTTCGGACCGGATCTGGTTTCACTTCGCGTCGTTCACTGCCATTCTGGTTTTTCATCTCCAGTTCATATTTAACCTCGGCCTTTTAGTAATTTGGTAAATTGTTTGAATGGCCCGGCACGGGCCGCAAAAAGAAAAGGGGGTCGTTATGAAGGGCAAGAAATCTCTGTTCATTATTGGTTTAGTTGTAGTACTTTTTGGAGCATTCCTTATCTGCAGCGGCAATCTTCAGAGCCAGACAAAGATAACATTGACCTATGCCAATTTCCCGCCGGCGAAGACCTTCCCCTGCGTTCAGATGGAACGGTGGGCAAAAGAGGTTGAAAAAAGGACGAAGGGCAAAGTAAAGGTGCAGACATTCCCGGGCGGCACGCTTCTGCCCGCCAAGAATATCTTCGACGGTGTGATCGCCGGCACCGCCGATATCGGCAACTTTGCAATGAGCTATCAACCCGGCCGTTTCCCGGTATCCGAGGCGATTGACCTGCCACTCGGGTTTACGAGCTCGAAAGCCGCTTCCCTCGCCCTCTACGACCTGATCGAGAAATATCCCCAGGAGTTCGAAAAAGTAAAATTGCTCACTCTTTTTACGTGCCCTCCCGCAGATTTTATGACCACAAAACCCGTCAAGTCCTTGAAGGACCTGAAGGGAATGGAGCTTCGGGTATCCGGCACTGGTGCTGAAGCCGTCAAAAAGCTTGGTGCCATTCCCATCGCGATGCCCCAGTCCGACACCCCTGAGGCTCTCCAGAAAGGTGTTGTAAAGGGCGTCGTCTCATCGATGGAGATCCTCCAGGACTTCAACTTCGCGGCATATACACCCTATGCGACAGAAACAAACCTTTTCGTCGTTACGTTTGCTGTTGTGATGAACAAGGAAAAATGGAATTCTCTCCCCGCCGATGTCAAGAAGGTACTGAATGACTTAAGGCGCGAACAGGCGGAATGGACCGGTAAATATGTCGACGACCACGTCACCGAGGCAGTGAAATGGTCGAAGGAGAAATACAAACTTGAGATCATCAAGCTTCCTGCCGCGGAGATGGCCGAGATCCCGAAACTCACAAGGCCCATGATCGACGATTATATCAAACGCATGAACACCAAAGGCCTTCCCGGAGACAAGATCATCAAGGACGCTTATATGCTCAGGGACAAATACGAAAAACAGTTCAAGAATAAATGACCGTGAAACAATAAACCGGGGCCATGCATCTGGTCCCGGTTTATTCGACCCGATGCATGATGTATACAGTATACTCATTATCGGACTAGGACGTGAGGAGGGTATATGAAGTACCTGGACATGGTCAATAACTTCTTTAACAAGGTCCTGCTTTTTCTGGCCGGTATAGCCGTCCTCGCACTCATGCTGCTTGCAACCGGAAACGTGGTCTTAAGGATCTTTCACATGCCGTTCAGGGGAACATACGAGATTGTCTCTTTCCTGGGAGCCGTCGTCATTGCCTTTGCCCTTGGCTACACACAGAAGAGAAGAGACAATATTGTCGTCGATATCCTTACCGACAAGTTTCCCGATGCGATAAAAGAAACCATTGACAAGGTGGCCAGTATCGCAATGACGATCTTCTTCGGTATTGTGGCCTGGCAACTGTACATATGGGGCATGAAGATCATGGAATCATCCGAGGTCTCCGAGACACTCAAGATCATTTTCCATCCCTACATTTTCATGACAGCGGCCGGATTCATAATGCTTGCGGTTACTACATTTATCCAGTTTCTCAAAAACCTGTTCCACGAGGAGGACTAGGGATGGAGGGACCAATCGTTGGCGTATACGGCATTGTCATCATGTTCGCCACCCTGTTTCTCCTGCGGATACCCGCGGGTTTCACGATGGCGATCATCGGCTTCCTCGGCGTAGCATACGTTACAAACTTCAAGGCTGCCTTCGGGATGATCGGCGGGGATATGTGGGGTATTTTCTCGAATTACGGATTGACCGTCATCCCGATGTTCATCCTCGTCGGGGAATTCGTCCATTATGCCGGTTATAACAACGGCCTGTATAATGCGACGCATAAGTGGTTCGGCCATTATAAGGGAGGCCTCGCGATCACGACGATCATGGCCTGTGCGGCATTCTCGGCGATCAGCGGGAGCAATACCGCGACAGCGGCAACGATGAGCTCCGTCGCGATCCCCGAGATGAAGAAATACAACTATCACCCCATGCTCAACGCGGGGTCGGTCGCAGCAGGGGCGACACTGGGGGTCCTCATCCCTCCCAGCATCGTCCTTGTCGTGTATGGACTTTACACGGGCCAATCGATAGGGAAATTGTTCTTCGGAAATGTCATCCCGAGCGCTATCCTCACGGTCGCCATTGCATCCACAGTCGGCTACATCTGCTGGCGACATCCCGACTGGGGCCCCAAGGCGGAAAAGAGCACATGGCGCGAGCGTTTCAAGGCCCTGCCGGATATCATCGATATTCTCATCCTCTTCGCCATAATCATGTATGCCCTCTTTACGGGCGTCGTAACGGCCACAGAAGCGGCGGCGGCAAGCTGTACGCTGGCGCTCATCATCTGCCTGATACGGCGGAAATTATCGTGGGATGGTTTCATTAAATCGATCGTCGATACGCTTCGCATCTCGTGCCTCGTTTTCATGATCGTCGCAGGCGCCGTCATATTCGGGCGCTTCATAACGGTTACCCGGCTTCCGTTCGAGATCGCAGGATGGATCAGCGGGCTTGCCCTGCCGAACTGGATCCTGTTGTGGCTCATCATCCTCTGCTACATAGTGGGCGGGTGCGTTATGGATGCCCTAGCGTTCCTCCTTGTTTCCCTGCCGATCTTCTATCCTCTCGTCACCCAGCTCGGCTATGACCCGATCTGGTTTGGACAGGTCATATGCATCGTCACGACTATGGGTTCCATCATGCCGCCGATCGGGATATGCTGCTATGTCGTGGCCGGCATGGCCAAGGACATCGCCCTCGCCACGGTGTTCCGGGGAGCATTCTATTACGTCCCGGCGTATATCGTATCTATCATACTCCTCATGTTCTCGCCGTACTGGACGGTCCTTGTCCTGTCAAATCTCGTAAATTAAAAAAGCAAAGGCCGGTGGGTCGCACCACCGGCCTTCAATCTAAAAAAACTAAGGGGGTATATTCTAGTCTTCTATCCCGGCAAGTCTCTTTGCTGATTTTTTCTTATCGTTTATATTCGTTTCACGGAATATTGTGACCCTGTGCGCTGCAGGGGACCCACCGCCATGGATATCGGATATCGTATCGGCGCTTTCAAGGGCCAGTTTTTCTGCAAGGCGGTACATTTTGATCCGTTTTTCTACCGGGATGCTGTCAACGCCCTTGAGGTATTTCTTCAAAAGCGCACCAATTTCGGGGTTCGAGAAATCTCTGTCGGACGGCAGGTCTGCAACAAATCCGCCGCATGCGTCGATCATGAGCCGTGTTGCCTCGGCCATTTCCTTGCCCTCGTGTATCTTGGACGCATTCGAGAGCACCGTATCGATGAAGTAGGTGCCGGACGGCTGTTTCTTTCCTTCATACGAAGAGGCAAGGCAGCAACCATAGAGTGTCTCGGCCCTGTGGATCATGTCGATCACTTTCTCTTTCAAGTGGCCAACTTTCGCGGTGCCATTGTAATCCATCATCGTGAGGGCGCAGCCTACCATGCAGTCGATCTTGCCCGATTTGCAGCCGCCGTGGCTCTGGCGATGCAGGGACGAGAACTTCACCACCATATCCTGCGCAAAGTCTGTTTCGCCGCACATAAAAACCCTTTCCCACGGGATAAAGACATCGTCAAAGATAAGGGTCGGACAATACTTCGAGTAATACACGTTCCCGAAGTCGCATCCGTCAAGCTCGCGCATATCGAGCGTGGACCGGCCCACAACATGGATAAGGCCCTTTGTGTCTGAAGGGATTGCAAATGCAAGCGCGAAGTCCTTGTCATCCTTTCCCATTGCGCGGGACGGAAGGACGATGATCTCATGAGAAGAAAGGGAGCCGGTCTGGTGGGCTTTGGCGCCACGGACAACGATGCCGTCGGCTCTCTTCTCGACCACGCGTACAAACATGTCCTGGTCAACCTGCTCGTGCGGTGCAAGGGAACGGTCGCCCTTAACATCGGTTACGCCGGCATTGCCGGTCAGGTCATTCTTCTGCATGTGTTTCAGAAATTCAATGAATCTCGGGTAATACTCGGTGTTGTATTTCTGGTCTATATCATATGTGACGATCGAGAGAGCCGTCAGGCAGTCAAGCCCGGTGCATCGCTGGTGGCACGTGCCGACAAAGTTAGCCATCTTACGGTTCACCTTGACACGGGCGACCAGATCTTCGATCGTCGTCGGCGCAACCGTGAAACGGCTTACCGGCTCATTGATGAGCGTGCTCATCGTCACCATCAGGTCAGGATCGAGCTGGGCCATTTCATATGTGGCCCCGGTCGCTTCTATGCCTGCACGAAGGCGCGGATTATCGACTATATTGGTGAGCCTTTCTCCAAACATGTACGCTACCGGATTGAGGGACCGCAGTGATTCGATATATTCGTCTTTTGTCTTGATACCCATTTTTTTGCCTCCTTATGAAGTGTGATCGGTCAGGACGTCTTTCCTAGAATTCAGAGCGTTCCTGTTCTGCAAGCATCTTGCGCACGCTCGTCAGGACCTGGACCTTGACATTGGTCACGTGGTTCTTGAGAACGGTCTGTGCGCGGTCCATGCTCCTCAAGGAAACCGCATCAAATATCTCCTGATGCTCCTGGTCCGTTGCTACGAGCGACGACCGCGGCAGGTCACTGTACTTGAGAAACAGGATATCGAACAAATTCCTCAGAATCCGTATCTGTGTCTCTTTTCGGGAAAGCCCTGCAAGGACCAGGTGAAATTCCCGGTTCTTGAAAAGCCTGTCCTTCAGGTAGAAATCACGTTCAGCGGACAGGTGCGCTTCCAAGGCTCTTTTAAGATCCGCGAGGCCTTTCTTGTCGATATTCTGGACCGTGGCGGCCACCAGGGAAGGTTCGATAAGTTCGCGCATCTCGTAGATCTCTTCGACCTCTTTCAGGCTGAAGGGGGTCATGTAGAAGCCCCTGTTAGTCTCATGACTGACGAAACCTAGAAGCTCAAGCCTTTTCAGCGCCTGGATGATGGGCGTGGGGCTTAAGTCAAGTTTCTCAGCCAGGTCCCTGTAGGCTATTTTCTGACCCGCCACCAGCTCTTTCGCATATATCATGCGCCGGATACCCTGGTACGCTATTTGACTGCTGTCCTCGGATTGTTTGGTTTGTTTTTTCTTTATAGCTGTCATGGCTATAACTTTACACAAATCTAATTAAAAATGCAATCAAATTTTTAAAAACATTAGATCATGGGTTCTGGGTGTTTTTTCCATTATCTATGATTTGTGATCTATTTTTAATCATATTATTAATCAATTACGTTGACATCAAATGTCGTTACAATTTATACTGAACAGTGCAATTACGGTCTGTGTAGTGCACAAGGAGTCAAATTAACACAAAGGGACTGACCAATATGAGACTTCACGAATACGAAGCACTGGACATTTTTGAACAAAACCGGATACCCGTTCCCCGGCGCGAGCTCGTCAGCGATATACATGAAGCTCTCCGCGTCGCCGCCGAGATAGGATACCCCGTGATCCTCAAGGCGCAGGTCCTCGTCGGCGGGCGCGGTCTCGCGGGTGGCATCAGAACCGTGGAGAATCCCGATCAGATGGAAGAGGCTGTGGATGAGCTTTTAATGCGCGAAGTAAAAGGGATGCCGGTCCGGAAGGTCCTCGTATGCGAGAAAGTAGACATTGCACGCGAGCTTTATCTGGGCATGACCATCGACGGTTATTCCGGCAAACCGGTCATCGTTGCAAGCACCGAGGGCGGCGTTCTCATCGAAGAGACGGCGAAGGCAATGCCTGAAAAGATCGCCGCTATACATATCGAACCATCCTTCGGCTATTACCCGTACCAGGCGCGAGGCCTTCTGCGTATGCTCGGGATCGAGCAGAAGATGATCACCGCCTGGAGCGACATCATAGGCCAGCTTTATCACATCGCGATCCGGTATGAGGCCCTGATCGCAGAGATCAACCCTCTTGTCGTCCTTTCAAACGGCGGCTTGATGGCTGTCGACGCCGTACTGGAGGTCGATGACTCGGCCCTCTCGAGGATCCGGTTCCCTCTTCCCGACCGCGTTGACCGCATCGAGAACCCCCTTGAAAGAAGAGGGAGGGAGATCGGTGTTACCTACGTCGATCTCGATGGCGACATAGGCCTTATTTCTTCGGGTGCCGGGCTCGGGATGGCCTCCATGGACATTATAGGCCAGAAAATGAAACCCGCGAACTTCCTTGAGACCGGCGGGGGCATCACGGCCGATCTCCTTTACCGCTGTATGGAGCTCATCATGATGAAACCGAACCTGAGGGGCATTTTCATTAATGTCTACGGGGGTATCAACCCGATCCATGAAGGTGCCAAAGGGGTTATCAGGTACATGCAGGAACATAATCTCAGGATCCCCGTCGTCGCTAAGGCCCTCGGCAACCGGCAGGAAGAGACATGGGAGATCTTTAAGTCCGGCGGAGTCCATGTCGTAACGGAAGCGGCAACGGAAAAAGCGGTCGAAGTTCTTTACAAACTTGTCGGACCTGGAGATAAAAAGGCCGGCCGCAAAGCGAATAAGAAATAACGCCTGTGAAGGCTTTTCATAGAGAAGTGATAAATGAAATGAATGAGGTTTCCCCATGAGTATATTGATGAATGATTCCACACGCGTCATCGTGCAAGGCATCACCGGCCGGATCGGTAGCGCCCAGACACACTGGATGCTCGAATACGGCACGCGCGTCGTAGGCGGCGTTACCCCCGGGAAAGGGGGAATGAGCGTCGAGGGCGTTCCCGTATTTAACAGCGTCCTGGAAGCGGTCAAAGAAACGGGCGCGAACTCATCCGTTTTCTTTGTTCCCGCAGCCGGCGTCCTCGACGCCTTTCTCGAAACCATCGATGCCGGGGTCAAGCTTATCGTCATAGTGCCCGAGCATATTCCCGTCAAGGACGTCCTCAAGATGCGCAGCTATGCGCTTGAAAAAGGCGTCTTTGCACTCGGACCGACAACGCCCGGCCTTCTCGTCCCGGGTATGGGAAAGATGGGGATCATGCCAGCATCACTGTTCCAGCCGGGCCGGGTGGGCATCATCTCGCGCAGCGGAACCCTCTCATACGAATTTGCAGGCATACTCTCCGAAAGCAATGTCGGCCAGAGCACTGTCGTTGGAATGGGTGCCGACCCTGTCGTCCTGAGAAACCTCGCTGATATCCTCGAACTGTTCGAGAACGATCCTGGCACCGATGCGGTCATCATTGTCGGGGAGGTCGGCGGGGAACAGGAAGAAAAGGCAGCCGGGTTCATCGCGCGGAAGATGACAAAACCGGTTGCAACATATATCGCGGGCCGTTATTCCCCGCAGGGCAAAAAAATGGGCCATGCAGGCGCGATCGTCCGCGGCAGCACGGGCACCGTTGCAGGAAAGCATGAAGCACTGCGCACGGCGGGTGCCACTATTCTCGAAAGCCCGATAGACGTGGCGAAATGGGCAAAGAAGAATAAATTGAGATAAAGGCTAACAGGTGATGGGCTATAGGTCGCAAGACTGAGATTATTTGCCCCATTACCCATCACCTGTTACCTATCACCGGGTTTTATTATGCCTCGAATAAAGCTTGCTGAACAACCCAGATACGAATTTTCATTTCACACCACATTGATGCCCCGGGATATCAATTACGGCGGGCATCTTGGCAATGATGCCATTGTCACCCTGTTCGGAAATGCACGGGCAAGCATGTATCGTGAGATGGGGTTTACCGAAGGCGATCTCGGCGACGGGGAAAACGGCACAATCATGTCAGATCTGGTCGTGAATTACAGGGCAGAGGGATTTGTCTTCGACGAGATTCGCATAGATTCCCGTATCGGGGAACTGGCGACGGGCAATTTTCGCATCTTCCAGCGCATGGTCCGCAATGACACGCTGATCGCGCTGGCCGAAACGGGGATCGTGGTGTTCAATTACAACCGGCATAAGGTCGGCCGCCTGCCGGATGTATTCATGGAGAGGCTTCAAGAGGTAGAGCGGAACGTTTGTGACAGTCATCGTTTAGATTGAAGGGAGACATATCCGATACGGAGGCATCAGATGTCATATATTTGTGAATTGAGCAGCATAGACCCGCAGCCGGCGATCATGATCAGGTCGCGTATATCGGCAGAGGACCTGCCTGAGATATTTGAAGCATCATTTGCCCGTCTCATAGCCTATCTCGAACAGACCGGCGAAGACATCAGTGGGCCTCCGTTCGCCATTTATCATGACATGGTGTCTGACGACCCGGATGTAGAGACGTGCCTGCCCGTTACGAAGATGGTCCCCGGCAGCGGAGATATCACATGCCGTCAGATCTCGATCGAGAAAGCCGCGTCCACGGTCCATACAGGGCCTCACGAACAAATAGAATCCGCATACATTGCCTTGGCCGAATGGGTAAACGGGAATGGTTATGAGCCAACTGGCGAAACATACGAATTTTACCTGAACGATCCCGGAACAACATCCTCCGAAGACCTCCAGACGGTGCTATTCATGCCCTTGAAATGATGCAGGATAAGCCGCGAATCGTTCTTACGCAGCGAAGACAATTACGGAAATTTTTTGTTGACAGGATTTCCCCGTTCCGATAAACTAATGCTAACATGATGGAAGTCGACATACTCACCCGGTCTTTCTCCTATTATTACTATTATTATACCCCCGGGCGCTCATGTCGATCTTTCTCCTGACAGGGTAAAGAAAGGGGCCATGGGTGCAAAGCCCATGGCCCCCAAACGTTTTAGGGCCATGGATGAGATCCATGGCCTTTTTTATGGTGAAAAAAAGGGGAGGAAATAATGAGCAAGATTTCAATAGACAATAGAGGAGGCATACAATGAAACGCCGTGAAGAAGTTGAGGCAGGACAGGGTTCCACGGCCCTGGATATCCTTCAGGGTGACAAGCTATCGTCCTTTGGCATGAGGTTTGACCCTGTACAGGGCGGCGGCGCGCAGCGGCTTCACATGATACGGGAATCTTTCATACGGGAAATGACGCGGCTTGCAATAACTCATCAAGCGATCAACCTGTCGCAGGGCTTTCCCGATTTCGATCCGCCGCGCGCAGCGATCGAGGCGGCGCACAACGCCCTTGAATCTGGCGGGAACCAGTATACTATCACCTGGGGAACACTCCCGCTCCGCGAGGCCATTGCCGCTAAAATGGAGAAATGGTACGACCTGAGATTCGATCCCAATGAACATATAACGGTAACGTGCGGGGTCACCGAAGCCATCCTTGCGACACTGATGGGGATTATCAACAAAGGTGACGAAGTCATAATTATCGAACCGTACCATGAAGGATATCTTCCCGCCGTTGTGTTCGCGGGCGGCGTACCCCACTTCGTACCGCTTGAATCCCCGGACTACATTCTCGATCTCGACCGGCTTCGTGACGCGTTTAACGAGCGGACAAAGGCTATTATTATAAACACCCCGCACAATCCTACCGGCCACGTTTTCACGCGGCAGGAAATGGAAGGCATCGCCGAATTATGCATGGAGTTCAACATCGTCGCGATCACTGATGAGATCTACGAACATATAACCTATGACGGTCATCTGCACTTCCCGCTCGCAACAGTCCCCGGAATGGCTGATAGGACCGTGACGATCAGCGGGTTGGGCAAGACCTTCGCAATGACCGGATGGCGGCTCGGATATGCATGCACCCTGAACCCGCTCAGCACCATCCTTCGAACCGTGCATGATTTCATGACCATATGCGCCCCTGCCCCGCTTCAGGCTGCATGCGCCGCTGTTCTCCAGCTACCCGATGAATACTATGCACAGCTCAAAACTGACTACACGCAACGACGCGACAAGATGATGGAGATCGTTCGTAAAGCAGGGTTCCTGGCATCGCCTGTGCAAGGGTCCTACTACGTTATGGCAGATTTCAGCAACTGGGATTTCGATGGTGACGATTACTCCTTCGCCCGGTGGCTGCCCGCAAACCTGGGTGTAGCGGTTGTTCCGGGATCATGCTTTTACGGCACAAAAGGCATGGGCAAGAAGACCGTCCGTTTCGCATTCGCAAAGAAGATGGAAACGCTTGAAGCAGCTGGTGCGCGACTGTGGAGGTAAAGAATGATCTTTGAAAAACCCCGGGGTCGCTGCCCCGGGGTTTTTTCGTTTTTCACGTCTGTCAGCTCGGTGAGATCGAAGAAAGCTCCTTCTTGAACGAGATGAAATACACCGCCCCGATAAAGATAAACCCGCCGATGATGTTTCCGATCGTAACGGGGATAAGGTTCCAATAAATGAACTGCCCCCAGGTGACCTTGGCGCCAAGCATGATGCCTGCCGGGATAAAATACATATTGGCAACGCTGTGCTCGAAACCCGAAGCGACAAAGGCCATGATAGGGAACCAGATGCCGAAGAATTTTCCGATCATGTTCTTCGACGCCAGGCCAAGAAGGATCGCAAGGTTAACGAGCAGGTTGCACGCAATGCCCTTCATGAACGCAGACCACAGGCCGACGCCGCCATTTGCCATATACGGCAGGGTCTTTGCCTGCGCGATGGCTACCGCGTTCTGTCCGAAGGCGGTCAATTCCGGTCCGCCACCCTTGCTCAAGGGCCCTACCGACATCAGATATGCCCAAAAAATAGACCCGATGAAATTTCCTATATAAACCCAGAACCAGGCATTAAATACTTTCCCCCATGTCGATTTCTTCTGGAAGACCGCCATGGGGATCAGCATTGTATCGCCTGTAAAAAGCGACATGCCGGTGAGCACGATCGCGATCAAGCCGACCGGGAAGACAGCCCCCGATATCATCGATTTGAAACCCGCTCCCATATAGGTGTCAAGACCGGTTCCGCATACTGTGGCCAACGCGCCTCCTACGGCGATGAAAAGTCCCGCCATAAAACTGCGTATCAGGTAATTGCCCGGGGTGAGATCACCCTTGTACTTGCCTGCGTCGCCAGCCAAATTAACGATTTCTACTGGTTTGTGTGCCATGAACCCTCCTTTTTAACTGCACTCCCCATATTTAATTGTTCATTCGAATGAATAATAAAAAGCATATTCTTATTTCCTTATCAAGAAAATTATTTGTAATTAGTTTTCAAATAACTGATTTAATTAGTTGTAGTATTTATTTATAAATGACCGTACCGCATCCATATATTGCTCCATTCCGTAGTACATAATGTCATTATGGCCGGCGCGACGGATAAACAAAGAGAATTTTTCCTGTGCCCCGGAAAGTTCGTATAAATGTCGACCTTCCGTGGCAGGGATTATCTCGTCCCACTCCCCGTGGATGATGAGGGTAGGTATCCTCACATCCTTTATTTTCATGTCATTTCCGAAGCCGACGGGCTCCTCCGCACCGTCGAAGAGATATTCGACGCCCAGACGGCCAATTTGATTGCGGGCGCTCGCAAAACCGCTTTCTATGATCAGGCCTTTAAGGATATCCTGATAACGGCTGGCAAGCTCTATTGCGGGAGCACTTCCCAACGAACGACCCATTGCGAAAAGATCTCCCGTATATCCTGCTTCCTTTAAAAGACCCCGGAAATAGCGAAAAACAGGATGGGCATCTTTTATCATAGCACTGCATGTCGGGGTCCCGTTGCTTCCGCCGTATCCCCTGTAGTCAGTCACGAAGAGATTCAGGCCGTATTGGGCATAAACCGGAGCGACATAATCATAATCCGCCGCAATCTCTCCATTCCCGTGAAAGTAAATGATATTGGCGGCGTCGTTACGGACCGGGAAGAAACGGCAGCATATCCTGATGCCGGGAGCGACATCCGCGTAATGATTCACGGCCTTATCCGTGTCTGCAGCAATTTCGCGCCTTGGAAAAAAAAGACGATAAAGGATCTCCGGCCTGTCATACAGCTCGAGTCCTTTATCAAAATCGGTCATGTCCGGAACCTCCTCTTAAAACTCGACATTTTACAACATGCCTTTCAAAAGCTTAATGCCAATACACATCCCATATCAAGGAGAAACGTTGATACTTCTTGATTTTTGCAGCTTCGTTCATAATTATTTCTTGCACTTGGATGGCTTTTATGCGATAATCGAACCCGGAGCAAAGGAAGGAACAAGCTGTTCGTCACATACCACAGGAATTTTTCCATTTTTGTTGTCTGTTTCATAGCACAGTTTCAGTTCCTTTTTTTCCACATTCTATCACGGAGGTTTCATTAGTATGGCAAAAGGAACTGTGAAATGGTTCAACGAGTCAAAAGGTTTCGGTTTTATTACCGGTGACGATGGCACAGACGTATTCGTTCACTATTCAGCCATTCAGGGCGGTGGATTCAAGACATTGTCCGAAGGCGATGCGGTTACCTTTGATGTAGTGAGCGGTCCGAAAGGCCCCGCCGCATCGAACGTAGCAAAGTCATAAGACTTAAACCAAGCACTTCTAAGGCCCGGTCACAACCCGGGCCTTACAATTTTCCCTTCATCCCTTATGGAACAGAATAAGATCAGGAATATTGCGATCATCGCCCATGTCGATCATGGAAAGACCACGCTTGTTGACCAGTTTTTCAGGCAGAGCGGGATGTTTCGCGACAATGAGATCGTCGAGGAACGCCTCATGGATTCCATGGATCTTGAACGCGAACGCGGTATAACGATCTCGTCAAAGAACGGCTCATTCGTCTACAAGGACCATTTTATCAATATCATCGACACCCCGGGGCACGCCGATTTTGGCGGACAGGTCGAACGGGTGCTTAAAATGGCGGACGGAGTGCTGCTTCTCGTGGATGCCGCCGAAGGGCCGATGCCCCAGACGCGCTTTGTCCTGAAAAAGGCATTGGGACTCAAATTACCGGTCATTGTCGTGGTGAACAAGATCGATAAACCCGCCGCACGGTGCGACTGGGTCGTGGACCAGGTGTTCGACCTCTTCGTCAGGCTTGACGCGCCGGATGACATCCTTGATTTCCCGATCATATATACCTCTGCAAAGGCAGGTCACGCAACGCTCGATCACGAGGTCGCCACCTCCTCGATGGCCCCACTTTTCGATATGATCATTGACGCGGTCCCACCTCCGACAGGTAATCCCGATGCACCGCTCCAGATGCTCGTAAGTTCCCTGTCCTATTCACCTTTTCTCGGCAGGCTCGCCATAGGCAAGATCACTTCCGGCGTCCTCAACCTGAATAAAGACGTTATCGTAGCGACCGAAGGTGTGCCCTCTTCCCCTGCAAGAATCACAAAGGTGTACCGTTTCAAGGGAAGCGGCATGGAGGAGACCCAGGTGGCGGGAACGGGTGAGATTGTCGCTGTAGCGGGCATGGACTCTATCACGATCGGGCAGACCCTGACCGATCCCGAAAACCCGGCGCCGCTTCCCGGCATTGACATCGATCCTCCTACAATATCAATGAATTTTATCCCGAACGATTCTCCCTTTGCAGGAAAGGAAGGACGTTTTTTAACATCCCGCCATATCAGGGAAAGGCTCCTGCGCGAGACCCTTTCCGATGTTGCGCTTGTTGTCGAGGAGATTTCGGATTCGATCGGGTACAAGGTTTCGGGCCGGGGGGAACTTCACCTGTCGATCCTGATTGAAAAGATGCGCCGCGAGGGGTATGAATTCCAGGTCACCCGGCCTAAGGTGATTATCAAAGAAACCGGGGATGGCATTCTGGAACCGTATGAAGAACTTGCTATTGATGTCGATGAGCAATATTCCGGCAACGTAATAGAGAACCTCGGAAAGCGTAAGGGGCATATGGTCCATATGCACCAGGAAAAAGGCATCGTGCGCTTAAGCTACCGGATACCTACCCGGGGGCTCATCGGCTTCCGCTCCCAGTTCCTCACGGAAACGAAAGGGACCGGTACGATGAACTATATCTTCGACGGGTACGATCGCTATGCCGGTGAATTCAAAAACCGCACCAATGGCGTTCTGGTCGTCATGGAAGAATGCACCACCGTTGCATATGCCCTGTTTAACCTTCAGGAGAGAGGCGAATTATTCGTTGGTCCCGGGGAAAAGGTCTACGGAGGCCAGATCATTGGCGAGCACACCCGCGAGATAGACCTCGTGATAAACCCTGCTAAAGGAAAGAAGCTGACGAATATGAGGGCAGCCGGTTCCGATGACGCCGTCATCCTCACCCCCGCCAGGCACATGAGCCTCGAAGATTGCATATCCTATATCAATGAAGATGAATTGGTGGAGATTACGCCCAAGTCCATCAGGCTCCGCAAGACCATTCTTGACGGGCTCGAACGGAAACGATCAAAGATAGCGGGGCAGAAATCGTAGTTTTCGTAAAACGTAAAACGCAAGACGTAAAACGTGAATTTTCTTTTTTACGTTTCACGATCTCAAAAGCCATTCCTTCCATACATCCGGTTGATAGCCTACCGTCGATTTCTCGCCGTTGCGGACAACGGGGGTTTTGAAAAGAAGAGGATAATTGAGGAGTTCTTCCTCAACGTCATGTGTAAGGTACTTCAGATTTAGTTTCTCGTATTCCTTGCTTTCCGTGTCTATCAGGTTCTCTATGCCGACCGCCGCCTTGACGCTATTCAGTTCGCCCTTGCTCAAGCCCTTCGTGCTGAGGTCAACGTACTGGAACTTTATCCCGCGCTCCTTGAAGAACCGTTGCGCCGCCCGCGTATCCCGGCACTTATTCGTGCCAAATATCTGAATATTCATAATCAGGGTCTTTCAACGCCTTGCGTCTTACACCTCACCCCTTACGATTTAAATTGTTCCTTACCTCATTCAAGATTGCCGCCATTATCGTTCCCGCCTGGCCGTAAATGACAACATCGGCACGTTTATCGCACGCAGTCTCATCGCGGTTTATGATAACGAGCTTTGCGCCCGACTGTTTCGCGACAACAGGCATCTGGGCCGCCGGATAGACAACCAGCGACGACCCGATCACGATAAAGAGATCGCATCCGGCACTGCGTCGGAACGCCTCGGCCGTCTCCCTTTCTGGCATCCTCTGTCCGAACGATATTGTCGCGGGTTTCAACAGGCCACCGCATGATTCGCATTCGGGGGCTTTATCTCCGGCTGTAATGCGTTCCTGGATGGGGTCTCTTTCGTACCGCCTGCGACAATCGAGGCAGGCGACATGCATCGCCGTACCGTGCAATTCCAAAACTTTATTCTCTGAATTGCCCGCTTTAAAATGGAGGCCGTCAATGTTCTGGGTGATCAGGCAATCGAGTTTACCCAGTTTTTCCAGTTCCGCTACGGCCCTATGCCCGGCATTCGGTTTTGCGTCCTTCATTGCATCATACATCTCGGTTGCCATTTCCCAGTATTTTTCCCGTTTGTACCGATTCGAAACGAAATTTTGAAAATAAAAATCTTCAGGATCATACCTGTCCCATACGCCTCCAGGACTGCGGAAATCGGGTATACCGGATTCGGTACTCAGCCCCGCCCCCACAAACACGACAACTTTTTTTGCATCGCCGATCATACTGGCAACGCGATGTATCAGATCTTGCATGCAGTCTCCTTAGATGAAAATTCTCAACTCAAGATTAGTATTTCCGGTTCTATGAATCAACAGGAAAAACATTTCGGTCAACCCGGGACCTGTCTTATCACGGTTCCTCAAAATCCGTTGCGAACGTGATGGCGCATATCGGGTAGAAATCTCCCGTACACCCCACACCCATAACCGTGTACCCGGGATCGAGAAAATAGGGTTGTTCCACTTTCTTACCCTCTTGCACATTTTCCTGCTTCATCAGTTGCTCAACTACCACCCTTGGTGAATACCCATGACTCACAAGTTCGGCAACATTTCCCTTTACCTTTCCAAACCTCCGAACCCGTTCCATGAGTGACAGCAGTTCTTCCTTCTCGCCCGTATCTGCGACCTCGAGCGCTCTCTGTTTTGCGGCAAACGACAACCCCCTGGACAACCGGAGAGGTTTTAACGACCCCTCACCCGCTTTTGTCCGTGCTTTTGTCATGTCCTGGGCTATTTCCATTTCGCTCGACGAGAGAAAAGATGCATCTTTGACCCCTGCATTAAGGGGCACATATACCCGCTCATAGCCGGGAGAGTTCAGTGAGGAGCACCCTGACAAAAAGATCATTCCCGGCAATAGCAATCCGAAAAGAAATCTGCATTTCATAATGTCGTCCTTTCGTGATGATACCCCGATACTACGTATCGGTTGCGGCCCTGTCAAGTACGTGATCCTCAGTGCTCCAGAAAAATCCCCGAAACGATCAAAGTAACGAAGCAGTCGTCTTCCCGGTAAGCTCTCGGGCCACCCTATCCTGAAGCTCCCGCTTCCCTGAGAAGGTCCACAATGTCGGCGCGGCCCGAACTCGAGGCCTCCATGAGGGCCGTGTAACCCCCGTCGCCCCTCATGTCGACATCGGCGCCGGCGTCTATAAGGACTCTGACAACATCCGCATGGCCCATCATCGTAGCGAGCATGAGGGCTGTCAAATGGTTCTTGTCATATGCATCCACATCCGCAAATGCTTCGACCAGCATCCGTACGACATCGGCGTGACCTTTGCCCGATGCGTCCATAAGCGCCGTGTACCCGCTTTCACCCCGTGCGTTGACATCCGCCCCGGCATCGAGCAGGGTCCGCACGACTTCGCTACGACCTTCTGTCGAGGCCCACATAAGTGCTGTTGTACCCCGGTGGTCCCGTGCATGAATATCGGCCTTTTCCGCTATAAGCGTTTGTACTATGTCACCGAAGCCGCCAGAGGATGCCGCCATGAGCACCGTCACGCCGAGCTCGTCGGCGGCGTTGACATCGGCTCCGCCGGCAATGAGCACTCTGACCATATCTGCCCGCCCTGCCTGGGCTGACATCATGAGTGCGGTCCAACCTGTGTCGTCACAGGCATTCACGTTCACACCCGCAACAATTAGAGCTGTGAGGTGAACCATATCGCCTTCTTCCACTGCATCGAGAATTTCCAGCGAATTTATGTCGTCTGCCATTTTCATTCCTCGATATATCACCTGACCTGTTCCCCATCTATTATCTGCTGAATGGTCCTGTCTTAATGCTGTACCCATTACCCGTCTTATTCTATCCAGTCTACTCGGGCGGGGTTTCGTTCTATCCAGCGTGAAAAGCCGATCCCGATATGGCCTAAGGTCATTCCGGCATATACGGCATGCCTGCGTGGTATATGGAGGAGGTCAGGTATTTCCCGGGAATGCCTACATGCCGCAACAACATATCCCGTGTAAAAACTGCCGAGTCCAAGGCTGCACGCGGCAAGGGTGCCATTATGAAGGGCAAGGTTCGCGTTTGCTTCTGCGAACCGTATATGTTTATCGGCGTGAAATAAAATGAGAACAGGAGCGTTGTACAAAATTGTATCGATGCCGTTTTCCATGTTCCTACCGGTCCATTCATACTGGCCCGCCCACCGCTTGAGCTCTTCGCGTGTCGTTATCCCCCGAAGAAGATATATTTCCCTGATGACCGGATTTCTCAGTTTCGCCGCTGATCTGCCCAGCCACCCGGCAGCCATCGAGGCGATCTGCTTCAATGTCCGGGACCCGGTAATGGCAGTAAAATACGTGCTCTGCGTATTCTTGGCGCTCGGCGCAAAGCGGGCAGCGTCAATCACCTTTTCGATCAAATCTTTTTCAACGGGTCTATCTGCAAAATTGCGGATGGACCTGCGGGCCTTGATCATCGCGTCGACCTGTGCAAATGACGGCAGGGTATCTTTCCCTGTCTGCCGGACCCGGTCTGGATGAATGCTGTCGTGAGCTATGGCGTTAGCCGGACAGACGAGCAGGCAGTGCCCGCATTCATTGCAGAATTCCGGACGGGATATATCGGGAACTGTGCCCTCTCTATCCTGAGTGAAGACCTTCGGGCAAATACGGACGCACAGACCATCCTTTCTGCAAATATCACCGTTTATCCTTATCGAAGCTGTCATATACCGTGTGATGATCTCCTCGCAAGATGTTCTCAGGTCTACCCGCTGCCAGTAAGGAGTATGTGTTCGGACCTTTTTCAACACTCAGCTAAAAATTGAGGTTTTACCGTCTCCCGAATGTGCATTACTCATAAGCGAGGGTAACACGAGATATTATTCCAAGGGTGCGTAAAAGACAAGTTAATTATTCCGGTGCCAACAGGCGCTTTTCTTCCACGAGATCGGTCTTGAATATGCGGGGATAGGTCATGTTTCCCACGTCCCTCGTCTCATAGGGCGGGTCGCAGATCGTCCTGCATGGGTCCGGGGGCACGCCCAGGGGCGCAGGGCAGCGGTAGATAAGCAGATCACGCCAGACGTAGTATTTGTCCCGGTGGACATCGTAGATATACCGATACCGGTCAAGATAGCCGGGAACCCCATCGTCCTGGCCGTAATCGCTGCTTATCCACTGGACCAACCGGAAACAATCGGGTATGCCATTACCATCCGTATCAGGCCCAAAGAAGAAGCCGTTGTTGCAGCCCTCGGGGAAACGGCACTCGCCTATGACCACTCCGTGGTGCTCGCGTGACGGGAAATAGTAGAGACGATACCGGGGAAAGAAACCCTCCCACCTGATCTCCAGTCTCTCCCCGGATTCTGCCTGGATGGGCTTCCCCCGGATCCCCCTTTTTCCAAAGAGGCTCCCGGTATCAGCGGGTTTCAAACCGAACTTTTTCAGCCCTTCTTTTTCAAGAGCGTCTATATCTTCTTCATTGCGGCCGAAGGAGCCGGGGTAGCACTCGTCGGACCTGTGCGGGGATGTCTCCCGGACGGGTGCGATATCGACAGCCCCGGTTGCACCCACCATGGAAAGGAGGGTTACAAACCCCACAAGCAACGCCGTCATGTACAGGACGATCGTCCTCATCAGAAAAGTAAAAGTTCAGGGGGCTTTAAGCCGCTAACTCCCGAGCCTCTCAATGAGTTCCTTCAACTGCCTTGCCAGCGCTTCCGGGAGCCGGTCTCCAAATTGCGAAAAATGCTCCTGCATATCCTTCGCTTCTTCCTTCCACCCGGCGACGTCGACCCGTAATAATTCTTTCATGTCTTCAGCCGGCACGTCGAGGCCGGCAAGGTCAAGGTCTCCGACAGCAGGCATATAACCTATCGCAGTTTTCTGTGCGCCCGCTTTGCCGTCGACGCGCTCGCACATCCATTTCAGGACCCGGCTGTTCTCTCCAAAGCCCGGCCAGAGCCATCTGCCATCTTCGGTCTTCCGAAACCAGTTCGTATAAAATATACGGGGGGTTTTATCACCCAGTCGCTTGCCCATGGCAAGCCAGTGAGCGAAATAATCACCCATATGATAGCTGCAGAAGGGCTTCATCGCAAAAGGGTCTCGCCTGACGTTGCCGATCGCCCCGATGTTCGCGGCGGTCGTTTCCGACGATGCTGTCGCACCCATAAAAACACCGTGCTCCCAGTTGAATGCCTCGCAAACGAGCGGAACTACGGACGCCCGGCGGCCGCCGAATATAAAGATATCTATAGGCACGCCCTCAGGTTTTTCCCAGTCTGGACTTATGATCGGGCACTGGTGTGCAGGTGCGGTGAAACGCGCGTTGGCATGCGCGGCCGGTTCTTGGGAATCGGGTGTCCAATCCTGTCCCCGCCAGTCAATTGTATGGCCCGGGGGGTCCTTGGTCATGCCTTCCCACCATACATCTCCGTCGTCGGTAAGCCCGCAGTTGGTAAATATGCAATTCTCCTTGATGGTGTCCATGGCGGCAGGATTAGATGAGTACGAGGTCCCGGGGGCTACCCCAAAAAAACCTGATTCCGGGTTGATCGCGTGCAGCCTGCCATCCGGTCTTATCTTCATCCACGATATATCGTCGCCGATGCATTCCGCCTTCCAGCCGGGGATCGTGGGGAATATCATGGCCAGGTTTGTTTTGCCCGATGCCGATGGGAAAGCGGCGGCGATATGATACTGCCTCCCTTCCGGGTTCGTCAACCGCAGGATAAGCATGTGCTCTGCCATCCAGCCCTCACGGCGCGCCATTGCGGATGCGATCCTCAGGGCAAGGCATTTCTTGCCGAGAAGGGCATTTCCGCCATACCCTGAACCGAATGACCAGATAAGGTTCTCTTCGGGAAAATGGCTTATATACTTTTTGTCCATCGGTGCGCACGGCCAGGTGACATCCTTTTCTCCCGGATCGAGCGGTGCACCGACCGAATGGAGGCACGGGATGAACTCTCCGTCGGGCCCAAGCTGTTCGATCACCTTTGTCCCTACCCGTGTCATTATGTGCATATTGCATACGACATAAGGGCTGTCAGTTATCTGTATACCGATCTTTGCGATAGGAGATCCGATCGGCCCCATGGAAAACGGGATGACATGCATGGTCCTGCCCTTCATGCACCCGTCATACAGTCCCCGCATGATCCCTTTCAATTCATCGGTTTCGACCCAGTTGTTCGTCGGCCCAGCCTCCTCTCTGTCGCGTGTGCTGATATACGTACGGTCCTCAACACGCGCTACATCCGACGGGTCTGAGCGGAAGAGGAAACTGTTCGGCCGCTTCTTCAGCGACGTGGCGGAACCGCTTTCCACCATGTCTGCCATGTGGCGGTCATACTCTTCCCTGGAGCCGTCGCACCAGGAAACGCTGTCAGGTTTGCACATGCGCGCCATCTCATCGACCCACTCAAGGAGCTTTTTGTTTTCTGTCTTCGCGCTGTTCATGTTCTTCGATCCTCCTGTCAATATCTGCAGCGCAATAGTTAACAACATTACAGGCAGTATTTCAACAGAGAAGGTAGGCTATTGGAGGTCGTAAGTCGTGAGTCGTGAGGAGTAAAAAAACAAAATTCACCGGTCAAGTGCACTAATCAAGAAAAACGAGCCGGAACGCACTCGATATATGCACTAGCCAAGAAAAGCGTTGACAACTACAGACTCAATAAGTTGAAGAGCCATGGTCTTCCGGTTAAGATTGTTTTGGCACAAAACACTCTAACCAAAGGAGGAAGCACCATGACTC
>Ga0172382_10000474_pt1 | contig 75994 bp, 73 predicted proteins | sample Leawel138RmetaG_FD_122245 | JGI IMG/M metagenome (GOLD analysis project Ga0172382, IMG submission 122245) | Leachate microbial communities from a municipal landfill in Southern Ontario, Canada - Leachate well 138R metaG | ecosystem: Engineered > Solid waste > Landfill > Unclassified | place...
AAACCGCCAGATCACCACCGTTGCAGCGGCCCCCCGCGATCGGCCGCTGCCCTCTGTTGTAACCGAAACCGCCCCCTTGCCGCCCCTTGCCGCCCCGCATTAGGCTGCGCCGCAACCAGCAGGAGGAACGGGGCATGAGTATCCACATCGGCGCGGCACCCGGCGAGATCGCGCCCACCGTGCTGATGCCGGGCGATCCCTACCGGGCGCGCTGGGCGGCGCAGACCTTTCTCGACAAGCCGAAGCTGGTGAACGAGGTGCGCGGGATGCTGGGCTACACCGGCACGTGGCGCGGCCATCCGGTGACGATCCACGGCAGCGGCATGGGGATGCCGTCGCTGTCGATCTACGCCAACGAACTGATCCGCGACCATGGCGCCGAGGTGCTGATCCGCATCGGCTCGGCCGGGGCGATGCAACCCCGTGTCGCCCTGCGCGACATCGTGCTGGCGATGACCGCGACCACGCTCTCCACCCCCTCGCGCGGCATGTTCCGCGAGATGAACTTCGCCCCCTGCGCCGATTTCGCCCTGCTGCGCGCGGCGTGGGAGGCGGCGGCGCGCAAGGGGGTGACGGCGCATGCGGGGGGGATCTATTCCTCGGACGTGTTCTACGACGAGCGCCCCGACCTGAACGAGCAGATGACCCGCCACGGCATCCTTGCCGTCGAGATGGAGGCGGCGGAGCTTTACACCCTGGCCGCGCGCCATGGGCGGCGGGCGCTGGCGGTGCTTACGGTTTCCGACCACCTGCTGACCGGCGACCACCTGCCTTCGGAAGAACGCGAGCAGGGGTTCGCCGCCATGGTCGAGATCGCGCTGGAGGCCGCCTTCGCCTGACCCCGGCCGTCTCCGGGGTTGACGCTGCCGGACCCCTGCGCTTCTCTGCGCCCCGGACAGCGCGGACAGGAGAAATAGCATGGAAAAACGTCGGCTTGGCGCGGGCGGGCCGATGGTCTCGGCCATCGGCCTCGGGTGCATGAGCTTCGGGGGGATCTACGGGCCGACCGACGAGGAAACTTCGCTGCGCTGCCTTGACGCCGCATATGGGCGGGGCGTGGATTTCTTCGACACCGCCAATATCTACGGCATGGGCGTGTCGGAAGCCGTGCTGGGCAAATGGCTGGCAAGCCGCCGCCCCGAGGGGGTGACCCTGGCCAGCAAATGCGGCATCGTTCCCGGCCCGCCGCGCCGCTACGACAATTCCGGGGCGCATATCCGCGCCGAACTCGAAGCCTCGCTGCGCAGGCTGGGGCGCGATCATGTCGAACTCTACTATATCCACCGCCGCCAGCAGGAGATTCCGGTCGAGGACGTCGCGGGCACGCTGTCGCGCCTGATCGAGGAAGGCAAGATCGGCGGCTACGGCCTGTCGGAGGTCGCGCCCGCGACCCTGCGCCGGGCCCATGCGGTGCATCCCTGTCGCGCGGTCCAGAACGAATATTCGCTCTGGACCCGGCTGCCGGAGCTTGGGCTGCTGCGCGTCTGCACCGAACTGGGGGTGGGGTTCGTCGCCTTCTCGCCGCTTGGCCGGGGGATGTTCGGCGACCACCCGCCCCGTCCCGAAACCTTTCCGAAGGGCGATTTCCGCCGGGTAACCCCCCGTTTCATGGAGCCGAACTTCAGCGCCAATGTCGCCGCGACCGAGGGTTTCCGCGCCTTTGCCCGCGAAAGGGGCTGGAGCGTTCCGGCGCTGGCCATGGCCTGGGTGCTGGCGCGCGGGCCCGACGTCATCCCGATCCCCGGCACCCGCAGCGCCGGGAACCTCATGGGCTGGATCGACGCGGGCGATATCCGGCTCGGCGAGGCGGAGATGGCCGAAATCGAACGCCTGCTGCCTGCGGGCTTTGCCTGGGGCGACCGCTATTCCGACGCGCAGGCAAGCGGGCCGGAGCGGTATTGCTGACGCAGCGGGGCGGCTGATCCGCCCGTGATCGGTTGAGCCGTGCGTCTTCTCCCGCGGCTTTGCCCCCTTGCACCCGCTGGCGCGAAAGGGCCACATCCGCCCGACCGGACCACCCGAAACCCGAGGACCCCACCATGCGCCCGATGCGCGGCATCCTTCTCAAGATCGCCTCGGTGGTGGTGTTCATCGGGATGTTCTCGCTGGTCAAATACACCGCGCCGCGCATCCCGCCCGGCGAGGCGATCTTCTTCCGCTCGTTCTTCGCCATGCCGGTGATCGTGGTCTGGCTGTTGTCGCGGCGCGAGATGGCCGCCGGGCTGCGCACCGCCAACCCGCTGGGCCATCTCTGGCGCGGGGTGGTGGGGACGGTGGGGATGGGGCTTGTCTTCGCCGCGCTGGCGCTGCTGCCGCTGCCCGAGGCGACGGCGCTGGGCTATACCGCGCCCCTGCTGGTGGTGGTCTTCGCGGCGATGTTCCTGGGCGAGCAGGTGCGCGCCTTCCGCATCGCGGCGGTGATGCTGGGTTTCGTCGGTGTGCTGATCGTGCTGTCGCCGCGTCTGGGCGCCACCGCCGACGGTGCGCTGGGCTACCGCGAGGCGCTGGGGACCATGTTCGCGCTGGGCGGCGCGGTGTTCGCGGCGCTGGCGCAGGTCTTTATCCGCAAGCTGGTGCAGACCGAAAAGACCGCGGCCATCGTGTTCTATTTCTCGCTGACCGCGACGGTTCTGTCGCTTGCCACGCTGCCCTTCGGCTGGGTGATGCCGACGCCGACCGAGGCCGCGCTGCTGATCCTCGCCGGGCTTCTGGGCGGGGTCGGGCAGGTGCTGCTGACCTCAAGCTACCGCGAGGCCGACGCCTCGCTGATCGCGCCCTTCGAATACACCTCGATGCTGCTTGCGATCGGGATCGGCTATGCGGTGTTCGACGAGGTGCCGACCCTGACCATGCTTGCGGGTGCGGCGCTGGTGGTGACGGCGGGGCTGCTGATCATCTGGCGTGAACGCAAGCTGGGGATCGAGCGGGCAAGACAGCGCAGGGCGATGACACCGCAGGGTTGAGGCCAGCCCGCTTCCATGCCACCCTTGCCCCGACCGCAGCCGGAGGGACCGCTTGCAGACCGACCGCGCCACCGCCCCGCCCGGCACCGATTCGGCGCCGCTTGCCCGTGCGCGCAACCCGGGCATGGCGCTCGATCTCGACTGGATCGCCTCGGCGCAGGCCAACGCCCCGGCGATCGAACGCCGGGCGGCGACCCTGCCGGGGCGGCGCTCGGTCAAGCAGGACCATCAGGCGGCATGGCTGTGCCGGGCGATCAGTCTGATCGACCTGACGACGCTTTCGGGCGACGATACCGAGGGCCGGGTCCGCCGCCTCTGCGCCAAGGCGCGCCAGCCGGTGCGGGCCGACCTGCTCGCCGCGCTGGGGATGGAGGGGCTGACGGTGGGTGCGGTCTGCGTCTATCACGACATGGTGGCGGCGGCCGTGCGGGCGTTGGAAGGGTCCGGCATCCCGGTCGCCGCCGTCTCCACCGGCTTCCCCGCCGGGCTTTCCCCCTTCCGCCTGCGCATCGCCGAGATCGGCGAGAGCGTGGCGGCGGGCGCGGCGGAGATCGACATCGTGATTTCCCGCCGCCATGTGCTGACCGGAAACTGGCAGGCGCTTTACGACGAAATGGCCGGGATGCGCGCCGCCTGCGGGGCGGCGCATGTCAAGGCGATCCTCGCGACCGGAGAGCTTGGGCCGTTGCGCAACGTCGCCCGCGCCTCGCTCGTGTGCATGATGGCGGGGGCGGATTTCATCAAGACCTCGACCGGGAAGGAGCCGGTGAACGCCACCCTGCCGGTGGGCCTGACCATGGTCCGGGCAATCCGCGATTACCGCGACCGGACGGGTTTTCACGTCGGGTTCAAGCCCGCGGGCGGGATCTCGAAGGCGAAGGACGCGCTGGTCTGGCTGACGCTGATGAAGGACGAGTTGGGTGGCGACTGGCTGCGGCCCGACCTGTTCCGCTTCGGCGCGTCGTCGCTGCTCGGGGATATCGAGCGGCAGTTGGAGCACCATGTGACCGGCGCCTGTTCCGCCGGTTACCGCCATGTGATGGGGTAGGGCATGAGTGTGCGGGATATCTTCGAGTCGATGGATTACGGCCCGGCGCCGGAATCGTCCGCCCCGGCGCTGGACTGGATCGCCGGGCATGGCGGGCGGTTCGGGCATTGGATCGGCGGCGGTTTCACCGCGCCGGGGGAGGGGTTCGCGACGCGGAACCCGGCCACGGGCGCGGTGCTGGCCGAGGTTACGCAGGGCACCGGGGCGGATGTGGCGAAGGCCGTGGCCGCCGCGCGCCGGGCCGCGTCGGGCTGGGCGCGGACCTCCGGCCATGCGCGGGCGCGCGTCCTCTATGCCCTTGCCCGGCTGGTGCAGAAACACGCGCGGCTGTTCGCGGTGCTGGAGACGCTCGACAACGGCAAGCCGATCCGCGAGAGCCGCGACATCGACATCCCGCTGGTGGCGCGGCATTTCTACTATCACGCCGGGCTGGCGCAGCTCATGGCCGAGGAACTGCCCGGCATGGTGCCGCACGGCGTCTGCGGCGCGGTGATCCCGTGGAACTTTCCGCTTCTCATGCTGGCGTGGAAGGTCGCGCCCGCGCTGGCGGCCGGGAATAGCGTGGTGCTGAAGCCCGCCGAATACACCCCGCTGACCGCGCTCTTGTTCGCGGAACTGAGCCGCGAGGCCGGGCTGCCGAAGGGCGTGCTGAACGTGGTTACCGGCGACGGTGCCACCGGGGCGGCGCTGGTCGAAGCGGATGTGGACAAGATCGCCTTCACCGGCTCCACCGGGGTCGGCCGGGCGATCCGCCGGGCAACGGCGGGCAGCGGCAAGGCGCTGACGCTGGAATTGGGTGGCAAGTCGCCCTGTATCGTGTTCGAGGACGCCGATCTCGACGCGGCCGTCGAGGGGCTGGTGGATGCGATCTGGCTCAACGCCGGGCAGGTCTGCTGCGCGGGCTCGCGCCTCTTGGTGCAGGAGGGGATCGCGCCTGCGTTCCACGACCGGCTCAAGCGGCGGATGGACGGGCTGCGGATCGGCGATCCCCTGGACAAATGCATCGACATGGGCGCGGTGGTGGATCCGGTGCAGCTTGCGGCGATCCGCGCCAAGGTGGACGGCTGCGAGGGTGGCGAGGTCTACCGCGCCGCGACCCACCTGCCCGAGGGCTGCTTCTACCCGCCGACGCTGATCACCGGGCTTTCCCCGGCCTCGCCCTTGATGCAGGAGGAAATCTTCGGCCCGGTCCTCGTCTCCACCACCTTCCGCACCCCCGCCGAGGCGGTGGAGATCGCCAACAACAGCCGCTACGGGCTGGCGGCGACGGTCTGGACCGAGAACATCAACCGCGCGCTCGACATCGCGCCCAGGCTGCGGGCCGGGGTGGTCTGGATCAACGCCACCAACCTGTTCGACGCGGCCGCAGGCTTCGGCGGGGTGCGCGAGTCGGGCTTCGGCCGCGAAGGCGGGTGGGAGGGGCTGCTCGCCTACCTCAAACCCGCCGGAAAACCGCGCTTCGTGAAATCCATCGCCCCGGTGGCGGCGCCGAAGGCGGCGGTGGTGGCGGGGATCGACCGCACCGCGAAACTTTACATCGGCGGCAGGCAGGTCCGGCCCGATGGCGGCCAGTCGCGTGCGGTCTGGTCGGCAAAGGGCAAGCTGCTGGGCCACGCCGGGGTCGGTGGTCGCAAGGACATCCGCAACGCGGTCGAGGCCGCCCATGCCGCCAGGGGCTGGGAGAAGCAGACCGCGCACGGCCGGGCGCAGGTGATCTATTACATCGCCGAGAACCTCGCGGCGCGGGCGGGAGAGTTCGCCGCCCGGCTTGCCGACCTGACCGGAAGGCCCGGCAAGGCCGAGGTCGAGGCCAGTATCGAACGCCTGTTCGCCGCCGCCGCCTGGGCCGACAAACTCGACGGCGCGGTGAAGCCCGTGCCGCTCAAGGGCCTCGCGCTGGCGGTGAACGAGCCGGTGGGCGTGATCGGTGTGATCTGCCCGGACGAGGCGCCGCTTCTGGCGCTGGTCACGCTGATGGCCCCGGCCATCGCCATGGGCAATACCTGCGTTCTGGTGCCCTCGCGCGCCTGGCCGCTGGCGGCGACCGATCTTTATCAGGTGCTCGACACCTCGGACCTGCCGGGCGGCGTGGTGAATATCGTCACCGGCCCCGGGCCGGAGCTGGGCCGCACACTGGCCGCGCATCTCGACGTGGATGCGGTCTGGTCCTTCGCCGGGCCGGAGCTGGCGGCGGAGGTGGAGCGCGAGGCGGCCGGGAACCTCAAGCGGACATGGGCGGGGCCGGTGCCCGACTGGTCCGCCCCCGACCTGCGCGCGGTGCTGCACCACGCCACCGGGGTCAAGACGGTCTGGGTGCCTTACGGGGAATAGCGGGACCAAGGTTGCAGCTCGTGGGTCTTGCATCCGGCCCGCCCCCGTGAAACGGTGCGGCCGACCGTCGCACCCGGACCCGAAATGCTGCCGATCTTTCTGAAAACGCTGCCGTTCTTTGCGCTGATCGGGCTGGGTTACTGGGCCGGGCGGGTGCGGTTCTTTCCGCCCGAGGCAACGGCCTGGCTGACCAGGTTCGTGTTCTACTTCGCGCTTTCGGCGATGCTGTTCCGCTTTGCCGCCAATCTTTCGGTGGCCGAGATCTTCGATATCCGTTTCGCCGCCGCCTATCTGACCGGCTGTTTCGCCGTCTATGGCCTTGCGCTGGCGGTGGCCTTTGCCCGGCGGCTGCCGGTCGAGGAAGCGGCGGTCGAGGCGCAGATCGCGGTGATCGGCAATACGGGTTTCCTCGGCGTGCCGATGCTGGTGGTGCTGCTGGGCCCGGCGGCGGTAGGGCCGGTGATGATGGTGCTTGGCCTCGACATGATCGTGTTTTCCAGCATCATCACCATCGTCATGACCGCAAGCCGGGGCGGCGGGCTGCGCTGGCGTCTGGCCGGGGTGCTGGCCAGGGGGCTGCTGGCGAACCCGATGATTGCCTCGATGCTTGCCGGTCTGGCATGGGGCGCGACCGGCTTCGCGCTGCCCGGCCCGGTCGATGAGTTCCTGTCGATCCTCGGCGCCGCCGCCACGCCGGGCGCTCTCTTTGCCATCGGCGCCTCGCTTGCCGTCAGTTCGGCCGAGCGTATGGCGGTGGCAAGCTGGCTGTCGTTCTGCAAGCTGGTGCTGCATCCGGCGGCGGTCGCGGTCTCGGCGCTCTGGCTGTTCGGGGTCGAGCCTTTCGCCGCCGGGGTGATGATCGCCGCGGCGGCCCTTCCCGTCGCCGGGAATGTCTATATCCTTGCCGCACATTACGGGGTGGCGCCGCAACGGGTGTCGGCCTCGATTCTGGTCTCGACCGTGGCGAGCATCGTCACCGTCACCGCGGTGATCGCCTGGGTGACGGGCTTCTGACGGGCAACATAAGGAGAAACGCCGATGAAAACCCTATCCGAAAACCGGGCCTTCGGCGGTGTGCAGGGGGTCTATGCTCACGCCTCGGCGGCGACGGGCTGCGAGATGACCTTCGGCCTCTTTCTGCCCGAGGCGGCCGAGCACGAGGCGGTGCCGCTGATCTGGTATCTTTCCGGCCTGACCTGCACCCACGAGAACGCGATGGTGAAGGCGGGCGCGCAGAAATGGGCGGCCGAGGCGGGCGTGGCGCTGGTGTTCCCCGACACCTCGCCGCGCGGCGAGGGGGTGGCGGACGACGCGGCCTACGACCTCGGGCAGGGGGCGGGATTCTACGTGAACGCGACCGAGGCGCCATGGGCGCCGCATTTCCGCATGTGGGACTATGTGACCGACGAACTGCCGCGGCTTCTGTTCAACGCCTTCCCGCTGGCCGAGGACTTGCAGGCGATCACCGGCCATTCCATGGGCGGCCACGGCGCGCTGACCATCGCCATGAGCTTTCCGGGCCGGTTCCGCTCGGTCTCGGCCTTCGCGCCGATCGCGCATCCCACCGCGTCCGACTGGGGCCGCAAGCAGTTCGCCGCCTATCTGGGCGGGGACGAGGCGAAATGGGCCGCGCATGACGCCACGCTCTTGATGCGCCGCCGGGGCTTCGACGGGCCGATCCTGATCGACCAGGGGGCGTCGGACCAGTTCCTCGACCTGCTCAGGCCCGAGGCGCTGGCCGAGGCCATGGCGGCCTCCCGCCAGCACGGCGCGTTCCGGATGCAGAAGGGCTATGACCACAGCTATTTCTTCGTCTCGACCTTCATGGAACAGCATATCGCCTTCCACGCGGACGCGCTCGATGGCTGACCGCGCGCTCTATGTCGATGCCGATGCCTGCCCGGTGAAGGCCGAGGCGGCACGGGTGGCGGCACGGCATGGGGTGGCGGTCTATATGGTGTCGAACGGCGGGCTGCGGCCCTCGGCCAATCCGCTGGTGCGGATGGTCTTCGTCCCCGACGGCGCGGACGAGGCCGACAAGTGGATCGCCGACCGCGCCGGGCCGGGCGACGTGGTGGTGACGGGGGACATCCCGCTTGCGGCGAAATGCGTGGCGGCGGGGGCCGTGGTGCTCAAGCACAACGGCGAGGTGCTGACCGAGCGCAATGTCAACGAGGCGCTGGCGATGCGCGACCTGATGGCCGACCTGCGCGCGGCCGATCCGTTCCGGCAAGGGGGCGGCAAGGGGTTCACGAAAGCCGACCGCTCGCGCTTTCTCGACGCACTCGACAGGGCGCTGCGGGGGCGGGCATGACGACGGTGATCCGCAACGCCTCGCTGGTCGGGATGATGTCGGCGGCGGGGGCGTCGATGATGTTCTCGGTCAACGATGTGTCGATCAAGTTCCTGTCGGGCGACTATGCGCTGCATCAGGTGGTGCTGGTGCGGTCGCTGGTCGCCATGGCGGTGCTTCTGGGGATTCTGGTGCCGCTTCAGGGCGGGTTTTCCATGCTGCGCACCCGGCGGCCGTTCATGCACATGTGGCGCGGCGCGGCGGTGCTGTTCGCCAACCTCTGCTTCTTCATGGCGCTGGCGACCATGCCCATCGCCGATGCGGTGGCGATCTTCTTCGTCAGCCCGCTGCTGGTCACCGTGTTCTCGGTCGTGTTCCTGCGCGAATATGTCGGGCCGCGGCGCTGGGCGGCGGTGGCGATCGGCCTTGTGGGCGTGCTGATCGTGCTGCGGCCGGGCACCGGGGCGTTCCAGCCCGCCTCGCTTCTGGTGCTGGCGGCGGCCACCGGCTACGCCACGCTGCACACGCTGACGCGCCGGATCGGCGGGACCGAGAGCGCGGTGGCGATGGCCTTCTACATTCAGGTGATGTTCCTCTTGGTCTGTTCCGTCATGGGGCTGGTGGCGGGCGACGGGCGCTTCGCCGGGCACGACAATGCTTCGCTCGATTTCCTGCTGCGCGGCTGGGTCTGGCCTGCGCCCGACGACTGGCTGATCTTCTTCATCGTCGGGGCGACCAGCGCGCTGGGCGGGTTCCTCGTCAGCCAGGCCTACAAGCTTTGCGAATCTGGCCTTGCGGCGCCGTTCGAATATATCGCCATGCCGATGGCGATCTTCTGGGGGGTGACGGTGTTCGGCGAATGGCCCGACTTCTGGGCCTGGGCCGGGATATTGCTGATCGTCTCGGGCGGGCTTTACATGGTCTGGCGCGAGACGCTGGCGGCCCGTCCCGTGCCCGCGCCGGGGCGGCGGGGATGAGCATGGCCCCCGCCCGTGCCGCCGCGTGTTCGATATCGGCAATGTGCTGATCGAATGGCAGCCGGAACGGTTCTACGACCGCCGGATCGGCCCGGGGGCCCGCGTCGTGCTGTTCGTCGAGGTGGACCTGCACGCGATGAACGAGCGGATCGACCGTGGCGGTGGCTTCCGTGAGGTGGTCGAGGACGAGGCCGCCCGCCGCCCTTGTGCTGGCCGACGACCGGGCCGAGAATGTCGCGGCCGCCGCCGCGCGCGGCTGACGGGTGCATCGTTTCGCGGATGCGGCGGCGCTGGTCGCCGAGGGGCTGCCGGAAGAAGGGGGAGGCCGGGACATGAATATCGAGATCGTCGGCCCCGAGGCCGAGGCGCATCTGTCCTGGTCCGGGCTGACCGGGGCGCTGGAGGCGGGCCACCGCCTGCCCAGGGCCGAGATCGGCGACACCCTGCTTTGCCGCGATCCGGATACGTTGCTGTCCCGCGCCGCCTGGATCGACGGGATGGGGATCGCGGTCAAGTCGGCGACGGTCTTTCCCGGCAATCCCGCCAAGGGGCGGCCGATGATCAACGGGGCGGTCAGCCTTTATTCCGACGAGGCGGGCGGGTTGGAGGCGATCGTCGATTTCCATCTGGTGACCAGATGGAAGACGGCGGGCGACAGCCTGCTTGCGGCCCGGCGGCTTGCCCGGCCCGACAGCCGCGACTTTCTGATCATCGGCGCAGGGGCGGTGGCCGGTTCGATGGTCGAGGCTTACCGCAGCGCCTTTCCCGGCGCGCGCTTCCGGATCTGGAACCGGACGGCGGCGGCGGCCGGGCGGCTTGCGGCCGCGACCGGGGCCGAAGCGGTCACCGACCTTGCGGCTGCGGCGGGGGCCTCGGACGTGATTGCCACCGCCACCATGTCGTCGCAGCCGGTGCTGAAGGGCGAATGGCTGCGCCCCGGCACCCATGTCGATCTGATCGGCGCCTATCGCCCCGATATGCGCGAGGGCGACGACACGCTGCTGACCCGCGCCCGGCTGTTCGTCGACAGCCGCGAAACCACTGTCGCCCATATCGGCGAGATCAGGGATCCCCTTGCGCGCGGGGTGATTTCCGAGACGGATATCCTGGCCGACTTCTACGACATCGCCGCCGAGCGGTTCCGGCGCGAGACGGCGGAGGAGATCACCGTGGCCAAGAACGGCGGCGGCGCGCATCTCGACCTGATGACCGGCCGCTATATCCTGTCCGCCTGGCGCGGGCGTTCCGCCTGACGTGCGGTCTGGTCCGCCGCCGGTCGGCAGGGAATTGCCGGCCGGGCTTGCCGGATGCGGTGGGAATTGGCTAGCCTGTCAGCGACGGCCATATATATCTGGCCGTATCGTATCCTGTGTTGCTGCTCCGGTCCGTGTTCCGTGGAAGGGGGGAGGCAGTCCCGTGATCGAAGCGAAAATCGGCGAACGACTTTCCGGCCTGCCGGTGCCGGTTGCCGTCACGCTGCCCTCGGGGCGGCGGATCGGTGCCAAGGCGCCACGGGTGCGGCTTGATTTCCGCGACAGCCGGGCGCTCATGCTGATGACCACCGGGCGGATCGGCGCGCTCGGCAGTGCCATCGTCGAGGGAAGGGTCGGGGTCGAGGGCCGGATGGGCGACGCGATGGAGGTGGCGGCGGCGCTGCTGCCCCGCCCGGGGTTCGAGCGCCCGCCGGGCGCCGTCGCCCGGTTCCTTGCGCGGCTCCGGTCGGGGTTGCGCCACAGCCGCAGCCGGGATGCGCATCAGATCGGCTTTCACTACGACCTGGCGGATGATTTCTATGCGCTCTGGCTCGACCCGCGCCGGGTCTATTCCTGCGCCTATTTCGCGGCCGACAACCTGACGCTGGACCGGGCGCAGGAGGCGAAGCTGGACCTGATCTGCCGCAAGCTCGACCTGCGCGAGGATGAGAGGTTTCTGGATATCGGCGCGGGCTGGGGGGCGCTGCTGCTCTGGGCCGCCGAGAATTACGGGGTCGATGCAACCGGCATCACGCTGTCGCGCAACCAGCACGCCCATGTCACCCGGCTGATCGCGGAACGCGGCCTTGCGGGCCGGGTGCGGGTGGAGTTGCGCGACTACCGCGACCTTGCGCCCGACCGGCCGTTCGACAAGATCGCCTCGGTCGGCATGTTCGAGCATGTGGGTCACGCCAACATGCCGGTCTATTTCGGCAAGCTGCATTCGCTCATCCGGCCCGGCGGGCTGATCATGAACCACGGGATCACCGCCGGGGGGCTGGACGACGCGCCGGTCAGCGGCGAGCTGGGCGGTTTTATCGAGCGGCACATCTTTCCGGGCGGCGAACTGATCCACGTCAGCCAGCTTCTGCGCGAGGCCGCCGGGGCGGGGCTGGAGCCGCTGGATACCGAGAACCTGCGGCCGCATTATGCGCGCACGCTCCGGCATTGGTCGAACCGGCTCGAATCGCGCCTGCCCGAGGCCGAGGCGGTGCTGGTCGGGGCGCATGGCGCCGAGAGGGCCGGGCAGGTGCTGCGGGCGTTCCGGCTTTACCTCGCCGGCTGCGCGATGGCCTTCGAACGCGGCTGGGTCTCGCTTTACCAGATGCTGGCGGCGCGGCCCGACGGCGACATGCAGGGCCGGGCGATGCGCGGGGCGCAGTCGGCCTATCCGTTCCGGCGCGATTACATCTACGCCGACCGCGCATCCTGACCGGCCCCGGGCCGGTGGCCTTCCAGATCGGCGAGGATCGGGCAATCCGGCCGGTCGTCGCCGTGGCAGCAGTCGGCCAGCGATTCCAGCGTCTGCGCCATGCCCTCCAGCTCGTCGATCTTGCGCCGCAGCTCGGCGAGGTGGTCGAGCGCGAGGCGCTTGACATCCCCGCTGTGGCGCGAGCGGTCGCGCCAGAGGCTGAGCAACTCGCCGATCCCCTCGACCGAGAAGCCGAGGTCGCGGGCGCGGCGGATGAAGCGCAGCATGTGGATGTCGGCCTCGCGGTAGACGCGGTAGCCCGATCCGGTCCGGCCGGCGGGCGGGATCAGCCCGGTCCCCTCGTAGTAGCGGATCATCTTGGCCGAAACACCCGAGGCGCGGGCGGCGTCGCCGATGTTCATCTGTTGCCTCCTTTCCTGTCGGGTGGCGGTCAGAACGCCCCCACCCCGATGACCAGCGCCGCAAGCGGCGGATGCGCGAGGGCGAGAAGGACGAGGGCTGCGGTGATCATTTTGCCGCAATCGCCCGGATGACCGCCTCGGGTTCATGGTCCAAGACGCGCAGCAGGGTAAGGGCCGGGCCGCTTACATGGCGGGCACCTTGTTCCCATTTCCGGTAGCCCGACACGCTCATGCCCATCAGCGGGGCCATCTGCACCTGCGTCAGCCTCGCCTTCTTGCGGATTTCGCGCGGGTTGACCGGCACATGCACGGTGGCCGGGCCTTCGCCCTTCGCATGGGCGAGCGCCTCTTGCAGGGACTGAATCAATTCCTGGCCGAAGGTGGTCATTTCATCTCCTTTCGTGTGGCCTTGATGGCGTGCGTCAAGGCGAAGACAGCCCGCTTCTCGTCCGGGCTCATGTCGGTCCGCGCATTCTTCGCGTAGACCAGCAGGGCATAGAGCGGGATCGTCCCGTCGAGAAAGTAGTAGATCACCCGCGCTCCGCCGCGCTTGCCGCGCCCGGACGCCGAGAACCGGACCTTGCGCACCCCGCCCGTGCCGGGGATTTCATCGCCCGCAAGCGGGTTGCGGGACAGGAAGTCGATCAGTTCGGCCTTTTCCTCGACACTGAACAGCTTGTCGGCCTGTCGGGTGAAGATCGGGGTTTCGGCTACCGTTTGCATCAGATCATGTATAGCCCGATGGGTTACAATATCAACCCCAACGGGTTATATTTGTGGTGGGCAAGATGCCTGGCCGCGCGATGAGGCCGCACCCCGCTCACCCCTCCCCCATCGGTGCACGAAACGCCCGCAGCCGCAGCGCGTTGCCGAGAACGCAGACCGACGACAGCGCCATGGCCCCGGCGGCGAAGATGGGCGACAGCAGGATGCCGTAAGCCGGGTAGAGAATCCCCGCCGCCACCGGGATCAGCGCCGTGTTGTAGGCGAAGGCCCAGAACAGGTTCTGCCGGATGTTGCGGATCGTCGCCTTCGACACCGCGATGGCGTTGGGCACGCCGCGCAGGCTGCCGGACATCAGCACCACGTCGGCGGTCTCGATGGCGATGTCGGTGCCGGTGCCGATGGCGAGGCCCGCGTCGGCCTCGGCCAGCGCCGGGGCGTCGTTGATGCCGTCGCCGGTGAAGGCCACGGGCCCGTGGGCGGCGCGCAGTCGGCGGATCGCCTCGACCTTGCCGTCGGGCATGACCTCGGCCACCACCTCGTCGATGCCGAGCCTGCGGGCGATGGCCTCGGCGGTGCGGCGGTTGTCGCCGGTGATCATCGCCACCTTGAGGCCGAGGCCATGCAGCGCCGCGATGGCGGCGGGGGTGGTTTCCTTCACCGGATCGGCCACCGCGACGATGGCGGCAAGGCGGCCGCCGATCGCGGCATAAAGCGGCGTCCGCCCCTCGTCCCCCAGCCGTTCGGCGGTGGCGGCGAAGGGGGCGACGTCGTGGCCCAACTCGCGCATGTAGCGGTCGGCGCCGATCTCGACCCGGACCCCGCCCGCATCGGCGGCGACGCCAAGCCCGGTAAGCGCGGCAAAGCCGGAGACTTCGGGCAGCGCGAGCCCCTCTTCCAGCGCGGCCTCGGTGATGGCGCGGGCGATGGGGTGTTCGGATTTCGCCTCGACCGCCGCGATGCGGGCCAGCACTTCGGCGCGGTCGAAGCCTTCGGTGGTTTCAAGGTCGGTGAGACGCGGGCGGCCTTCGGTCAGGGTGCCGGTCTTGTCGAAGGCGACAACCCTGACTTCGCGCAACTGTTGCAGGGCCTCACCCCGGCGGAACAGCACGCCCATCTCGGCCGCGCGCCCGGTGCCGACCATGATCGAGGTGGGCGTGGCAAGGCCCATCGCGCAGGGGCAGGCGATGATCAGCACCGCGACCGCGTTGACCAGCGCGAAGGTCAGCGCCGGGGCGGGGCCGAACGCAAGCCAGATCAGGAAGGTCAGCGCCGCCGCCCCCATGACAGCGGGCACGAACCACATGGTCACCTTGTCCACCAGCGCCTGAATGGGGAGTTTCGAGCCCTGCGCCTCCTCGACCATGCGGATGATCTGCGCCAGCACCGTGTCGCCGCCCACCGCCGTGGCGCGGAACGCCAGCGCGCCGTTCTGGTTCACCGTGCCGCCGGTGAGCATGGCGCCTTCGGCCTTGGCGACCGGGACCGGCTCTCCGGTGATCATGGATTCGTCCACCCAGCTTTCGCCCTCGGTCACGGTGCCGTCCACGGGGATCCGCTCTCCCGGCCGGACCTCGATCTCGTCGCCGGGCACCACCTCGGCCACGGCGATCTCCTGCACCCGGCCGTCGCGCCGGACCCGTGCCGAGCGGGGCTGAAGCGCCACCAGCCGCCGGATCGCCTCGGAGGTGCGGCCGCGCGCCCGCGCTTCCAGCCAGCGGCCCATGAGGATCAGCGTGACGATCACCGCTGCCGCCTCGTAATAGACGTTGACGGTGCCTGCGGGCAGCACCCCCGGCGTGAAGGTGGCGACCAGCGAATAGGCCCAGGCCGCCAGCGTGCCCACGGCGACAAGGCTGTTCATGTCGGGCGCGCCGCGCAGCAGCGCCGGAATCCCCTGCCGGTAGAAGCGCAGCCCGGGGCCGAACAGCACCAGCGTGGTCAGGGCGAATTGCAGATACCAGTTCGCGGTCTGCCCGATCGTGTCCATGATCAGGTGATGCAGCGCCGGGATCAGGTGCGAACCCATCTCCAGCACGAAGACCGGCAGGGCCAGCGCCGCGGCGATCAGCGCGTCGCGCCTCAATGTGGCGGCCGCCTCGTCATGCCGGGTGATGTCCTCGGGCGCGGCGCGATGTTCGATGGGCCGCGCGGCGTAGCCGGTGGTATCCACCGCGCGCAGCAATGCCGCCGGGTCGGCGGTGCCGGTGACGCTGGCGCGTTCGGTGGCGAGGTTGACCACCGCCGTCTCCACCCCCGGCACGGCCAGCAGCGCACGTTCGACCCGCCCGACGCAGGAGGCGCAGGTCATTCCCTCGATCTCCAGTTCCACCGGCCGCTCGGGTTCGGGTATCACGTCAAAGCCGGTGCGCTCGACCGCGCCGACCAGCGCCGCGCGGTCAACGAGGGCGTCCAGCCGGACCTCGGCCTTGCCGGTGATCAGGTTGACGCTGGCCCCCGCCACGCCGGGCACGGCGGCAAGCGCGCGTTCGACCCGGCCGGTGCAGGCGGCGCAGGTCATGCCCTCGATGCCGAGGCGTATCGGGGCGGGGGCGGGGTTGCCGGGGGCCGCATCCATGGCCGTCTCCTTTTCGTCGCTTGCCGCAGAGATGGGGCTTCCAATGGTGGGAAGGTCAAGGGGCAGGAAAAAAGATGCCGGGAAAAAATGCCGCAGTTGACCTTCCAACGGAGGGAAGCCCTATCTCTGCGCAGGATTACCGGCACAGGACAACAGGACGGAGGACGGGATGCGATTCCGGATCGAGAACATGGAATGCGGCGGCTGTGTGCGCGGGGTGACGTGGGCGATCCACACGGTGGACCCCGAGGCGACGGTCATGGCCGACCCTGAGACCCGGATGGTCGAGATCGGCTCGGCCCGCGCCGCCGCCGACCTTGCCGCCGCGCTGGAGGCCGCCGGTTTCCCGGCCATCGCCGAACGGGAAGGGGCCTGACCATGGCGCGGGCCGTGCGGGTGATCGCTGCGCAGGGCGCCGGACCGTCTTGAGTGCGCCCCCTTGCCCGGAACAGCCGCTTCAGCGGCCCGGGCGGTCGGCCGCTGCCCTCTGTTGCGCGGCATATTTCCTTGTTCGGCAAACCGCCAACACCGCCTGCATGCGTTACCGGGATTTTACACAGGCCGGATACCCCCGGACAAACCCGTTGTGCCGCACGGGCAGCATGGGGCAACATCATCCGTGCAGCGTGACAGCAACCGAAGAGGAACCCGGAAGATGTGCCGCCCGACCTCCCCCCGATTTCTTTGCGCGACGATCCTTGCTCTCGGTCTGGGCCTTGCGGGCGGTGGGGCCGCCGCGCAGGCCATCTCCATCGGCTTGCAGCAGGAGCCGACCTCGCTCGATCCGACATCGGACGCCACCGCCTCGATCGACGGGATGCTGACCCAGAACGTGTTCGAATCGCTGACCACCGTCGATTCCGCGGGTGTGCCGCAGCCGCAGCTTGCGCAAGGCTGGACCATCTCGGACGACGGGCTGACCTATGTCTTCACGCTGGTCGAAGGGGTCGCCTTTCACGACGGCACGCCGTTCGACGCCGATATCGTCAAATATTCCTTCGACCGGGCGATGGGCGAGGGCAGCGAGAACCCGACCAAGGCGATCTTCGCACCGGTCGAATCGGTCACCGTGATCGACCCGCGAACGGTCGAGGTGAAACTGTCCCGCCGCGACGCCTTCTTCCTGTTCAACCTCGCGCAGGGCGATGCCTCGATGGTGACGCCCGGTACCGCCGCCACCAACCGCACCAGCCCGAACGGCACCGGCCCGTTCAAGTTCGACGGCTGGACAAGGGGCGACCGGCTCACGCTGGTGAAGAACCCCGACCATCGCAACGCCGATTCGGTGCAGCTTGAACGGGTGGTGTTCCGCTTCATCGCCGAACCGGCGGCGGCAAGCGCCGCGCTCATGGCCGAGGAGATCGACGCCTTCCCCGGCTTCCCCGCGCCGGAGCTTCTGGTCCAGTTCGAGGCCGACCCGCGTTTCGACGTCACCGTGGGCAGCACCGAGGGCGAGGTGATCCTTGCCATGAACAACGCCCGCCCGCCCTTCGACAATCTCGACGTGCGCCGGGCGGTCAACACGGCGCTCGACCGCGATGCGATCATCGAAGGGGCGATGTATGGCCGCGCCCTGCCGATCGGCAGCTTCTACCCGCCGCACGGTCCGGCCTATGTCGATCTGACCGGCACCTATCCCCATGACCCGGCGCAGGCGCGCGGGATGTTCGAGGCGGCGGGGGTCGCGGGCGCGACCATGACCATGCGGGTGCCGCCCTTCCCCTATGCCACCCGCTCGGCCGAGATCATCCAGGCGCAACTGTCCGAGGCCGGGATCGACGCGCGGGTCGAGATCGTCGAATGGGGCTTCTGGCTCGACGAGGTTTACGGCAAGCACAATTACGAGATGACGATCATCGCCCAGACCTCGCCCAACGACATGGGCAACTTCGCCCGCGGGCCCGGCTACTACTTCGGCTACGACAACCCGGACTACACCGCGCTGTGGAACCGCATCCGCGAGGAGGCCGACCCGGACGCCCGCAACGAGATGCTGCGCGAGGGCCAGCGTGTCCTTGCCGATGACGCGGTGCATTTCTTCATGTTCCAGCTTCCGCTCCTTGGCGTGTTCCGCACCGGGATCGAGGGGTTCTGGCCCTCGCAGCCGGTGCAGTTCCAGCCGCTGGCGGGCGTGACGGTCGGCAACTGACCGGATGGCAGGACCGGGGCCGGTGCCACGCGCATCGGCCTTCAGGCTGTGGGGTGGGCGCGCGCATGGGTCTTTTTCTGCTCAGACGCACGGCGGGGTTCCTGCTGACGCTGGCCGCGGTTTCGGTCGTCGTCTTCGCGGTGATGAACGTGCTGCCGGGCGATCCGGCGCTGACCATCCTCGGCCTAGATTCGACCGAGGACGCCCGCGCCGCCCTGCGCCAGCGGCTCGGCCTCGATGAGCCTGCGCATACCCGATACATTGCCTGGGTGGCGGGCGCGTTTCGCGGCGACCTCGGGGTCAGCTACTCGTTCGGTGTTCCGGTCTCGGGGCTGATCGCCGAACGCCTGCCGCTCACCGTCTCGCTCGCGCTCTCGGGGATGGTGGTCACGGTGATCGTGGCGCTGACCATGGGGATCGCGGCGGCGGCGAACCACAAGGGGCCGGGCGACTGGGGGGTGATGCTGGTCAGCCAGCTCGGCATCGCGATCCCGGCCTTCTGGCTGGCGATCCTCTTGGTGCTGCTGTTCTCGGTCACGCTGCGCTGGCTGCCGCCCGGCGGTTTCCCGGGCTGGGGCGATCCGGTGGCGGCGGTGCGGTCACTGGTGCTGCCCACGGTGTCGCTGGCGCTGGTGCAGTCGGCGGTGCTGGCGCGGGTCACGCGCTCCTCGGCGCTTGAGGTGATGCGGCTCGACTTCGTGCGCACCGCGCGGGCCACCGGCCTGTCGCACCGGCGCATCCTGTGGCGGCATGTGCTGCCGAACGCGCTGGTGCCCATCGTCACCATCGTCGGGCTTCAGTTCGCCAATCTGGTCACCGGAACCATCGTGATCGAGAACGTGTTCTTCCTGCCCGGCCTCGGGCGGCTCTTGTTCCAGTCGATCGCCAACCGCGACCTGATCACCGTGCAGGCGCTGGTGATGTTCTTCGCCGCCATCGTGGTCACGGCGAATTTCATCGTCGATATCCTCTATGTGCTGATCGACCCAAGGCTGAAGGGGCGCACCGGATGAGACGCGGGCGGCTTCCGGTCAACCTGATCATCGGCGCGGTGCTGGTGACGCTGGTGGTGGCCACGGCGCTGGTTTCGCTGGTCTGGACGCCGCATCCCCATGCGGTGATCAACATACCCAACCGCTTCCAGCCCGCCGATGCGGTGCATTGGCTGGGCACCGACCAGCTTGGCCGGGACGTGCTGTCGCAACTCATGGCGGCGGCGCGCAACTCGATGGGGGTGGCGCTGGTCGCGGTGCTGCTGGGCGGCTCGGTGGGCGTGTTCCTCGGGCTCTTGGCGGCGGCGGCCGGGGGCTGGGTGCAGGATCTGGTGATGCGGCTCTCCGACCTCAGCTTCGCCTTCCCGACGCTCTTGTTCGCGATCATGCTGGCGGCGGCCTTCGGCCCGTCGCTGACCATCGCCACGCTGGCCATCGCCTTCATCAACATACCGATCTTCGCCCGGGTCACGCGGGCCTCGGCGAACCAGATCTGGACGCGGGAATATGTCTATGCCGCCCGCGCCGCCGGGCAGGGCGCCTTCGCCATCTCGCGCGACCATGTGCTGCCGAACATCGCCGCGCCGGTGATCGTGCAGGCAACCATCGAGTTCGCGGTGGCGATCCTGGCCGAGGCCGCGCTCTCCTACCTCGGCCTCGGCGCGCAGCCGCCCTCGCCCTCATGGGGGCGGATGCTGTCCGAGGTGCAGACGCTGCTTTACATCGCGCCGCAACTGGCGATCTATCCCGGCCTGTGCATCGTGGTCGCGGTGCTGGGCTTCGGCCTTCTGGGCGACGGGCTGCGCGACGTGACCGATCCAAGGCTGGTGCGGGGGCGGTCGTGATGCTGGAGATGCGCGATGTCTCGGTGCGGTTCGGAGAGGTGGCGGCGATCCGTTCCGCCTCGCTGACGGTGACCGAGGGCGACCGGATCGGCCTTGTGGGCGAATCCGGCTGCGGCAAGTCGATGATGGCGCTCACGCTCATGGGCATGGTGCCCGAGGCGGCGCGGGTCACCGGGTCGATCCGGCTGAACGGCAAGGAACTGGTGGGGCTGCCGGAGCGTGCGCTGCGCCGCATCCGCGCCCGCTCCATCGCCATGATCTTTCAGGAACCCATGGCGGCGCTCAACCCCCTGCGGCGGATCGGCGAGACGGTGATGGAGCCGCTGCTGCTGCACGAGGGCCTGTCGCGCAACGCCGCCCGCGCCCGCGCGCTGGCGCTGTTCGAGGAGGTGGGCATCCCCGAGCCGGAACAGCGGTTGCGCCAGTTCCCGCACGAGATCTCCGGCGGCCAGCGCCAGCGGGTGCTGATCGCGCTGGCGCTGGCCTGCAACCCGGCGCTGCTGATCGCGGATGAGCCGACGACGGCGCTGGATGCGAACGTGGCGCTGCGGATCACCGACCTGCTGGTGCGGCTGGCCGAGGACCGGCGCATGGCGCTTCTGTTCATCAGCCACGACCTTGCGGCGGTGACGCGGGCGACGCGCGACATCTGCGTGATGTATGGTGGCGATATCGTCGAGCGCGGGCCGACACGCGAGGTGCTGGAAAGCCCGGCGCATCCCTACACCAAGGGCCTGCTGGCGGCGCGGCCGCGTTTCGACCCCGCGGCCCCGGCCCGCCGCCGTCTGCCGACCATCCCCGGCACCGTGCCGCAGCTTGCCGACCTCGCGCCCGGCTGCCGGTTCTCGGGCCGTTGCGCGGTGGAACTGGCCCATTGCGCCCGCACCCGGCCCGCTGCCGCCGCACCGGGGCCGGGCCGTTCGGCCGCCTGCCACCGGCTGGCTGCGGAGATACCGGCATGAGCGTGCTCTTGAAGGCCGAGGCGGTCAGCCGCCGCTACCGGATGCCGCGGCAGGCGCTGTTCGCGGTGCCGCCGATGCTGACCGCCGTCAACGGCGTGAACCTCACACTGGACCGGGGCCAGACCCTCGGCATCGTCGGCGAGAGCGGCTCGGGCAAGTCCACCCTCGCCCGCATGGTCATGGGATTCGAGCGGCCGGATGAAGGCCGCATCCTGTTCGAGGGCCGCGACCTGAACGCGCTGTCCGCGCGAGAGTTGCGCCGCACCCGGCAGCACTTCCAGATGGTGTTCCAGGACCCTTTCGGCTCGCTCGACCCGCGCCGCACCGCAGGCTGGTCGATCGCCGAACCCTTGCGGGTGGTGGGAAGCCTCGACCGTGCCGGGATCGCCCGCCGGGTCGATGAGGTGCTGGAACAGGTGGGCCTGCGCGCCGGGGATGCGGGCAAATACCCGCATGAGTTCTCGGGCGGCCAGCGCCAGCGCCTCGCCATCGCGCGGGCGATCTCGACCCGCCCGGCGCTCCTGGTGGCGGACGAGGCGGTGTCGGCGCTCGACGTCTCGGTGCAGGCGCAGATCCTCAACCTGCTGATGGACATGCAGGAGGAACTGTCGCTGGGCATCCTGTTCATCAGCCACGACCTTGCCGTGGTCGCCAGCATCTGCGACCGGATTCTCGTGATGCGCCACGGCGACGTGCTGGAGGCGGGCGACGCGCGGGCGGTGCTGGCCAACCCGCGCCACGACTACACCCGCTCGCTGCTCACGGCCTCAGGGATATCCGCATGACCCGACATCCGACATTCGTGCATCTGACCGACCTGCATCTGTCGCACCCGGACCTCAACGACCCGCATCTGCGCGCCGATACGGTGGCGGCGCTGGCCTTGGCGGTCGAGACCATCGGCCGGATCGACCCGCGCCCGGATTTCGTGATCCTCGGTGGCGACCTGACCAACCGCGGTGAACCGGAAAGCTACCGGCTGCTGCGCGAGATGACCGAAGGGCTGGGGCTGCCGCTGGTCCATGCGCTCGGCAACCACGACAGCCGCCCGGCCTTCTACCGCGAGGTTCTGGGCGAGGACCGCGACGGGCCTTGCTGCCACGACCGGGTGATCGCCGGGCTGCATGTGATCGTGCTCGATACCAGCGTGCCGGGCCGGGTGGGCGGCGCCATCGGCGCGGACCAGTTCGCCTTTCTGCGCGCGGCGCTGGACCGCGCGCCGGGCCTGCCGAAGATCGTCGTGGCGCACCATCCGCCCCGGCTCGACGACGGCGGGTTGGTCTGGGAGGCGCTCGGCCCCGGGGACACCGGCGAACTGGCGGAAACCCTGCGCGGGCGCGGGGTGGCTGGAATTTTCTGCGGTCATATCCATATGAATCGGGTGGATCACTGGCACGGCACTCCCCTGATCGTGACCGGCGGGCTGCACGCGACCGTTGATGTGCTGCTGCGTTCGGGTATGCGCATCCTTGAGGGAACGGGCTTCGGCCTGTGCGTGCTGCGGCCCTCGGGCCTCGGGGTGACGTTCGTGCCGCTGACGCCACATCCCCGCCTGCTGGGCGAGATTTCCGAGGACCGGCTGCGGTCCTTCACATGATGACCGGATGAATACATGACCGAACCCCAGATCGAACCCTTGGCCGATCCCCTGCCGCGCCACCTTTCCCTTGCCGGGGCATACAATATCCGCGATCTGGGCGGATATCCGACCGGCGACGGCCGGGCGACGGCATGGCGGCGGTTCCTGCGTGCCGACAGCCCGCACCGGCTGGACGGGCACGAGGTCGGCACGCTGCGCGATCAGGGGGTGGCCACCGTGATCGACCTGCGCACCCGCAAGGAGCTGGACGACAACCCGAACCCATTCGCCCGGCTTTCGGGGGTCGAGTTCGTCAACCTGCCGCTGTTCGACGATCTTGCCCCCGCCGCCATGGCCAGGACCCGGGTGACGGATTCGGGCAATCCGCTGTTCGACTTCTACATCGCCGCCCTGACCGGGCGGCAGGGGGTGATCCGTGAGGTTCTTTCGGTCATGGCCGGGGCGGAACGGGGGACGGTGATGTTCCATTGCACCGCGGGCAAGGACCGCACCGGGCTTATCGCCGCGCTGCTCTTGTCGGTGGCCGGGGTCGGCCGCGATCTGGTGCTTGAGGACTACGCCATGACCCGGCCGCTCATCACCGGCATGGTCGAGGAATTCCTGGAAACCGCCCGGAGCCGTGGCGCCGATCTTGTCTCCTACCGCAAGATGCTGGCCTGCGATCCGGGCACGCTGCAATCGGCGCTGCGCCATATCGAGGGGCAACACCGCACGATCGACGGCTATCTTGCCGATATCGGGGTCGGTGCCGGAGAGGTCGAGGGGCTGCGCGCCCGGCTGGTCGATGCCGTGGCCGGGCCCGCGCCCGCCGGGGGCGCCTGACCCGTCAGCCCTTCGCCACCGGCGGCACCGCCATGTTGTCGATCAGCCGCACATCGCCCAGCCATGCCGCCGCCAGCAGCCGGGCGGGCACCTCGGGCGCCGCCAGCGGCCGCAGGTCGTCGGCCGCCCGCAGTTCGAGATACTCGACCGAGGCATAGCCCGCCGCAACGATCCCGTTCCGCGCATGGTCCAGCACTTCGGCCACCGGCTCACCGGCCCCGATCGCCGCCACGGCCCGCTCCATCGCCCGGGGCAGCGCCGGGGCGATGGCGCGCTCCGCCGCGCCCAGCCGCATGTTGCGCGACGACAGCGCCAGCCCGTCGGCTTCGCGCACCGTGGGGCAGCCGATCACCTCGACGGGAATGTTCAGGTCGCGCGCAAGCGCCCGCACCAGCAGCAGTTGCTGATAATCCTTTTCGCCGAAACAGGCCCGGTCGGCCCCGGTCATCAGGAACAGCTTGGCCACCACCGTCGCCACGCCGTCGAAATGCCCCGGCCGATGCGCGCCGCACAGCCCTTCGCTCACGCCCGTGACCGAGACGGTGGTGGCGAAACCATCGGGATAGACATCCGCCGGTTCGGGCACGAAGACCGCATCGACCGCGAACGGGGCCAGAAGTTCCGCGTCGCGTATTTCGGTGCGCGGATAGTTCGCCAGATCCTCGGGGCTGTTGAACTGGCGCGGGTTGACGAAGATCGTCACGATCACCCGATCCGCCCCCGCCTTCGCCGCGCGCACAAGGCTGAGATGTCCGTCATGCAGCGCCCCCATGGTCGGCACCACGGCCACGGTCTCGCCCGTCCGCTTCCAGCCCGCCACCCGTGCGCGCAGCGCGGCAAGATCGCGCAGGATCGGTGTGGATACGCTCATCCCGTTCCCCCTCCCGTGAACTGTGGGGTTCCATACATGTTGCAGTGCAGCATTTCCAGCCTGTGCCCGTCTTTTGCGCATGCGCGCGCGCCGCGCCTTGATACCGGGCAAGAGGGGAGTTCATTCCGGGCGGGCCGGGCGGGGCGCGGTTTGCGCACATGCCCTGCTTGAAACTGCCGGCGAACCGGTCAATCATGCCGCCGTGGCGCGCAGGCCATGCCGCGCGGACAGGATCGGAGGAACCCCATGTTGACCCGCTTCAAACTGAGTGCCGCGGCGCTCCTGCTTTCGGCCATGCCGCTGGCCGCACAGGACAGCGTGACCATCGGCATGGTGCTGGAGCCGCCGAACCTCGACCCGACCTCGGGCGCGGCGGCGGCGATCCGCGAAGTGACCTATGCCAACCTCTACGAGGGGCTGACCCGGTTCGCCCCGGACGGTTCGGTCCAGCCCGCGCTGGCGCATGGCTGGGATGTCGATGAGACCGGCAGGGTCTGGACCTTCCACCTGCACGAGGGGGTGACGTTCCACGACGGCAGCCCGATGACGGCGGAAGAGGTGGTCTTCACCCTCGACCGCGCCCGGGCCGAAGATTCGACCAATGCGCAGAAACAGCTTTTCGCGGGGATCGAATCGGTCGAGGCGGTGGACCCGCTGACGGTGCGCATCACGCTGACCGCGCCCGACGGCAACTTCGCCTTCAACATGGCCTGGGGCGATGCGGTGATCCTGTCGCCCGCCTCGGTTGAAACCAACGCGACGAACCCGGTCGGCACCGGGCCGTTCCGCTTTGCCGAATGGGTGCAGGGCGACCGGGTGGAACTGGTGGCGAATCCGGACTACTGGGGCGATGCCCCGGCGCTGTCCTCGGCCACCTTCCGTTTCATCTCCGACCCGACCGCGGCCTTTGCGGCGATGATGGCGGGGGATGTGGACGCCTTTCCCGCCTTTCCCGCCCCCGAAACACTGTTCCAGTTCGAGGCCGACCCGCGTTTCAGCGTCATCATCGGCACCACCGAGGGCGAGACGATCCTGGCGATGAACAACGCCCGGGCGCCGCTCGACAACGTGACGGTGCGCAAGGCCGTCGCCCATGCCATCGACCGGCAGGCGATCATCGACGGGGCGATGTTCGGCTATGGCACGCCGATCGGCACCCATTTCGCGCCGCATCACCCCGATTACCTCGACCTGACGCATCTGTCGGCGCATGACCCCGAACTGTCGCGGCAACTGCTGGCCGAGGCCGGGGCCGAAGGGCTGCGGCTGCGGCTTGCCCTGCCGCCCCCCACCTACGCCCGCCGCGGCGGCGAGATCATCGCGGCGCAGCTGCGCGAGGTGGGGATCGAGACCGAGATCACCAACCTCGAATGGGCGCAGTGGCTGGAACAGGTGTTCACCGGCAAGGATTTCGACCTGACCATCATCAGCCATGTCGAACCGATGGACATCAACATCTATGCAAGGCCGGACTACTACTTCCAGTATGGCAAGCCGGAGTTCGTGGCGATCATGGATGAACTGGCCGTGACCGTCGATCCGGCGGCGCGTTCGGAACTGGCGAAGGCCGCGCAGACCATGATCGCCGGGGATCATGTCAACGGCTACCTGTTCCAGCTTGCCCGCACCGGCGTGGCCGACGCCCGGCTGCGCGGGTTGTGGGAGAACGCGCCCGCCCCCGCGAACGACCTGACCGGGGTCTATTGGGCCGACTAAGCCCCGGCCGCCGCCGAAGGATCGGTGGCGGCCAGCGCGGCACGGCCTTCGGGGGAAAGCGGCAGGAACGGCGGCAGGACATCGTGCCAGCCCTCGTCGCCGCTGCGCCGCGCCACCATGTGCTTCACCGCCGGGATCAGCGGCCAGCCCGAGACGGTGGCGCGAATCGCGCCGGCCCGCGCCACCAGCGCCGGGTCGGGCGCGGCGCGGCCCTGCCAGAGCCGGCCGCAAAGCGGGGCGCTGACGTTCGCGGTGGCCGAGATGCAGCCCGCGAACCCCGATTGCGCCGCCTCGGCCAGCGCGGTTTCGTTGCTGGGAAACACCCGCAGCGCGGGCATCCGCGCGGCCAGTGTCCGGGCATAATCCATGTCGCCCGAGGAATCCTTGACCCCCCGGAACCGTTCGGGATGGGCGCGGTGCAGCGCCTCGATCACCTCGATCGGGACCGGAAAGCCGGTCATCTGCGGGAAGTTGTAGAAATAGACCGCGATCGGGCGCGGTCCCAGCGCGGTATGCAGTGCCGCATACCACGCTACCAGCCCTTCGGGCGCGGGCGGCGTGTAGTAATAGGGCGGCAGCACCAGCGCCACGCCGTAGCCCAGCCGGTCGGCCTCGGCCGTGAGTGCGATAGTCTCGGCCAGCGCCGGGGTGCCGGTGCCGACCATCAGCCGCGCGCTGTCCAGCCCCCCGGCGGCCCAGCCCATCACCTGCATCCGGGCGGCGCCATCGAAGGAATTGGCCTCGCCGGTCGAGCCGAGGATGTTCAGCCCATCGCAGCCGTTCGCCAGCGCCCAGCGGCAATGTTCCAGAAACGGCTCGCGCTGCGGCTGCCCGGCGGAATTGATCGGGGTGGGAACGGCGGCGATCACGCCCTGCATCGGCTTCTTCCTTCTGGTCTCGCGCGGGGCGCTATGCCCGTTCCGGTTCGCGCAACAGCGCCGCCAGCCGGTCGAGCACACGCGCGGTGTCCTCCGCCCCGAGGCTATCCATGTCGAGAAGCTCCATCCCCCGCAAGCCCTCGATGCACAGAAAAGCGGTCAGCGCCAGGTCGGGGTCGGCCGATTCGGCCTTGAGCCGCGCGACCAGCGACCGCTGGAACCGCCGGGCCGGATCGACGAAGCCGGGATCCTCGGCAATCGCCGCCAGCACGCCCGATCCGGTCCGGGGTCGGCAATTCTTGCGGAAGGCGTCGAGAAAGGCCAGCGCCAGCCGGTTCGGCTCGTCCCGGTAGCCGCCCTCGATCCGCTCCAGCGACTCGGCCGCCTCGGTCACGAAGACCTCGACCAGCGCCTCCATCAGCGCGGCCTTGGTGGGAAAGTTGTAAAGGAGCCCGCCCTTGGACAGCCCGGCCCGCGCCGCCACCGCATCGAGCGAGATATGCCCCGCCCCCTGCTCGCGGGCGATCTCGGTCGCGGCGCGCAGGATGCGGTCGCGCGATGTCGGGCGGGGTTTCCTCATCGGGATCGGGGCCTCGGAACGATTGCGGTCAGGGCAGCCCTAGCAGGGATTTACATTACCGTCCAGACGGTATAGTGAGGCGACCGGAAACGGCCCGGAACAGCCTCGTGCACGGACGGAACAGGATGATCAAACGGCTTGTCATCGCGATACTCGCGGTCGGGGCGATCGGCGTGGCAATCGTCGGTTTCAACCTGTTCCGCGACCAGGCGATCGAGGATTTCTTCGCCACAAGGGTGATCCCGCCTGCCCCGGTCGTGTCCGAAGTGGCCCGGACCGGCAGCTGGACGCCGGTGATCGAGGCCATCGGCACCGTTCTTGCCGCGCGGGGCATCGACCTTGCGGTCGAGGGCACCGGGGTGGTGCGGGCGGTCATGTTCGCCCCGAACGAGGTGGTCGCCGAAGGCGCGCTTCTGGTGCGGATCGACGATTCCATCGAACGCGCCGATCTGGAGGCCGCATGGGCCAACGTGCGGGTTGCCGAACAGGCGCTCGACCGGATCCAGACGCTGGGCGCGCGGGGCATCACGCCCGCCGCCAGTGTCGAGGAGACGCAGGCCGCCGCCGAATCCGCCCGCGCCCAGATCGAGCGGCTGAACGCGATCCTGAACCAGAAGGCGCTGCACGCGCCCTTCGGCGGCACCATCGGCATCCCGCGGATCGAGGCCGGACAGTTCGTCACCCCCGGCACCCTTGTCGCGACCTTGCAGGATCTCGACACGCTGGAGGTCGATTTCTCGGTGCCCGAGCAGGCACGGCCGCAGCTTGCCATCGGTCAGCGCGTGGTGCTGGCGGGCGAGGACGGCCGCGAGCTGGCCGAGGGCCGCATCTCGGGGATCGAGCCGCGCATCGACCCGCGCACCCGTCTTGTGCATGTCCGCGCCCGGATCGAGACCCATGACGGCAGTCTCAGCCCCGGCCAGTTCGTGCGGCTGCGGGTGGTCCTGCCCGGGGAGGAAGGCGCCATCGTCCTGCCGCAGACCAGCCTCGTCAGCAGCCTTTACGGCGATTACGCCTTTGTCGTGCGCGAGAACCCGGAGGGCGAAGGGCTGATCGCCGTGCAGGTCTTCGTCACGGCGGGCCGCCGCGCCGGGCCGATGGTCGAGATCGTCGCCGGCATCGAGCCGGGCGACCGGGTGGTGACCGTCGGCCAGAACCGGCTGCGCAACGGAATGCCGGTGACGCCGAGCGGCGCCGATGCCGCCGCCCCCGGCGCCGGAACCTCCGAAACCGGAGCCGCCGCAGGGGACGCGCAATGAGGAACCTGCCCGAGCTGTTCACCCGGCGGCCGGTGCTTTCGACCGTCTTCGGCGCGCTGATCTTGCTGGTGGGCATCTTCGGGCTGCTCAACCTTCAGGTCCGCCAGTATCCCGAGGTCGAGGAAACGGTGGTCACCATCACCACCGTCTATCCGGGCGCCAGCGCGGAACTGATCCAGGGCTTCATCACCGCGCCCATCGCCGCCTCGGTCTCGACGACCGAGAACGTCGATTACGTCACCTCGGCCAGCCGCCCCTCGGTCGGCACGGTGACGGTGCAGATGCAACTGGGGGCCGACCCGGACATCGCCCTGACCGAGGTCATGTCCAAGGTGCAGGAGGTGCGCTCGCGCCTGCCTGCCGACGCGGAAGACCCGGTGATCGTCAAGGGCACCGGGATGCAGTTCGCCATCATGTATCTGGCATTCCAGAGCGACCGGATGACCCCCGAACAGGTCACCGAATATCTGGAACGGGTGATCCGGCCGCGCATGTCCACCATCGACGGTGTGGCCGAGGTGCAGGTTCTGGGCGCGGCGAACTACGCGATGCGCATCTGGATCGACCCGGTGCAGCTTGCCGCCCGCGGCGTGACCGCGAACGATCTGATGCAGGCGATCGGCGCCTCGAACTTTCTTTCGGCGCCGGGCAGCACCCGCAACGACGACGTGACCTATTCGATCACGCTCGAATCCACCCTGCACACGCCCGAAGCCTTCGGGGCGCTGCCGCTTCTGTCCGACGGCGACGAGGTGGTGCGGCTGCGCGACGTGGCGCAGATCGAGCTTGCGGCCGAGAACACCGATACGGTGGTGCGGTTCGACGGCCGCCCGGGGACTTTCCTCGGGGTGTTCCCTTCGCCCTCCGCCAACCCGCTGGACACGGCGGCGGCGGTGCTGGAGGAACTGCCCGCGATCCGGTCCAGCCTGCCCGAGGGGATGACCGTCACGCTGGTCTTCGATTCGACCGAGGCGATCTCGGCCTCGATCCAGGAGGTGTTCATCACCATCGCCCAGGCCATCGTGATCGTGATCCTGGTGATCCTGCTGTTCCTCGGCTCGCTGCGGTCGGTGCTGATGCCGGTGCTGACCATTCCGCTGTCGCTGGTGGGGATCTGTTTCTTCATCTGGGCGATGGGCTATTCGATCAACCTGATGACGCTGCTGGCGCTGGTGCTGGCCATCGGGATCGTGGTCGATGACGCCATCGTCGTGGTCGAGAACGTGCAGCGCAATGTCTCGGACGGGGTGCATCCGCTGCGTGCCGCCATCGACGGGATGCAGGAACTGTGGGTGGCGCTGATCGCCACCACGGTCGCCATCGTCGCGGTGCTGGTGCCGATCGGCCTGACCGGCGGGCTCACCGGCTCCCTGTTCCGCGAATTCGCCTTCACCCTGGCGGGGGCGGTGGTGATCTCGACGCTGGTGGCGCTGACCATCACGCCGATGATGGCGGCGCGGATGTTGAAAGGCGGCGATCCAGGGCGGTTTCAGGCCGTCGTGGACCGTGTGTTCGAGGGCATGTCCGGCTGGTATGAACGCCGGGTGCGCGGCTCGCTCGCGGTCTGGCCGGTGACGATGTTCGTCTATGTGGTGCTGATCGCGCTTACCGGGTTCATGTTCCTCAAGACCCCGGGCGAACTGGCCCCCGAGGAAGACGCGGGCGCACTCTTTTCGCTCGTGACCGCACCGCGCTATGCGACCAGCGACTATACCGCGCGCTACACCGCCGAGCTTGGCGCGCGCACCGCCGATATCCCCGAGGTGTCGGCCCATTTTTCCGTCACCGGCTTCGGCGGCGGCAATACCGGCTTTGCCATCTGGGGGCTGGAGGACTGGGCCGACCGTGACCGCAGCCAGGCCGAGGTGCAGCAGGATATCCAGGCCCGGCTTTCGGCCCTCGACGGGGTGGAGGCGCTGGTCTTCGCCCCGCCGTCGCTGCCGGGCGCGGGCGGGGGGCTGCCGATCTCGATGGTGCTGCAATCCACCGGAGACCCGTCGCAGGTCTATGAAATGGCCGAGGAAATCCGCACGAGCGCCGAGGCCACCGGCCGCTTCATCGTGGTGCAGAACTCCATGTCCTACGACAGTCCGCAGGTGACGGTGACCATCGACCGCGACCGGGCCGCCGCGCTGAACGTGCCGGTGCGCGACATCGGGGCCACGCTGTCGATCCTGGTCGGCACCGGCGCGGCGGGGCAGTTCGACCGCGACTCGCGCAGCTATGACGTGATCCCGCAGGTGCCGCAGGACTACCGCGACAACCCCGAGCGGCTGGGCGAATTCTTCATCCGTTCGGTCACCGGCGACATGATCCCGCTTTCCTCGGTGATCTCGGTTTCGACCGATGCCGCCCCGGCGGCCATCGAGCAGTTCGACCAGCTCAACTCCGCCACCATCTCGGCGCTGCCGATGCCCGGCGTGACCACGGGCGAGGGGATGCAGATCATCGCCGACATCGCCCGGGCCGACATGCCGGACGGGTTCTTCCTCGACTATTCCGGCCAGTCGCGGCTGGAGATCGAGCAGGGGAACGCCATGCTGATCGCCTTCGGCGCGGCGGTGCTGGTGATCTATCTGGTGCTGGCGGCGCAGTTCGAAAGTTTCCGCGATCCGTTCATCGTGCTGATGTCGGTGCCCTTGTCGATCTTCGGGGCAATCCTGCCCTTGAATCTCGGGCTCGGGACGCTGAACATCTACACCCAGATCGGGCTGATCACGCTGATCGGCATCATGGCCAAGCACGGCATCCTGCTGGTCGAGTTCGCCAACCAGCGCCGGGACGAGGGCTATTCGATCCACGACGCCATCGTGCGCTCGGCCCGGATCCGGCTGCGGCCGATCCTGATGACCTCGCTGTCGATGGTCTTCGCCATGGTGCCCCTGCTGATCGCCGACGGGGCGGGCGGTGCGGCGCGGCAGGCCATCGGTCTGGTGACCTTCTGGGGGCTGCTGATCGGCACCTTCTTCACCCTGTTCGTGGTGCCGATGTTCTACATCCTGCTGGCCGCGCCGGAACGGACCTCGCCCGACGCCGATCCGGTCCCGGCGGAGTAGGGGCGGGGATGGTGCGCTGAAGCGCACCCTACGGGGCGCACCCGGCCGGTCATGGCCTTGCCGTAGGGTGCGCTTCAGCGCACCGCCCCCGGGGCAGGAAGGCATTACCAGAAAGTTAACGTTTCCGAGCGGTTAACCGGAATTTCCGGATTTTCGCGGCAGGATTCCTTTGGAATCAACCGCCTGACCGGAAAATGTTTCGCGCGCGAAACATCCCCTGCCCAACCCGCTGAAATCATGTCGGTTTTGCCGGAAACTTCCGGAAATCCGCAGATCCTGCCCCACGCAAGGGCGGGCAATATTGCCCGTCACCCGGCCCCGCCTCAATCCCCCGACGCCAGCCCCTCGCGCCGCATGTCGGCCGCGCCCACCATCCCCTCCGGGCCGATCAGGATCACATGCAGCCCCGAGTTCAGGTCGGCCCGCTCGACCTCATGGCCAAGCGCGGCCAGCCCCAGGGCCAGCGCATCGCCCGCCGCGCCCTGTTCCACCCGGACCGGGCCGCCCAGGGTTGCCACATGCGGCAGGTCGATGGCCTCCTGCGGGTCCATTCCCCAGTCGAGGGTCGCGATCAGCGAAAGCGCCACATAGGGGATGATGTTCGCCCCGCCCGGGCTGCCGGTCAGCAGCACCGGCCGGCCGTCCCGCAGAACCGCCGTCGGCGCCATCGAGGACCGCGGCCGCTTGCCGCCCTCGACCCGGTTCGCGACCGGCCGCCCCTCGACCTCGGGGCGGAAGGCGAAATCGGTCAACTCGTTGTTCAGCAGAAAGCCGCCCGTCATCACCCGGTTGCCGAAGCCGCTTTCGATGGTGCTGGTGACCGAGGCCATGCTGCCGTCGCGATCCACGATCACGAAATGGGTGGTGCCCGCGCGGGGGCGCCCGTGATCGGGGGCAAGCGGCCGGGTCTCGTCCCAGGGCGGCGTGCCGGGCGGCGCGGTCTCCATCACCGTCCCGGGGTCGATCAGCGCGGCGCGTTCCGCCAGATAGTCGCGGTCCAGAAGCCCCCGGGGCATCTCGACGAAATCGCTGTCGGCCATGTAGAGGTTGCGGTCGGCGAAGGCCAGCCGCCCCGCCTCGGCGACCAGATGCCGCGCCATGACGCCTTCGCCCATCGCCGGCAGGTCGAACGTCTCCAGCATCCCCAGCATCTGCCCGACGGTCAGTCCGCCCGAACTCGGCGGCCCCATGCCGCAGACCTCATCCCCGCGATAGTCGATGCACACCGGCGGGCGCTCGATCACCCGATAGGCGGCGAAATCCTCCAGCGTGAGCAGGCCGGGGTTCTCATCCGTCCGCAGCGCCGCGATGATATCGCGGGCGATCCGGCCGGTGTAGAACGGGGCCGCGCGCTGTTCGGCCATCAGCCGCAGGCTGCGGGCATAGGCCGGGTTCGTCAGCGGATCACCCTCGGCCAGTGGTGCGCCGCCGGGCAGGAAATACGCGCGCGTGGCGGGAAAACGGTCAAGCCCCTCGGCGGCGGCGATGGCCCCGGCCAGCCGTTGCGAGACCGGAAAGCCGCTCTCGGCCAGACCGATTGCCGGGCGGAACAGGCTGGCCCATGGCAGGCGGCCGTGGTGGCGGTGCAGCACGTCGAGCAGCATCGGCGTGCCCGGCACCCCGGCCGAACGCCCGCCGATCACCGCCTGCCAGAACGGAAGCGGCCCGCCCCCGGCATCCAGCCAGTAGGCGCCGTCCGCCGCCGCCGGGGCGGTCTCGCGCGCGTCGAACGTGGTCAACTCCCCCAGCGCCGCATCCCAGTAAAGCGCGAAGGCCCCGCCGCCGAGGCCCGAACTTTGCGGTTCCACCAGCCCCAGCACAAGCTGCACGGCGATGGCCGCATCGGCGGCCGACCCGCCCGCCGCCAGCACCTCATGCCCGGCCTGCGTGGCCAGCGGATGGGCGCTGACCACCATGAATTCCTGCGCCGCGACCGAACGGCGCCCGGTCAGCGCGGTCGTGTCCTCGGGTTGCAGGGGCCGGGCGGTATCGGCCACGGCGGGCCCCGCGAACAGCAGGATGCAAAGGCAAAGGCGGGCAAGGGTGTGCATGGTCTTCTCCGGGCCGGGGCCGGGCCATTCTGGCCCCTCGCGCCCGCCCGCGCAAATCCCCCGCCGCGCGTCCGGCGGAGCCTTGCCGCCCCGCAGATCGGCATGGCCGAGGTCGCCCGCCAGTTGCGACGGCACTTCGAGGATTTCCCGCGCCGCCGCCCGCGCGAAATGCCGCGAGAGCGGGCTGGTGTTGCAGGTGCTGGAGCCGCATCTGAACGGGCAGGGCGGCGATGCGGGCGGTCTGTTCGGGGCCGGTTCAGGCTGCCCGCGCCGAACTCGATCCGCACGGGATTCCAATGGGTCCAGATCATGCCGAAACTCCCTTTTGCGCGCGGCCAGGGATCGGGCCGTTCATTTGCAAACGGGAATCAGGGGCCATGCACGATTCATCGTGCCGCATGGACATGTGCGAGGCCGAGGGGATGCCCGTCAGCGCCCCACCGCGTAAGCCTGCATCAGCCGCGGCGTCGCGGCGGCGCGCAAGAGCCCGTCGGGGTCGCGCCGCGCTGCGGTCAGGCGGCCGACGGTCCAGGGTTCCGCCTCGGTGATGCGGTGGCCGCGGGCGCGCAGATCGTCGAGCACCGCCGTGCCGATGTTGCGCTCGACCATCAGCCCGCCGGGCTCGCGCGCCCTCGGATAGAACGAGGACGGGAAATGGGTGGAATGGAACAGCGGCTGGTCCAGCACCTCCTGCATGTTCCGCCCGGAATGGACGTAGCGCAGGAAGAACACCAGTTGCCACTGGTCCTGCTGGTCGCCGCCCGGCGTGCCGAAGGCAAGCTGCGGCACCCCGTCCCGCAGCGCCAGCGAGGGGGTGAGCGTGGTGCGCGGCCGCTTGCCGGGGGCGAGGCTGGTCGGCAGCCCTTCCTCCAGCCAGAACATCTGCGCGCGGGTGTTCAGGCAGAACCCCAGCCCCGGCACGGCGGGCGAGGATTGCAGCCACCCCCCCGAGGGCGTGACCGAGACCATGTTGCCCTCGGCGTCGATCACGTCGATATGGACGGTATCGCCCTTCTTCTCGGTCAGATGCGCCATGGTGGGCTCATAGACCGCCCGGTCGGTCGGGCTGAGCGCGTCGAGCAGCGCCAGCGTGCGGGCGCGCTGATCCTCGTATCCCGGGATCGTGCCGGGGTTCAGATCGAGGCTGGCCTGCGCGCCGATCAGCGCCCGGCGGGTGGCCGCGTAATCCTCGGACAGCAGCGCATCCAGCGGCACCTTGGCGAAATCCGGGTCGCCGTAATAGACCTCGCGGTCGGCGAAGGCGAGTTTCTGGGCCTCGGTCACCGCATGGACGAAATCGGCCCCGAGCGGGTCCATCGCGCCGATATCCATCCCGCGCAGGATCGCCAGCGCCTGGAGCAGCACCGGCCCCTGTGTCCACGGCCCGGCCTTGGCCACCGTCCAGCCGTGATAGTCGCAGGTGACCGGCGCCTCGACATGGGCGCGGTAGCCCGCCATGTCGTCGGCCGTCAGCACGCCCCGGTGCCGGGCGCCCGAGGCGTCCATCGCCTCGAACCCGCGCAGGAAGGCGTCGATCTTCTCGGCCACGAAGCCACGGTAGAAGGCATCGCGCGCCGCCTCGATCTGGTCGTCGCGGTCGCGCTTGGCCTCGGCCTCCGACAACAGGCGCGCCCATGTGGCCGCCAGTGCCGGGTTGGCGAAATTTGCGTGGGGCGCGGGGGCATTGCCGCCGGGCAGCCAGACCTCGGCCGAGCTTGGCCAGTGTTCGCGCAGGAAGTCGGCGATGTCGCGGATCGTGTCCGCCACCCGGGGCAGCATCGGGTGGCCCTGCCCGGCGTAGAAGATCGCCGGTTCCAGCACCGTGCGCAGCGGCAACCGGCCGTAGTCGCGCAGCATCAGCATCCAGCCGTCGAACGAGCCGGGGATCACCGTCGCCAAAAGCCCGTCGCCGGGGATCGCCCGCAGCCCCTCGGCCTTGTAATGGCCGATGGTCGCCCCGGCGGGCGCCGGGCCCTGGGCGCAGATCACCTCTACCCGGTCCCTCGCCTTCGAGTAGATCACCGCGGGCATGTCGCCGCCCGGCCCGTTCAGATGCGGCTCCAGCACCTGCAACACCAGCCCTGCCGCCACCGCCGCGTCGAAGGCGTTGCCGCCCTTCTCCAGCATCGCCATTCCCACCGCCGAGGCGATCCAGTGCGTCGAGGCGACGACCCCGAACCGGCCGAGAATCTCCGGTCTCGTGGTGAATGACGACATGATACCCCTCCGGTTCCGCTGTATCCGGGCAGGCCAGACCGCCCGCAGGGTCGCCCCCGGCGTCCGCCGCTCCCGGCCTCGGTGGGTTCCACAGTCGCAGGGCCGGTGCAAGGAAAACCTGCGGCCGGGACGGGATACGCCCGGTTGCCTGCCGGGAAAAGCCGGGTTAAGCTGCCCGCAGATGTGAATTGAGTATGTTGATTTCATAAGGAAATTTTCACATGTCTTCCTGTTTCTGCCGACATATGGCCGGATAAAAGGGGGCCGGATTCGCCATGCCCCCAGCCTCGCGGATCGGTGATCTTCATACCTGCCCGGCGGTTGGTCCGGGCCCGACGCCCCATGTGGGCGGGCCGGTCGTCGGCCCCTGCGTGCCCAGCGTGCTTGTCGGCGGCAGACCGCAGGCGGTGGTGGGCGACATGTGTACCTGCGTGGGACCGCCCGACACCATCGTGCGCGGCTCGGCCACGGTGCTGGTCGGCGGCCGCCCGGCGGCGCGGATCGGCGATCCCACCGCCCATGGCGGGGTGCTGGTGGTGGGGATGCCCACGGTGCTGATCGGTGAAAAGGGCGAAGCGGGTGGCCCGGTGGCCGAGGCGCCCTGCCTGAAGACGGCCGCGCAGGCAGGCGCGCCGTTCCTCCGGGCATGACGGTCGGGCCCGGCATCGCGGAACGGATGCTGGTGGCGCTGGCCGCGCTGCCGGGGCAGCGTTTTGCCGTGCTCGACGGGGCGCGGCTCGACGATCTGCCGGGGCTGCTCGCCGCGCGGGGGCTTGGCGGGCGCGGTCTGTTCCGCGAAGGCGGGGCGCCCGCGGCCCTTGCGGCGGGGCCGCGTCTGGTGCTGCTCGGGACCGAGGCGGCGGCGCGGGCGGTTCTGGACCTGGCGCTGGGCCGGTCGGCCGTGGTGTTCTGGTCCTGGGATGGCGACGGGATTTCGCTGTTCAACCATCTGCGCCGGATCAACATGGTCGAGATCCCCCGCGACGCCGGGGCCGGAGCAGGGCCCGGCGGTTACGAGGCGGTGCTGCTGCGCCACGCGGATCCGGCGGTGATGGCCGATCTGCTGCCGTTGCTCGACGGGGCGCAGGTGGCCCTGCTGTTCCGGCAGGCCCATGCGCTGCTGCTCGAACCGGCTGCCGGGCAGGACCGGCCCCGGACCTATCACCGGCCCGCGAACCTGCCGCCCCCCGCGACCGGCCGGTTGCGGATCACCCCGGCGCAATACGACATGCTGGGGGTGCAGCGCATGGCCGGGTCGCGGCGCAACGTGGCCGAATACCTGATCCGGCACGCGCATCCCGCCCGCCCGCCGTCATGGGCCGAGGCCGAGCGGATCGCGCAGGAGTCCGAGGCTTCGGGCCGCGAACTCGGCCTGCACGGCGAGGCGGCGCGGGCGCGCTGGGCCTTTCTTATGATGGCGACCGAGGGGCGGGTGGCCGCCGACCCGGACGTGCGGCATCTGCTGACCCGGCCCGGCGGGCGGCCGGAGCGCGACGTGTCGCAACTGATGGATTTCGTCGTGGACGGATTGCGCCGGGGGATGCGGTAGATGACGGCCGGGGTCATGCACGGTGCCCGGGCGGGTGCGGCGATCGGGGCCTGGGGCGGCCCCTGGGGCGCTGCGGCCGGTGCCGTGGTGGGCGGGCTGGCGGGCTGGTGGCTGGGCGACCAGATCGCCGGGATGATCTCGGACGCCAATACCGACGCGGAGACCCTGGCCCCGCCCATGGCGGATGTGAACTGCGCCACCTGCGACCGGAATCCCTGCGCGCACCTGGCCAACGGCGCCCCGAACGGCACCCCCTATCGCGGCGGGGCCCATGGCGCGATGCGGGGCCCGGTGGGCGACGGGCTGGAAAGCCACCACACGCCGGCTGCTGCCGCCTCCTACCTGCACCGCGAGGTCGGTCCGGCGATCCAGATGGACCCGGCCGATCACTATCGCACCGCTTCCCATGCCCGTATGCCGGGCAGCCGCCAATATATCGCGGCCCAGCGCACGGCGGTGCAGGGTGGCAACTTTCTGGCCGCCTCGGTCATGGATATTGCCGACATCCGGGCGAAATTCGGCGACAAGTATGATGCGGCCATCCTGCAAATGGAGCTTTACACCGCCTGCCTGAAGGCCAATGGCATCATCCGGTGACTGCACAAACGGAGGCGAGCATGGAATGGGATATCCGGCCCTATGACGGCCTTGGCCCGCTGCGGCTGGGCATGAGCCCGGCCGAGGTTGCGGCGCTGCCGGAGATGGGGGCGCCCGAGGCGGTGGACACCGCCTTCGACGGGTCGGTGGTCGAGTTCCGCGGCCTGTTCCGTCCCGCCTGCAATTTCGCCGGGGGGCGGCTCGTGGTGATCGACACCGGCTGGCGGGTTCAGGGGGTGCGCTTCGGCGGGGCCGAACTTTACCGCCTCGACCCGGCCGAAGCCATGCGGCTGCTGGAACGGGCGGCGGGTGGCGCCAGCCTCGACATGGGGACGGTGTTCTTCATGGCGATCGGGGTGAACGCCTCGGGCTTCTGGCTGGAGCAGGAGCGCCGCTTCCGGGACCCGGTGCGGGACGGGCAGGACGACCGCGGCATCGCCGTCTTCGCCCGCGGCGTCTTCGACGAATTCCTGCCCGAGCACCAGCCGGTCAGTTTCCTGTAGCGGCGGGGGGAATACGTCCTCCGTCTCCGTGATGCCGTCCGGCCGATGAGCCCGCCTCACCCCTCCCGGCGGCGCTTCTGCCCGTCGCGGGCGTGGCGCAGGGCGGCTTCAGGTCGTAGTGTCTCGGCCTGGTGCCGCCGTCCACCGGCTGTGCGCCGCCGTGCCCGACGACGCCATCGTCTGGTGGGTCTGGCCGGGCGGCGGCGCGCAGGCGGCCGAAGCCGCGCTCTTGCACCATCGCCGTGGGCCAGCGGCTCGGTGTCGCGCGATCAGGGGATCACCAGGGCCGGGCCGCCGATGTTGCGGGCGCAGATGACCAGATGATCTGGCGCTGGCTGTTCTGACAACCCGACAGCGAACTCGCGCACTGGTATCGCAAACGCACCGAAGGCGCGACGGGACGGATGCGCCGGATCATGGTGGTGGCACTGGCCCGCAAGCTTCTGGTTGCCTTGTGGCGCTATGCGACATCCGGCCTGGTCCCGCGAGGTGCCATCGTGACCTGAGCGTATTCGATACGGGGTTCGAATTCCCGGGCGGATGTGTGACCGACCTCTTCCCAGGCTGGAATATGCCGTTCGCAGAGAAGGGTCCATCCCTCGAAGGGCAACACCCGCAGCAAACGGGATTGGGGTTACGGCATCGAGCAACGGCCGACATGCCGAACCGGATCGCGTCGTGCCGGTGATCGGTTCTTGCGTATGACGCCCCCGGTCCCGGTTAATCCGGACAGGAAGCCTTGCCTGGTCATCATCTCGGGCTCTCGGGGCACCCGAGTGGCTGTGTCGTGCCCTCTTGACAGGAGGAGGCCCCATAAAAGGAAAGAGGAACGTTTTCCCGGGTTCACGGGTGGCGCACCCGGGATGCCGGGACTTTTTCAGCGGCCGTTGAGTGCCTCACATTTCGGCCCCCCAGCCCGGATCAGGCCCGCACCAGCTTTTCGTAGGCGGTGGCGATTTCGCGGGTCAGGGCGCCGACCTCGAAGCGGTAGTCGCCGATCTGGCCCACCGGGGTCACCTCGGCCGCCGTTCCGGTCAGCCAGCACTGTTCGAAATCCTCAAGCTCGCCGGGTTCGATGTGGCGTTCATGCACCGTCACGCCGCGTTCCTTCAGCATCCCGATCACCGTGCGGCGGGTGATGCCGTCGAGGATGCAGTCGGGCAGCGGCGTATGCACCTCGTTGCCCTTGACGAAGAAGATGTTGGCGCCCGTGGCCTCGGCCACATAGCCGCGATAATCGAAGAACAGCGCGTCGGAACAGCCCTTGGCCTCGGCCGCGTGTTTCGACATGGTGCAGATCATGTAAAGCCCCGCCGCCTTGGCCGCGGTCGGGATCGTCTCGGGCGAGGGGCGCTTCCATTTGGCGATGTCGAGTTTCGCGCCCTGGAACTTGGCGTCGCCGTAATAGGCGCCCCATTCCCAGACCGCGACCGCCAGCCGGACCGGGTTGCGCGCCGAGGCGACGCCCATGTCCTCGCCCGCGCCGCGCCAGGCGACGGCGCGCACATAGGCGTCGGTCATCCCGTTCGCCGCCAGGGTCTCGGCCTTCGCGGCCTCGATCTGATCGACCGTCCAGGGGATCGGCATGTCCAGCATCCCGCCCGAGCGCAGCAGGCGTTCGGAATGTTCGCGGCTTTTGAAGATCCGGCCGTTGTAGCAGCGCTCGCCCTCGAACACCGACGAGGCGTAGTGCAGTGCATGGGTCAGGATATGCACATTGGCGTCGCGCCACTCCACCAGTTTGCCGTCGATCCAGATCTTTCCGTCCCGGTCGTCATAGGCTCCGGCCATCGTCCCCTCCATCTGCCCGTAGCGATTTGCGAATGTTGCGCCCACCGGGTCCGAAGCGGACATGAAGTTGCGCGGATTCCGCAAATCGCTAGCAATTGATTCTTGGAAAGTCAACAAGGCTGACTTAAAATCCGGCGGCGGCCGCTTGGGGCGGCCGTCGGCAGGGGGCGGGCATATATGGCGGAAGGCGGTATCGGGCCGGGCAGCGGCGAGACCCTGCTGTTCCTGACCGACGAACAGTTGCGCAAGGGGATCGAGGCGATGTTCTTCGCCTATCGCGGCTTCACCGCCGACCCCGACCGGATTCTGGAGAACCATGCCTACGGGCGCGCGCATCACCGGGCGATCCACTTCATCCACCGCAGCCCCGGCACCACCGTGAACAGCCTGCTTGCGGTGCTGGGGGTGACCAAGCAATCGCTGAACCGGGTGCTGCGGACGCTGATCGAGGACGGGCTGGTCGAAAGCCGTGTCGGGCGGCGCGACAAGCGCGAGCGGCACCTTTTCCTGACCGGGCCCGGCGCGGTGCTGGAACGCGAATTGTCCGATGCCCAGCGGGCCCGGATGCGCGCGGCCTACCGCGCCGCGGGGCCCGCGGCAGTCGCCGGGTTCCGGCAGGTGCTGGAGGCGATGATGGACCCGGAACAGCGTGCGCAGTTCCAGCAACTCAGGGATGGCGGGGCATGAGCATCGAACTTCAGGCGCACCTTCTGGTCGTCGATGACGATGAGCGCATCCGGGGTCTGTTGCAGAAATTCCTGATCCGCAACGGCTTCATCGTCAGCACCGCCCGCGACGCGGCGCAGGCGCGGCGGTTGCTCGCGGGGCTTGAGTTCGACCTGATCGTGCTTGACGTGATGATGCCGGGCGAGGACGGGCTGAGCCTGACCCGCGGCCTGCGCGAGACGCTGACCACGCCGATCCTGCTGCTTACGGCGCGGGGCGAGACCGACAACCGCATCGAGGGGTTCGAGGCCGGGGCCGACGACTTTCTCGTCAAGCCCTTCGAGCCGCGCGAACTGTTGCTGCGGATCAACGCGATCCTGCGCCGGGTGCCGCAGGAACCGGCGGCGGGGACGGTGCCGAAGACCATCCACCTCGGGCCGCTGCGCTATGATACCGAACGGGCCGAGATGTGGCACGGGACCGAGCCGGTGCGGCTGACGGCGACCGAGGCGGCCCTGATGCGCGTCTTCGCCGCAAGGCCGGGCGAGACGGTGACGCGCGAACAGCTTGTGGCCGATCTGGGCCGCGACGACGGGCAGGCGACGGCGCGGGCGGTGGATGTGCAGATCACCCGGCTGCGACGCAAGATCGAAGCGGACCCGCGCCAGCCGCGTTACCTGCAAACGGTGCGGGGGTCGGGCTATCTGCTCGCCCCGGATTGAGGGCGGAGGGTGCGGGACGGGGGGCTGTCTGCCCCCCGACGCCCGATTGCATCGGGCACTCCCCCCGAGGATATTTGTATCAAGGCGAAGAGCAGGGAGGCAGGGGCATGGCGACGGCGTGGTTTCATCACCCGGACTGCGAGGCGCATGTGACGCCGCCGGGGCATCCGGAGCGGGCGGCGCGGCTTGAGGCGGTGACGGCGGCGCTGGGGGGCCCGGAGTTCGCCGCGCTCGACCGGCGCGAGGCGCCCTTGGCGGCGGAGGCCGAGGTGTTGCGTTGCCATCCGGCGGAATACCTCGACCGGGTGAAGGCGGCGGTGCCGGAGGCGGGGTTCCGCGCGCTGGATGCCGATACGCATCTGTCGCCGGGCTCGCTGCGCGCCGCGCTGCGGGCGGTGGGCGCGGCCGGGGCGGCGGTCGATCTGGTGCTGCGGGGCGGGGCGGCCAACGCCTTTGCCGGTTGCCGCCCGCCCGGGCATCATGCCGAGCGCGAGACCGCGATGGGGTTCTGCCTGTTCGGCAATGTCGCCATCGCCGCGAAGCGCGCGCTCGACCATCACGGGCTTTCCCGGGTCGCGGTGGTGGATTTCGACGTGCATCACGGCAACGGCACGCAGGATCTGCTTTGGGACGAGGACCGGGTGCTGTTCGTCTCGTCGCATCAGATGCCGCTTTATCCCGGCAGCGGCGCGGCGCATGAGCGGGGCGCGCATGGGCAGATCGTCAACCTGCCGCTGGCGGAGGGATCAGGCGGGGCGAAGATGCGCGAGGTCTATGAAGGGGTTGCGATTCCGCGCATCGCGGATTTTGCGCCGGAACTGATCCTGATCTCGGCCGGGTTCGATGCCCATGCCGATGATCCTCTGGCCGGGCTGATGTGGCGCGAGGCGGATTTCGGCTGGCTGACCGGCCGGTTGTGCGATCTGGCCGACGACCATTGCGGCGGGCGGGTGGTATCCGTTCTGGAAGGCGGTTATGATCTGGCCGCCTTGGGCGGCTCGGTCGCGGCCCATGTGAAAGTGTTGATGGAGCGGGGCGCGCAATGAGCGGACAGGACATCGCGGAAATGACCTTCGAACAGGCGATGGCCGAGCTGGAATCCGTGGTCAAGTCGCTCGAATCGGGCGAGGTGGCGCTGGAACAGTCGATCGCGCTTTACGAGCGCGGCGCGGCGCTCAAGGCCCATTGCGATGCGAAACTCCGCGCCGCCGAGGAGCGGGTGGAGATGATCCGCGCCGCCGAGGGTGTGGCGACGGGCACCGCGCCGGCCGAAGGACTCTGATGTTTTCCGGGCTGTTGGCGGATGCGGCGGGCCGGATCGGCGCGCGGCTGGAACGGGCGCTTGGCGACCGGGCCGACCAGCCGGTGATCGAGGCGATGCGCTATGCGCTGGCGGGGGGCAAGCGGCTGCGCGGTTTCCTGGTGCTGGAGGGCGCGCGGCTGCACGATGTCCCGCCCGAAGCGGCGCTGGAGGCGGCGGCGGCGGTCGAGGCGCTGCATGCCTATTCGCTGGTCCACGACGACCTGCCCGCGATGGACGACGACGACCTGCGCCGGGGCCAGCCCACCGTGCATGTGAAATGGGACGAGGCCACGGCGATCCTTGCGGGCGATGCGCTCCAGACGCTGGCCTTCGAACTTCTGGCCGCGCCGGTGATCGGCCCGGCGGAGCGGCGGGTCGATCTGATCGCCACGCTGGCCAGGGCTGCCGGGGCCGAGGGGATGGTGCTGGGGCAGGCGCTGGATATCGCCGCCGAGACGGCGGGGCGGCAACTGACGCTGGATGAAATCACCGCGCTTCAGGCGGGCAAGACCGGAGCGCTGATTCGCTGGTCGGCCGAGGCGGGGGCGCGGCTCGCGGGTGGCGATCCCTTGCCGCTCGGCCGCTATGCGGCGGCGCTGGGGTTGGCGTTCCAGATCGCCGACGATATCCTTGACGTGGAGGGCGACGCGGCCAAGGCCGGAAAGCGGGTCGGCAAGGACGCGGCGCGGGGCAAGGCCACCTTCGTGTCGCTTCTGGGTCTCGACGGTGCGAAAGCGCGGGCGAAGGCGCTGGTGGCCGAGGCCGAGGCGGCGCTTGCCCCCTATGGCGCACGGGCGGAGACCTTGAAGGAAGCCGCGCGCTTCGTTATTGCCCGGGAAAGCTGATACGGCAAAGCCGACACGGCCCGGAGGGCCAGCCATGACCGACCGACCCCGGACCCCGATCCTTGACCGCGTGCATCTGCCCGCCGACCTGCGATCGCTTTCCGACCGCGAGTTGCGCCTGCTTGCCGACGAGTTGCGGGCCGAGACGATATCGGCGGTCTCGGTCACGGGCGGGCATCTGGGCGCCGGGCTCGGGGTGGTGGAACTGACGGTCGCGCTGCATGCGGTGTTCGAGACGCCGCGCGACAAGATCATCTGGGACGTGGGCCATCAGTGCTATCCGCACAAGATCCTCACCGGGCGGCGCGACCGCATCCGCACCCTGCGGATGGAGGGCGGGCTTTCGGGCTTCACCAGGCGGTCGGAAAGCCCCTACGACCCGTTCGGGGCGGCGCATAGCTCGACCTCGATCTCGGCGGCGCTGGGCTTCGCCTGCGCCCGCGATCTGGGCGGCGATCCGGGCGATGCCGTCGCGGTGATCGGCGACGGGGCCATGAGCGCGGGCATGGCCTTCGAGGCGATGAACAACGCCGGGCATCTGGGCAAGCGGCTGTTCATCATCCTCAACGACAACGAGATGAGCATCGCCCCGCCGGTGGGGGCGCTGTCGGCGCATCTGTCGCGGCTTTACGCGGGGGCGCCGTTCCACGATCTCAAGGAAGTGGCGAAAGGGGCGGTCAGCCTGCTGCCCGGGCCGTTCCAGGAAGGGGCGCGGCGCGCCAAGGAGATGCTCAAGAGCCTTGCCGTCGGCGGCACGCTGTTCGAGGCGCTGGGGCTGTCCTATCTCGGGCCGATCGACGGGCACGACCTCGACCAGCTTCTGCCGGTGCTGCGCATGGCGCGGGCGCGGGCGGCGGGGCCGATGCTGATCCATGTCATCACGAAGAAGGGCAAGGGCTATGCCCCGGCCGAGCGCGCCCGCGACAAGGGCCATGCGACGGCGAGGTTCGACGTGCTGACCGGCGAGCAGGTGAAGGCCCCTTCGAACGCGCCCGGCTACACCAAGGTCTTCGCGCAAAGCCTGATCCGCGAGGCCGAGGGCGACGGCCGGATCGTGGCGATCACCGCGGCGATGCCGGACGGGACCGGGCTCGATCTGTTCGCGGAACGCTTCCCCTCGCGCTGTTTCGACGTGGGCATCGCCGAGCAGCACGCCGTGACCTTCGCCGCCGGGCTGGCGGCGGGGGGGATGCGGCCGTTCTGCGCGCTCTACTCGACCTTCCTGCAACGCGGCTACGATCAGGTGGTGCATGACGTGGCGATCCAGCGGCTGCCGGTGCGTTTCGCGATCGACCGGGCCGGGCTGGTGGGGGCGGACGGGGCAACCCATGCCGGGGCCTTCGACGTGGCTTACCTTGCGAACCTGCCGGGTTTCGTCGTCATGGCGGCGGCGGACGAGGCGGAGCTGGTGCATATGGTCGCCACCGCCGCCGCGCATGACGCGGGGCCCATCGCCTTCCGTTTCCCGCGCGGCGAGGGCGTGGGGGTGGAAATGCCCGAGCGCGGCGAGGTGCTGGAGATCGGCCGCGGCCGGATGATCCGCGAAGGCAGCCGGGTGGCGATCCTGTCGTTCGGCGCACGGCTGACCGAGGTGCAGAAGGCCGCCGAATCGCTTGCCGCGCGCGGGCTGGCGCCCACGGTGGCGGATGCGCGGTTCGCCAAGCCGCTGGACCGGGAGCTGATCCTGCGGCTGGCGGCGGAGCATGAGGCGCTGATCACCGTCGAGGAGGGCGCGGTGGGGGGCTTCGGCAGCCATGTCGCGCATCTGCTGGCGGAAGAAGGCGTGTTCGATACGGGGCTGAAGTTCCGTTCCATGGTGCTGCCCGATGTGTTCATCGACCAGGCAAGCCCGGAGGCGATGTATCGTGCCGCCGGCATGGATGCGCCGCAGATCGAGGCGAAGGTGCTGGAGGTGCTGGGCGTCGCCATGGTGGGCAAGCGGGCCTGAGAGACCGTTTGAGAATTCCATTCCAGCGGGCATCTGACGCGGTTTTCTGCGCGCACCTAGGCTCACGTGCATCCAGCATGCTCCGCTCGTCGCCTGCGGCGACCCCGAAAACCACGCCACCTGCCGCGCCGGAGCGAATTCTGAAATGGTCTCTGAGCCGGGCAGGGCGGGCCTGTGTCCCATGCCTGGGACGAATCCCGGTTCTTTTGAAATCAATGGTTTGAGCCGCGGGATTCATCACCTGTTAACCGTTTGCCCATGGGTGGCGCCCTTTGCGGCGCCCCGGCACCGGCTGCCCTTGAGTTCCCCGCCGAACTGGCCGAAGGTCCGGCGAGCCCGCAAGCAAGCCACAGGACCAGCCTGCCCGTGTATCGTATCCGCCTGATCGCCCGCCTGCTGCCCGTCTATGCGCTGGGGGCGGTGGCGGGCTATGCGGTGACCGCAACCGGGATGCCGCTGGGCTGGATGATCGGCGGGATGATCGCTTCGGGGGCGCTGACGCTTGCCCTGAACATGCCCGCACCGCCCCGGCGGATGAGCCTGCTTGGACAGATCGTCGTCGGTGGCGCGGTCGGGCTGTTCCTGACCCCGGCGGCGATGCTGCGGATCGTCGAGAACGCGCTGCCGATCATGCTGGTGGCGGTACTGACGGTGATCGCCGGGTTCCTGATCGCCCTTGCCGAACGGCGCTGGTTCCGCAACCACAAGGCGACGGCGCTGTTCGGCTCGATCCCCGGCGGACCGATGGAGATGGCCTCTCTGGCCCATCGCTACGGTGGTGCGGCCGATCAGGTGGCGCTGGCGCAGATGTTGCGGATCGGGCTGATCGTGGTGCTGTTCCCGCTGCTGGTGCTGGCCTCGGGGGCCGAGGTGCGGCCCATGGCGGTCTCGGTGCAGGAGGCGGGCCTGCCCGGCCTTGCCGTGATCCTCGGTCTTGGCTGGGCGGCGGGCTGGGTGCTGTGGCGGATCGGGATCACCAACCCTTATTTCCTTGGGCCGATGGCGGCGATGGGGGGGCTTACCGCCGCGGGCGCGGGCCTGCCCGAGATCCCGGCCCCGGCGATCTGGGCGGCGCAGGTGCTGCTGGGCGTCGGCCTTGGCGCCATGTTCCGGCGCGAGACGCTGCGCGGCGGCCGGTCGGTCGCGATGCAGGTGGTCTCGGGCACGCTGGTGCTGCTGGTGGTCTGCTGCGGCATCGCGCTGATGCTGGTGGCGCTGTTCGACCTCGATCCCGCCACCATGCTGCTGGCGAGCGCGCCGGGCGGCGTGACCGAGATGACGCTGACGGCGAAGGCGGTCGATGCCGATGTCTCGCTGGTCGCGGCCTTCCATATCGCGCGGGTGTTCCTGATCCTGCCCTTGATCCCGCTGATCTACCGCGCCTTCCTGCGGATCGGCTAGGTGCTTCCCCTCGCCCTTCCCCTTGGGCCCGGCCCGCGCTATTGCAGCGGGCATGAGGCAGACCCTGGGCGAGATCTACGAGGCCCGCGCCGCCGTCGGCGCGCTGACCCCGGACCCGGCGCAGCGCGCGGTGCTGCCGGTGCTGGAGGATTTGCGCGCCATGCTGGAATCCGCCGCCACCCGCAAGCGCGGGCTGCTGGCCGGGTTCCTGCGCGGCAACACGCGCGAGGCGGCGCCGAGGGGGCTTTACCTCTGGGGCGGGGTCGGGCGCGGCAAGTCGATGATGATGGACCTGTTCTTCGCCGCGACGGCGGTCGAGGGCAAGCGCCGGGTCCATTTCCACGCCTTCATGCAGGAGGTGCATCGCGGGATGCACGCGGCGCGCAAGCGCGGTGTCGATGATGCGCTGGCGCCCGTCGCGGCGCAGCTTGGCGCCGGGCTGCGGCTGCTGTGTTTCGACGAGATGCAGATCACCGACATCACCGATGCGATGATCGTCGGGCGGCTGTTCCAGATGCTGATGGACGGTGGCACCGCCATTGTCACCACCTCGAACCGGCCGCCGGACGACCTTTACCTGAACGGCCTGAACCGGCAGCTTTTCCTGCCCTTCATCGTGCTGCTGAAGGAACGGCTGGCGGTGATGGAGCTTGCCAGCCTTACCGACTACCGGCAGGACCGGCTTGCGGGGGCGCAGGTCTATTTCGCCCCCGCTGATGCCGCCGCCCGCGCCGCCATCGAGACGATCTGGACCGACCTGACCGGCGGCGGGCCGGGCGCGGCGCTGAGCCTTTCCGTGACCGGGCGCGAGGTGGTGCTGGAACGGGTGCACAACGGCGTCGCCCGCGCGACGTTCTGGGAGTTGTGCGGCCGCCCGCTCGGCCCCGCCGATTATCTCGCCATCGCCGGGGCGGTGGGGGTGCTGATCCTTGAGGACATCCCGCGGCTGTCGGCGGCGAACTACAACGAGGCGAAACGCTTTGTCACCCTGGTCGATGCAATCTACGAAGCGCGGATTCCGCTGATCGCCAGCGCGGCGGACGAGCCGGAACGGCTTTACGCCGAGGGTGCGGGCACCTTTGAGTTCGAGCGCACGGCAAGCCGGTTGCGCGAGATGCAGGGGGCCGACTGGGGGGGCGCGGGCGCAGGGGGCAGCGGGTAGCCGCGGCCGACCGGGAGCACAGCCGGAGGCCGGAGATATTGCCCGGTTGCATACGGCGGCGGGCCGTGTTCCGGCCTTGCGCAGGGAATACGGGGTGGGGCGGATGGTGCAGGGGTTGGTGATCGGGGCGGGGCCGGCCGGGCTGATGGCGGCCGAGGCGATGGCCCGCGCCGGGCTTGCCGTGGTGGTGGCCGAGGCCAGGCCCTCGCCCGCCCGCAAGCTCTTGATGGCCGGAAAGTCGGGGCTGAACCTGACCAGGGACGAGCCGGCCGGGCAGTTCCTGCGCCGCTACGACGAGGCCGCCGGGTGGCTGGCGCCGATGCTGGCCGCCTTCGGCCCGGAGGAGGTCGCGGACTGGGCGCGCGGGCTGGGGCAGGAGGTGTTCACCGGCTCCTCCGGGCGGGTGTTCCCGGTGGCGATGAAGGCGTCGCCGCTGCTGCGGGCCTGGCTGGCGCGGCTTGACGGGCTGGGGGTAGTGCTGCGCACCCGCTGGCGCTGGACGGGGTTCGCGGGCGACGGCTTCGCCTTCGACACGCCCGGGGGGGCGCGGGTGCTGGTGCCCCGGGTCACGGTGCTGGCGACCGGCGGGGCAAGCTGGGCGCGGCTGGGGTCGGACGGGGCCTGGGCCGGGTGGCTGGCGGCGAAGGGGGTGGAGATCGCGCGGTTCCGCCCTGCGAACATGGGGTTTTCCGTCCGCTGGTCGCCGCATATGGCCCGGCATTTCGGCGCGCCGGTCAAGCCGGTGGCGCTGATGGCGGGCGGAAGCCGGGTGCGGGGCGAGTTCGCGGTCTCGGAACGCGGGATCGAGGGCGGCGGGGTCTATGCGCTCTACCGCCCGCTGCGCGAGGGCGCGGGGCTGACGCTCGACCTTCTGCCCGATCTTGGCCATGAGGCGGTGGCCGGGCGCCTTGCCCGCCCCGGCCGCGACAGCGCGGCGAACCGGCTGCGCAAGGCGCTGGGCCTGTCGCCGGTCAAGATCGCGCTGGCGATGGAGTGTCTGCGGCCGCTGCCCGCCGATCCCGCCGCGCTGGCCGCCGCGCTCAAGGCGCTGCCGCTGGTGCTCGACGGGCCGCGACCGATGGACGAGGCCATATCGACTGCGGGCGGCATCACCCGCGCGGCGCTGGACGGGGGGTTGCAGTTGCGCGCCCTGCCGGGGGTGTTCGCGGCGGGCGAGATGCTGGACTGGGAGGCACCCACGGGCGGTTATCTGCTGACGGCCTGCCTTGCGACCGGGCTGTGGGCCGGGCGGGCAGCGGCGGGGGCAGGAGTGCAATTCCTGCCCGGAATCAAGGCGCTTTAGCGCCGTCGGGCAGGCATCCGCCGTGTCCGGCGCCCCTGCATCACTCTTTCCGCCCATCGTCCTCGGACGGTTCCGCCCGGGCGGCCTCCTGCATCTCGGCCCAGGCGCGGGCCTCCTCGTCCTCCAGCACATCGGCGCGGATCGCGAGTTTCCGGGCGGCCCGCTCCAGCAACTGGTTGCGGCGGTGGCGGCGGTAAGCCTCGATCAGCGGCAGGCTGACCCGGTAGCCGATCGCCCCGCACAGCAGCCCCGGCAGGATACCGCCCACCAGCCAGGGCAGGAAGGCGATGCGGTAGAACAGGGTCAGTCCCTCCCACCCGACCGAGCCGCCGCCGAGAAAGGCGCGCAGGTTCACCCAAAGCTCCACCGAGGCCCGGGCGAAGACCGCCGCGATCTGCGGCAGCGGCACCTCCTGCGTGGTGCCGAGCAGGGTGTTGCCGATCTCGACCGACAGCGCCATGATGAACGGATAGGTCAGCGGGTTTCCGATGAAGGTGGCCAGCAGCGCCGCAACCATATTGCCGCGGATCGCCAGCGCCAGCAGCACCGCCAGCAGGGCCTGAAAGCCGATGAACGGGGTGAAGGTTATGAAGATCCCCGCGAACACCCCGCGGCCGATCCGCTGCGGCGCGTCGGGCAGGCGGCGCAGCCGGTGCATGACATAGCTGGCCGCGCGCCGCCAGCCGCCCCTAGGCCAGACGGTTTCGGCCATCAACCGCATCCAACTGCGCCGGGTGCGCCGCTTGAATACCACCTTCGTCTTCCTTCGCGCCTGTCCGCGTCGCGGGGCCCCGTGTCAAGGCTTGCGCTGCACGTCCTGTATCCGGGTGATCCGGGCCACGTCGTTCTCGGCCTCAAGCGCGGTCATCACGTTGTGCAGGTGCTCCACGTCGCGCAGGTCCACGTCGATGTTCAGCCGGTAATAATCGGGCTTCTTGTCCACGAATTGCAGGTCCGAGATATTGGCGTGCCGGTCGCCGATCAAGGTGCAGACCCGCCCCAGAACCCCGGTCGCATGCGAGATCGTGATATCGAGGCTGACGGTATGCACCGGCGCATGGCGGCCGGAATGCCAGTGCAGGTCGATCCAGCGGTCGGGCTGTTCCTCGAACTCGACCAGCGCGGCGCAGTCGATGGCATGGGCCACCACCCCCTTGCCGCGATAGGTGATGCCGACGATCCGTTCGCCCGGCAGCGGCTGGCAGCAGGGGGCGCGGCGGAAGGTCTGGTCGTCGGAAAGCCCGACCACCGGGCGGGCCGCATCGACCTCATCCGGGCGGGCGGCCAGTTCGGGGTAAAGCGCCTCGATCACCTTGCGGGTGGAAAGTTCGGCCGAGCCGAGCCGGGCGAGCAGTTCCACCTCGTCCGCGATTCCCAGCGTGCGGGCGGCGGTGCCCAGCGCCTTGTCGGTGGCCTTCTTGCCGATATGCTCGAAGGCGACCCGCGCCAGTTCCCGGCCCAGCTTGACGAAGCGGCCCCGGTCCTCTTCGCGCAGGCTTTTGCGGATCGCCGCCTTGGCGCGGCCGGTCACGGCGATGTCGATCCAGGTCGCTTGTGGTTTTTGTCCCTCGGCGGTGATGATATCGACCGACTGGCCGTTCTTCAGCCGGGTCCAGAGCGGCACGCGGATGCCGTCAACCCGGGCCGAGACGCAGGCGTCGCCGATCCGCGTATGGATCGCATAGGCGAAATCCAGCGGCGTCGCCCCGCGCGGCAGTTGCACCACATCGCCCTTGGGCGTGAAGCAGAACACCTGGTCCGAATACATCTCCAGCTTGACGTGTTCCAGGAATTCGTCGTGGTCGCCTTCCTCGAACCGTTCGGTCAGGGTGGCGATCCATTTCGCCGGATCGACCGCGAACGGGTTGTGCGAGCGTTCGCCGTCGCGGTAAGCCCAATGCGCCGCCACGCCCGCCTCGGCCACCTCGTGCATCTCGCGGGTGCGGATCTGCACCTCGACCCGCTTGCCGTCGCGGCCCGACACGGTGGTATGGATCGAACGGTAGCCGTTCGACTTGGGCTGGCTGATGTAATCCTTGAACCGCCCCGGGACCGAGCGCCACCGCCGGTGAATCACGCCGAGGATACGATAGCAGTCGGCCACCTCATGGGTGATGATGCGGAAACCGTAGATATCCGAGAGGCGCGAGAAGGCGAGATCCTTTTCCTGCATCTTGCGCCAGACCGAATAGGGTTTCTTGGCGCGACCGTAGACGTCGGCCTCGATCCCGGCCTTTTCCAGTTCATGCCTGATGTCGGCGGTGATCTTGTGGATCACGTCGCCGGTCTCGCGCTGGAGCGTGATGAACCGGCGCAGGATCGAGTTGCGCGCCTCGGGGTTCAGCACCCGGAAGGCGAGGTCTTCCAGTTCCTCGCGCATCCATTGCATCCCCATGCGGCCCGCCAGCGGCGCATAGATCTCCATCGTTTCGCGCGCCTTCTGGGCCTGCTTGTCGCTGCGCATCGACTTGATGGTGCGCATGTTGTGCAGCCGGTCGGCCAGCTTGACGAGGATCACCCGCAGATCCTTCGACATGGCGAAGAACAGCTTGCGGAAGTTCTCGGCCTGCTTCGACTGGGTGGAGGTCAGTTGCAGGTTGGTCAGCTTGGTGACGCCATCGACCAGTTCCGCCACCTCTTCGCCGAACATCCCGGCGATCTCGGTCCAGGTGGAGCGGGTGTCCTCGATCGTGTCGTGCAGCAGCGCGGTGATGATGGTGGCGTCATCCAGCCGCATCTCGGTCAGGATCGCCGCGACCGCGACCGGGTGGCTGAAATAGGGCTCGCCCGAGTGGCGCAGCTGGCCCTCGTGCATCTCGCGCCCATAGGCATAGGCGCGGCGGATCAGGTCTGCGTTGGTGCGCGGGTTGTAGTTGCGGACCAGAGCGATCAGGTCTTCGACGTCGATCATTCCGGTCGCATCCCGTCGGGGCGCAGGGGGTCAGCCCTGCCCCTGGGCCTCCATCAGGGCACGCAGCATCCGTTCCTCGGACATGTCGTCCTGGGCCGGGCGGTCGATCTCGGACCCCATGAGAAGCGCCATCTGGTCTTCCTCGGGCTCATCGACCTCGATCTGCGTCTGGTAGCTTTCGATCATCCGCTCGCGCAGGGCCTCGACCGGCTGGGTTTCATCGGCGATCTCGCGCAGCGAGACGACCGAGTTCTTGTCGTTGTCGCGATCCACGGTCAGCGGCGAACCGGCCGCGATCTCGCGCGCGCGATGGGCGGCGAGCATCACCAGCTCGAAACGGTTCGGCACCTTGTCAACGCAATCTTCGACCGTCACGCGGGCCATGGGCTGCTCCAGTTCTTGTCAGGGGCTCGGAGGGGGCTCGGAAAGGCCGATATAGGCGGTGCAAGGGGTATTGACAAGCAGGTTTTCCAGCAGGCGCAGGCCGGAGGATGGCCGGGCGCGAGAGGAAACCGGCCGCAGGTGCTTCCGCCGCCACCCGGGCCTGCCCCGCGCGGAACAGAGGGCAGCGGCCGCCCGTGCGGGCGGTCGGCCGCTGCCCGGCGGCGCGTGCCGCGTCTTGATTCCGGGCATGGGAGCGCATATCCGACGTTGCGCCCCCGTCACAACACCTGCACCGCCGCCCGTTCCGCCTCGGGCAGCGCCGCCAGCATCTCGGCCGCGCTCTCGCCGGTCAGCGGGTGGCGCCAGTCCGGCGCGACCTCCAGCAGCGGGACCAGCACGAAGGCGCGGTCCTGCATCCTCGGATGCGGCAGGATCAGCCGGTCGGGCGTGGCGCGCATCTGCCCGGCCACGGGCAGGGCGCGCCAGCGGGTCTGCGTCGCCGCATCGGGCAGCACCAGCCCGCCACAGGCGATCAGATCGAGATCGAGCGTCCGCGCCCCCCAGCGAATCACCCGGTCGCGGCCGAAACGCGCCTCGATCATCTGGAGCAACGCCAGCATCGCCCCGGGGCCGCGTGTGCGGCAATCCGCCACCGCCACCACCCCGTTGACGTAATCCGGCCCGGCCCCCGGTGGCCAGCAGGGGCTGCGATACCACCGGCTGCGGACAAGAACGCGCAACTCCGCGCGGGAAAGTGCGTCAACCGCGTCCGAAAGGGTGATTTCGGGCGGGCTCTCTCCCCTTGCAAGATTGGCGCCAAGCGCGATCAGCCAAGGGTTCTCAGTATGACATGCCAATGTTACACTTTCGTATAGCGCCGCTTGCGGTGTTGGTTTCTTTGCCCGATCAAGGGATCATGTTCCAGATGGGATTTGATCCTGAACTGGTCGGACCCGGCATTTCCGGTCCCGGAACATTTGAGGGGAAAAGACATGTTTTACAAAGACGACAGGCTTGCCCTGTTCATCGACGGCTCCAATCTCTATGCGGCGGCAAGGGCGCTCGGCTTCGACATCGACTACAAGCTGCTGCGGCAGGAGTTCATGCGCCGCGGCAAGCTGGTACGGGCCTTCTACTATACCGCGCTGCTGGAAAGCGACGAATACTCGCCGATCCGGCCGCTGGTCGATTGGCTGCATTACAACGGCTTTGCCATGATCACCAAACCGGCCAAGGAATATACCGACAGCCAGGGCCGCCGGAAGGTCAAGGGCAACATGGATATCGAACTGACGGTCGATGCCATGGAACTTGCGCCGCGCGTCGATCATATCGTGCTGTTCTCGGGCGACGGCGACTTCCGCCCGCTGATCGAAAGCCTGCAACGGCAGGGGGTGCGGGTCTCGGTCGTCTCCACGATCCGCAGCCAGCCGCCGATGATCGCCGACGAGCTGCGCCGCCAGGCCGACAACTTCATCGAGCTTGACGAACTGCGCGAGGTGATCGGCCGCCCCCCGCGCGAGCCGCGCGAACCCCGGTTCGAGCACGAACAGGAAACGGTCGAGGACAGCTGATCCGGCGGAACCGGGCGGCGGGGGCGCCGCCCATGCGGTGCGGACCCGGGGGCTGATATGGCCCCCGGCCCGTGCATCACTTCCCCGATGTCAGAGATCGCGCACCCAGAACCGAAGCCGCTTTCGCGTCTCTTCCGCCGCGCCCAGATCGCGCCAGCCGAATTCCGCCACCACGCCGGGCAGGGGCGCATAGCCGCGCTTGCGCCAGAACCCGTCCAGCGGCCGGTAATCCGCGGGCCGCGCCGGGTCGTCGTCCGGGCGGATCACCGCGCAGAAGGCCGAGCGGGCGAACCCCAGCGCCCGGGCGTGATCCTCGCGCAGATCGAAGAAACGGTGGCCGATGCCGTGCCCGCGGTATTCCGGCAGCAGCACCGACTCGGCGCAGTAGAATACCGTGGAGAGGTCGATCCCCGTCCCGGAAAAGGCCGCCGCGAAGTCGTCGGCGTGTTCCGCAAGCGGCGTGCCGGTGGCGGCGCCGATCAGCCGGTCGCCGTCGAAAGCCCCCACCAGCACGGCGCCGGGGCTGTCGCGATAGGCGGCGACATAGCGGCGTTCGTAATCCATGTCGCCGTCGTAGAGATAGGGCCAGTCGCGGAACACCGTGATCCGCAGCCGCGCCACGTCGTCGAGCGCGGCATCCAGCGCCGCCCCGGTCAGCGCCCGCACCATCAGCGTCATGTCGAGACCTGCCGGATCCAGTCGTTCAGGTTGTAGAAGGTGGTGATCCGGGCGATCCTGCCGCCCTTCAGGTCGAAGAAGGCACCCGCGGGCAGCACATAGGACTGGCCGCGCGCCTCGGGCAGGCCGGGGTCGGTTTGCAGATAGGTGCCGTGGACGGTGAATTCCGCCGCCGCCCGGCTGCCGTCCTCATTGGTGAAGATCACCATGTCGCGCAGTTCCTCGCGGTAGCTCACGCCCATATGGGCGCAGAACTCCGCGAATTTCGCGCGCCCCCGGCGCACCTCGCCTTCGTTCACCCGATGCTCCACGTCATCGGTGACACAGGCGAGCATCCCGTCACCGTCGCCCGCGTTGAAGGCGGCGTAATAGGCATCGATGATGCGGTGGGCGTCGTCGCGGCTCATGGGGCCCTCCTGTCTCCGGCGGCGTTGCCATAGTGTTACGCCACGGGCGGGAAAGGATCAAATGCGCCGGTTCCGTGCCGGTTCGCGCCGGGCTATTCCGTCGCCTCTCCGTCTTCGGCGGGCAGGCCGAAACGGGCGATCATCCGGTCGCGGATCTGGTCGCGGGTCTGGCGATAGGCGGAAAGCTTGGCCTCGCGCCCCTCGCCCAGCCCGGTCGGATCGAGGATCGGCCAGTATTCCACGTCGAGGTGGTAGAACCGCGTCAGTTCCAGCGCCATGCGCTGGCTGGCGGGGGAAAGCGCGACGATCAGGTCGAACTGCGACAGGTCGTCGCCCCATTCCTGCATCTCCTCGAACGAGCGCGAGCGGTGGCGTTCCAGTTCCACCCCCAGTTCGCGGCAGACGGATATGGAGAAGCCGTCCACCTCCATGTCGCTGCGCACCCCGGCCGACTGGACATAGGCGCGCTGGCCGTAGAAATGCTTCATCAGCGCCTCGGCCATGGGCGAACGCACCGCGTTGTGATCGCAGCAGAAAAGGACCGATGCGGGAAAGCCCTTTTCCACCCGTCACCCCCAGTGCAGGACGCAGATCAGGGTGAACAGGCGCCGGGCGGTGTCGATATCCACGTCTGCCTTGTCCTCCAACCGTTCCTGCAACACCCGCGCGCCCTCGTTGTGGATGCCGCGCCGGGCCATGTCGATGGCCTCGATCTGCGAGGGGGGCAGGCGCCTGACGGCCTCGAAGTAGCTTTCGCAGATCTGGAAGTAGTCCTTGACCACCTGCCGGAACGGGCCGAGCGAGAGGTGGAACTCACCCACCTTCGCCGCCTTGTCGGTGGCGATGTCGAACACCAGCCGCCCGTCGCGGATCGCCAGCGCCAGCCGGTAGGGGCCGGGGGGGACGGTGCGGCCTTCGCGCGCGGGCAGGCCGAAGCTGTTGTCCTCCAGGAGGTCGAAGATCGCCACCCGCCGCTCCTGCTCGATCTCGGGGGTGGGGGCGGCAAGGCCGGCCTCGTCGATTTCGATATGGCAGATGCGGTTCATGGTCTTGTCCGGACTGTTGACGGGGGCTTGATGCCCGACCGGCCGGGGCAGGGCAAGCCGCAATCGGGCGGGGGCCTTGCAGGGTGGGCAATCCGCCCACCATCCGGGTGGGGGGGGGTGGTGCGCTGAAGCGCACCCTACGGCCCCGCCCCTATCTGTTCGGCCGGTCCAGCCGTGCCCGGACCGACTGGGCGGAACACCCGCCCGCACGGGCGGCCGCTATTGCAACGTCGCGACATGCACTGAACGTGGAGTCACCTGCACCATAAACTGCCAGACCACAACCGTCGCAGCGGCCCCCCGCGGTCGGCCGCTGCCCTCTGTTGTGTGTGGTATTGGCGGGCAATCTGCCCCCGCCCCTATCCGTTCAGCCGGTCGAGCCGCGCCCGCACGCTCAGCCCATGCGCCTGAAGGCTTTCCGACACCGCGAGCCGCTCCGCCGCCGGGCCGATGGCGGCCAAAGCCTCGGGCGTCATCCGGGCGATGGTGGTGCGCTTGAGGAAATCCATCACCGACAGCCCCGAGGAGAACCGGGCCGAGCGCGCCGTGGGCAGCACGTGGTTCGGTCCGCCGACGTAATCGCCGATCGCCTCGGGCGTCCATGCGCCGAGGAAGATCGCGCCCGCGTGGGTGATGCGGGTGGCCAGCGCCTCGGGGTCGGCGACGCACAGTTCCAGATGCTCGGGCGCGATGCGGTTCGACAGTGCCGCTGCCTCCTCCAGATCGCGGGTCACGATCACCGCGCCGTAGTCGCGCCAGCTTGCGCCCGCGATGGCGCGGCGCTCCAGCGTTTCCAGCCGCTTTTCCACCGCCGCCGCCACCGCCTGCCCGAAGGCCGCATCCGGCGTCAGCAGGATCGACTGCGCGCTTTCGTCGTGTTCCGCCTGCGACAGCAGGTCGAGCGCGATCCAGTCGGGGTCGTTGTCCGTGTCGGCGATGACCAGGATCTCCGACGGGCCGGCGATCATGTCGATGCCCACCTTGCCGAACACCCGCCGCTTGGCCGCCGCGACAAAGACGTTGCCGGGGCCGGTGATCTTGTCCACCGGGGCGATGGTCTGCGTTCCGTAAGCCATGGCCGCGATCGCCTGCGCCCCGCCGATGCGCCAGATCGTATCGACCCCCGCCAGCCGCGCCGCCAGCAGCACCAGCGGGTTGACCGCGCCGTCCGGGGTCGGGCAGCAGATCACCAGCCGCTCCACCCCCGCCACCCGGGCCGGGATCGCGTTCATCAGCACCGACGAAGGATAGCTTGCCAGCCCCCCCGGCACGTAGAGCCCGGCAGCCGTTACCGGCGTCCAGCGCCAGCCGAGGCTTGCCCCCGCCGTATCGGTCCAGCGCGCGTCCGCGGGCATCTGTCTTGCGTGGTAGTCGCGGATGCGCCCGGCCGCCAGTTCCAGTGCGGCGCGGTCTTCGGGCGCGACCTTCGCGCATTCGGCCTCGATCTCCGCCGCCGAGAAGGCCAGCGTCTCCGGCGTCAGGTCCAGCCGGTCGAAGCGCGCGGTCAGTTCGATCACCGCCGCATCGCCGCGTGCCCGGACATCGGCGATGATCGCCGCTACGGTGTCGTCCACATCGGGCGCGTCCTCGCGCTTCATCGTCAGGAGGGCGGCGAAGGCGGATTCGAAACCGGGGTCGGTGCTGTCGAGAAAGACGGGCATGGCGGGCTCCCTTGGATGCGCCCTGCCATAACGGCCCGGCCCGGCGGCCTCAAGCACGGATCGCCCGGATTCGACGGTTGCCCCGGGCCGAACGGCGCAAACATACTGCACAACAGAGGGCAGCGGCCGGCCGCGGGGGGCCGCTGCAACCTCTGTGGTCTGGCAGTTTATGGTGCCGAATACCCTGACGTCTGTGCATGTTGAGACGTTGCACGAGCGGCCGCCCGTGCGGGCGGTCGGCCGCTGCCCGGCGGCGCTGGCGCGCCTTGATTCCGGGCGAAGCTACGCTTCAGATCCCACCATTTGAACCGGAAAGTCCGTCAACTTCTTCTGAAGTTTCTTCACCCCTTGGGCAGCAGTCCGGCGGGGGCGGTGTCGCCGCGCCAGTAGTCGGGGGCGGGCCTGTCGCGGGCCGGGCTTGCGCGCTTGAAGGTGCAGATCAGTTCGTCGCCCTCGATCCGGCTGGCGATGATCAGCGCGTCGAGCAGCCGCCGCGGCCCCTCGTGTATCTCGACGAAGCCGCGCAGCCGGGTCAGCCGTTCGGCATCGACGGCAAAGCCGCCGGCCCACATCCGCCGGATCGGAAACACTGCCTCGCCGAGTTGCAGCCGCAGCCGCCGCCCCTTGCGCCAGTCGCGTTTGCGCGCGGCCTCCAGCCCTTCCCGCACCTCGGCAGGCAGATGTTCCAGCATGACGATCCCCGTGGCAGCCGCCGCGCCCCCCGCGCGCCGGGTCATCCTGAATCAAGGATGTGTCATTGCGGTGAAAACACAAGCCTTTTCACGCCGGAAGCCCGCCGCCGCAGCGCATCCCGGCGGAAATACGCGGACGGGGCGGCGGGCCCGTGCCGGGCGGGAAGCGGTGTCAGAGGGTCCGGCCCAGCCAGTCGCGAATCGCGGCGACCGATTCAGGTTCGTCGAGGAAGGGGATATGCGCCCGGCCCGGCACCTCGGCAAAGATCATGTCGGGGCGGCGGTGGCGCATTTCGGCGGTTGCCGCGACCGGCAACAGGTCGGAATTCGCCCCCCGGATCAGCGCCAGCGGCAGCCCCGCGCAGGCGTCGAACAGGGGCCAGAGGTCGGGTTGATCGCCCTCGACAGCCCCGAGGAACGCCTGCCGCAACTCGGGGTCGTAGTTGATCTTCAGCCCGTCCGGCGTCTCGATGTAATGCCGTGCCGCCTCTTCGTGCCAGCGGCTTTCGGGCACGCCCTCGAACCCGGTGGAAAAGGCGGCAAGCGCCTGCGCCGCCTCGTCCAGCGTCCGCGCCGCCGGGTTGCGGCCGACGGTATCGAAGATGCGTGCCAGCCCGGTTTGCTCAAGCTGCGGCCCGACGTCGTTCAGGCACAGCCCGGCCAGCCGGTCATGCGCCACCGCCGCCAGCATCATCCCGACCAGCCCCCCGCGCGAGGTGCCCAGCACCGCCGCCCGCCCGATTCCGAGATGGTCGAGCAGTTCCACCGCGTCGCGCCCTTCGCGCGGGACGGTATAGGTTCCGGCCCCGGTCCAGTCCGAGGCGCCCCGGCCGCGATAGTCCATGCGGACCACCCGGCATCGCGGCAGATGCGGCAGCAGGTAATCGAAATCGGTGCTGTTGCGGGTAAGCCCGGAAAGGCACAGCAACACCGGCCCCGCCGTCCCGCCGCTGTCGCGAAAGGCGATGCGCGCCCCGTCCGAGGCGGTGAAATGCCGGACCGGCATCAGATGTTCTCGGGCTGGGGCATCCCCAGCACGTGATAGCCGCCGTCGATCCGCACGATCTCGCCCGTGGTGCAGGCGCCGTAATCCGACGCGAGCCAGACCGCGGTGCCGCCCACGGCCTCCAGCGTGGCATTGGCGCGCAAGGGGGCGTTCGCCTCGGTCTGGCGGTAGGTCTTGCGCGCCCCGCCGATCGCCGCGCCCGCCAGCGTCTTCATCGGGCCGGGGCTGAGCGCGTTCACCCGGATCTGCTGCGGCCCGAGGTCGTTCGCCAGATAGCGCACCGCCGATTCCAGCGCCGCCTTGGCCACGCCCATCACGTTGTAGAACGGCGTCACCCGGTTCGAGCCCTGATAGGTCAGCGTCAGCAGCGTGCCGCCATCCGGCATCAGTTCCGACGCCCGCCGCGCCACGTCGATGAAGCTGAAGCAGGAAACCGTCAGCGAGGTCTTGAAATTCTCGCGCGTGGTGTTGATGAACCGGCCGGTGAGTTCGTTCTTGTCGGAATAGGCGATGGCATGGACGAGGAAATCCATCGTCCCCCATTCGTCCTTCAGCCGGGCGAAGGCCGCGTCGAGCGAGGCGTCGTCCGTCACATCGACATCGACCAGCAGCGATGCGTTGACCGAGGCCGCCAGCGGCTCCACCCGCTTGCCGAATGCCTCGCCCTGATAGGAGAACGCCAGTTCCGCCCCCTCGGAGGCCATGGCGCGCGCAATTCCCCAGGCAATGGAACGTTCGTTCGCCACCCCCATGACAAGCCCGCGCTTGCCTTTCATCAGATCGGCCATCCGCTGCCCCTATTCCACCTTGCTGAACACAAGCGTCGCATTGGTGCCGCCGAAGCCGAAGCTGTTCGACAGCACCGAATCGAACGCCACGCCCTCGCGCAGTTCGGTGGCTATTTCGCCGGGGCGCAATTCCGGGTCGAGCTGGGTGACGTTCGCCGAGGCGGCGATGAAGCCACCCTGCATCATCAGGATCGAATAGATCGCCTCATGCACCCCGGTCGCGCCGAGGCTGTGGCCGGTCAGCGACTTGGTGGACGAGATCGGCGGCACCGCGTCGTCGCCGAACACCCGGCGGATCGCCTGCACCTCGGTCACGTCGCCCGCCGGGGTCGAGGTGCCGTGGGCGTTGATATAGCTGATCCTGCGGCCCTCGGGCAGGGTGGAAAGGGCAAGCCGCATCGACCTTTCGCCGCCCTCGCCCGAAGGGGCCACCATGTCGTGCCCGTCCGAGGTCGCGCCGTAGCCGGTCAGTTCCGCGTAGATTTTCGCGCCGCGCGCCTTCGCGTGTTCGTATTCCTCCAGCACCACCACGCCGCCGCCGCCGCCGATCACGAAGCCGTCGCGGGTCGCGTCGAAGGCGCGCGAGGCGGTCTCGGGCGTGTCGTTGTATTTCGACGACATCGCGCCCATGGCGTCGAACAGGCACGAAAGCGTCCAGTCCAGTTCCTCGCCGCCGCCGGCGAAGACGATATCCTGCTTGCCCATCTGGATCAGCTCCGCCCCGTTGCCGATGCAATGGGCCGAGGTCGAGCAGGCCGAGGTGATCGAATAGTTCACGCCCTTGATCTTGAACGGCGTCGCGAGACAGGCCGAATTGGTCGAGGACATGCAGCGGGTCACCATGAACGGCCCCATCCGCTTGGGCGCGCCCTTTTCGATGACGATCCTGTGCGCCTCGAAGAAGTTCGAGGTCGAGGGGCCGCCCGATCCCATGATCAGCCCGCTGCGCGGGTTCGACACGTCGCCCGGTTCCAGTCCCGAGTCGGCGATCGCCTGTTCCATGGCGATGAAGTTGTAGGCCGCCCCCGGCCCCATGAAGCGCAGGTTGCGCTTGTCGATATGGTCTTCCAGCACGATCTGCGGCATGCCGTGGATCTGGCTGCGGAAACCGTGTTCGGCATATTCCGGCGCGAAGACGATGCCCGAACGGCCCGCGCGCAGGCTGGCCTCCACTTCGGCCGGGTTGTTGCCGATGGGCGAGACGATCCCGATCCCGGTGATGACGACGCGGCGCATGGGCGCACTCCCTGCAATGTTCCGGTCAGCTCTCGGACAGAGCGACCTTCATGTCCTTGACCTGATAGATCACCTCGCCGTCGGCTTCGACGATGCCATCGGCCACGCCCATCGTCAGGCGGCGGGTCTGGATCGCCTTGGTGAAATCGACCTTGTAGGTCAGCAGCTTGCGATCCGGACGGACCATGCCGGTCAGCTTGACCTCGCCCACGCCAAGCGCATAGCCCCGCCCCAGCCAGCCGCGCCAGCCGAGGTTGAAGCCGGTCAGCTGCCAGAGCCCGTCAAGCCCGAGGCAGCCCGGCATGATCGGGTTGCCGGGGAAGTGGCATTCGAAGAACCACAGGTCCGGGGTGATGTCGAATTCGGCCACCACATGGCCCTTGCCATGGGCGCCGCCGTCGGCGGAAATGTCGGTGATCCGGTCCATCATCAGCATGGGCGGCTCGGGCAGTTGCGCATTGCCGGGGCCGAACAATTCGCCCCGCGCGCATCTGAGCAGGTCGTCCTTGTCGAAACGTCTCGGATACTGCGTCACTTTTCCCTGCCCTTCCCGGCTGTGCGGCTTTTTTCTCCTGTATCACCCGGATCGGGAAGGTGGCAAGGCCGCCCCTGCGTGGCAGGCTGCGCGGGGCGGTCGGGTTTCCGGCCGCCGCCCGTGGATCGTGGCGGAGGGCCGAACCGCGACAGCTTATCCTTTGCCCTCTGTGGCGACGAGGAATCAGCCGGGGTGGCGGGCAATATTGCCCGCCTACAGTGCCCCCGCCCGGGCAGGGCAAGGGCGCCGGATACCGGGCCGAAACGCTTTAGAACGAATTTCATTTGAAAATCCCCCCGCCGCACCCTTATATTGCGGGGATGATGGATGATTTCGCCCCGATGGCCGATCCGCTGGCGCAGCAGCGCGCCACCGAATGGCTCGCCCGCGTGGCCCTGCGCCCGACCCGGCAGCGGGTGGCGCTGGCCGAATTGCTGATCGGCGACGGCAGGGACCGCCACGTCACCGCCGAAAGCCTGTTCGCCGCCAGCCGCGCCACGGGCGGGAAAGTGTCGCTTGCCACCGTCTACAACACGCTGCGCGCCTTCTGCGACGCCGGGCTGATGCAGGAGGTGACGGTCGACGGATCGCGCAGCTATTTCGACACGCGCATGGACGACCATCCGCATTACTTCTGGGAAGACAGCGCCGAACTGACCGACGCGCCCTCTGAGGGGATGAAGATCGTCGGCCTGCCCGAGGCGCCGAAGGGCGCCGAGATCTCGCGCGTCGATGTGGTGATCCGCCTGCGTCGGATCTGACCGGCCGCCCCCGGCGGATGCCCTGCCGGGGTGCGTCTTTATCCGGTCTCGAAATCCCCCGGCTGCGGCGGTGCGACCGGGGTGAACTGGCCGCGGTCGGGTTTGAGATCGACCAGCGGCGTGCCGTCAAGGCAATCCAGCCCGCGCACCAGCAGCACCGGCCCCTCCACCCGTTCCAGCACCACCACCGAGGTGCCGATGGGGTTGGGCCGCACCGGAGAGCGCAGCGAGAACACGCCCCGGGCGTTGCCGTCGTTCGCCGGGCATTGCCTTACCAGGTCGCGCCGGGATTCGTGCAGCCAGTAAAGCACCTCCAGCCGGTCGAACCGTTCCACGCCTTCAAGCCCCGCCACCCATGGCTCGAACAGTTCGATCCGGCACAGCGGCCCGTCGGCCCGTCCCTGCCGCGGCGTCATCGGCCGCGAGGTCCAGGGCGTGCGGATGCGGCCGATGAACATCAGCCCGGCGTCGGTGGCGGGGGGCGGTGTCACGGCGACCTCGCCCTCCCGGAGTTCGTTTTCGCGCACCATCAATCGACCGCCACCATCACGTCCGATGCCTTGATGACCGCATGGGCGGTCTTGCCGGGTGCCGGCCCGAGGTCATCGACCGAGGCGTCGGTGATCGAGGCGGTGACGGTGGCGCCGCCGCCGATGTCGATCTTCACATGGGCGGTGGTGGCGCCCTTGGTCACCTCGACCACGGTTCCCTTCAGGATGTTGCGGGCACTGATCTTCATGGGGCCTCTCCTTGTAACAAGGTTTCAGGGCTGCGAAAGGATACCGCAGGGGGCGGGTGCCCCCTGCGGCGCATGTTATGCCCCGTGAAATTTATCGCAACCCGGCTTGTTGTCCCGGATCGGCCGTGCCCTGTTCCGGCTGTTCGCGGAACGGCGGAAACACCTCAGGCTGTCATTTCGGCGGTGTCTGTCTGGCGTGTTGGCAGGGCCGTCAGGGGCGTCCCCTTCGCCCTCTGTTTCGCAGTATGTTGACGAGGCCCGGCAAAGCCGGCCACCTGGCCGACTGGCATTGCCATTGCTTTTCCGCCATCCCGAACCGGGAAAGTCCGTCAACTTTTTCTGACACAGCTTTATTCCGGCTGTTCGTCCGGCCCGGTTTCGGTCTCTTCGTCCTCAACCGGGATCGCGTAGCGGCCGGTCAGCCAGCTTCCCAGATCGACATCGGCACAGCGTTTCGAGCAGAACGGGCGGTAGCTTTCGGCCGGGGGCTTCTTGCAGATCGGACAGGTCATCGCAGCGCCTCCCGCAGGGGCGGGCGTTCCCGCTTGCGCTGCATCTCGAAAAGGCCCAGCGGGGTCCAGCCCGCAAGGCTGGCCTCGCCCCCGGCGGGACGGAAGGCGGCGCGCAGCACCTGTTCCAGCGCCGCCCGGTCGCGTTTCGGCATCGGCGCGAAGTCGATGACGACCTGCCCGCCCAGACCGCGCAGCCGCAGCTGTCGCGGCAGTTCGCGGGCGGCGGCGATATTGGCCTTCATCCCGGCGGCGGGCGAGGTGTCGCTGCCGGTGTTCACATCGACCGCAACCAGCGCCCGGGTGGGTTCGATCATCATCGAGCCCGCGCCCAGCGCCACCTCGGGCGCCAGCAGCGTGTCGAGCATCTCGGCCACGCCGAGGTCGGCGAAGGAACCGGCCCGGTCCTCGACGGCATCCGGGGTCGGGTCGGTCCAGTCGCGCCAGGCGATATCCTGCGCCCCCGGCGCCTCGACCAGCAGTTCCGGCCCGCCGTCGAGGTCGGCCGTCACCGCCTCGGCCAGTCCGCGCATGGCGGCGATGTCTTCGGCGATCCCGTCTTCCGCTGCCGTCTCGGCCGCCGAGCGCAGGATCAGCCCCAGCCCGGACGCCGCCCCCTGCATCGCCTCCGCCGCCAGCGATTCCAGCCGCGCCCGCGCGCCCTCGTCGCGGATGCGGCGCGAGATGTTGAGGCCCGGCGCCCCGGGGGTCAGGATGCACAACCGGCTTTTGAACAGCACCCGCAGCGTGAGCGGCACCGCCTTCCCGGCCTCGGCCACGCCCGAGACCTGCACGATCACCCGTTGCCCGGGCGCGAGGCCCGAGACCTGCCGCAGAAAGCCGCTTCCGCCCGGCAGCCGCACGAAAACGCCGCCCTGGCCCTTGACCGGCCGGTCGATCACCCCTCGGCAGATCGCACCGGGCTGCAACGGGTCATCGCCCGCCGGGTCGATCAGGAATTCCTCAAGCCGCCCGTCCATGACCAGTGCCGCCGCCGGGCGGCCCGCGATACTGTCGAGCGCGATCACCCGGCCCTTCATGCCTGTCCCCCGTAAAGCGGCCAGCCTGCCGCCTGCAACAGCGTGGCGGTTTCCGCCACCGGCAGGCCCACCACCCCGGTGAAGGAGCCGGAAATCCACGGGATGAAGGCCCCGGCCAGCCCCTGGATGGCGTAGCCCCCGGCCTTGCCCCGCCACTCGCCGCTGTCGAGATAGGCGTTCAGTTCCAGATCCGACAACCGCTTCATCCTGACCGCCGTCACCACCTCGCGCAGCCAGACCCGTTCGCCCCGGCGCACCGCGACCGTGGTGATGACCTGATGCCGCCGCCCGCCCAGCAGCACGAGAAACCGCGCCGCCTCGCCCGCGTCCGCGGGCTTGCCGAGGATGCGCCGCCCCAGCGCCACCGTGGTGTCGGCGCAAAGCACCACGTCGTCCGGCCCCGCTGCCACCGCCTCGGCCTTCTGCCGGGCGATGCGCGCGCAATAGGGCCGGGGCAACTCGCCCCGCTGCGGTTCTTCGTCGATGTCGGGGGGGGTGATGGCATCCGGCACGATACCGATCTGCGCCAGCAGTTCCCGCCTGCGCGGGCTGGCCGAGCCGAGGATCAGGCGCATCGCCTATTTGAAGCGATAGTTGATCCGGCCCTTGGTCAGATCATAGGGGGTCATTTCCACCTGGACGCGGTCGCCTGCCAGAACACGGATGCGGTTCTTGCGCATCTTGCCTGCCGTGTGGGCGATGATTTCATGGCCGTTTTCCAACTCGACCCTGAACGTCGCATTCGGCAGGAGCTCCTTCACGACGCCGGGGAATTCGAGCAGTTCTTCCTTGGCCATGATAACTCCAACGCAGTTTGGCCCGCAGATGAACCGCAGGCATGACGGGGATATGCGCAAGAAACCGCCGGATTTCAAGCGAAATCAGACTCGCGCCGCCCTTCCGCCCTGCGCATGGCCCGGTGCGGCACAAACGAGGGGGCGAAAAGGAAGCCCGGCCGAGGGTGAACGGCGCACAGATCGTCGCCAGCGGACAGATCGCGCAGCACGGCAGACCGCGCGCCCCGCCCGCCGTCGAATGGTCGCAGCGCGATCATGTCGGGGAAGAACGGGAACAGGTTGAACCGTGCGAAGACGCCCGGATGCGGGGCAGATACCGGGCGACAGTCAGCAGACCCCGGTCGATCCGCCCGGGGCCCGGGCCCGGACCACCCCGGCCCCGCCGATGCGGTCCTCCTGCTCGGCCCAGTGCCGGAGGTTCAGCACCCCGCCATCGGCCCGGGTTTCGGCGATCAGCGCGCGCGAGACGCGGGCGACGGCCCAGCCGGGTTCGTCCATCGGGGTTTCCGCAAGGATGCCGGTCTCGGGCCAGCCCCGGTCGGGCGGGCCATAGACCGCCGCCCGGCCGCGGTTGCCGTCGACCGGCGGGCACCATGCGCAGTCGCCCACCGTGGGCGCATGGACCACCGCGCATTGCCCTTCCAGCGCGCGGGCCATGGCGCCCACCCGCACCCGCATGAACCCGGCGAAACTGTCGGTGCAGGAGGGGACGAGCAATATCTCCGCCCCCGCCTCGACCAGCGCGCGGGCGAGCAGCGGGAACTCGCTGTCGTAGCAGATCAGCACGCCGATCCGCCCGAGCGCGGTGTCGAACAGGGTAGGCGGCCCGCCCGGATGCACGTCCCAGTCCTCGCGTTCGAAGCGGGTCATGATCTGCTTGTCCTGATGGCCGAGGATGCCGCCGGGCGAATAGAACGTGGCACGGTTGACCCAGCGCCCATTGAGCCGCACCGGCCCCGAGGCGCCGAGGATATGCACCCCATGCGCGGCGGCCAGCCTCAGGTGCAGCGCCTCCACGGCCGGGTGGTGGCGCGCGACTTCCTCAAGCGCGCCGTCGAGATCGGCGGCCACGGCGGCACCGCCGAGGCTCGCCAGCTCCATCGCGCCGTATTCCGGGAACACCAGCAGATCGGCCCCCCGCCCGACGGCCCCGGCCACCCATGCGGAGAGCTTGGTCTCATACGCTTCCCAGCCGTCGAACCAGTCGAACGGACAGGCGGCGGCGGCAAGGGTGACATGATCGGGATCGGCGGACATGGCGGCTCCGTCAGGCGGCGGGGTTCCCGGCCGAGACTAGCCGCAGCGCCCGCCCGGGGCCAGCCCCGAGGGGCGGGACCTGGACCGGGCGGCTCCCGCCCCTTTGTGGCGCGTGGCCTGCCCCCTCTTGGCCTGCGGCCAATTGTTCGCCGCTGAAATCCTTCCGCTGGAAGGTTTTCTTAACGCGGCTCACCCCCGAGAGTATTTCTGGCAAGATGAAGAACAAGAGCGCGCCTTGTCCTTCTTCTGTCCTCCAAATATCCCCGCCGGGGGGTGAGCGGCGTCTCGGAAACGTGCCACTGGCACGTTTCAGCCGCGAACGGGCGCCCCGTGGGCGCCCCGGAGGCCAAATCTCCGTCTGTGCCACACCCGGTCAGGCGTGGATCGCCCCGTCGCCGCAGGCCAGTGCCGCCTCGCGCACCGCTTCGGAATAGGTCGGGTGGGCGTGGCAGGTGCGGGCGAGGTCTTCGGCCGAGGCGCCGAACTCCATCGCCACGCAGATCTCGTGGATCATCTCGCCCGCTGCCGGGCCGATGATATGCGCGCCGAGGATCCGGTCGGTCCCGGCATCGGCAAGGATCTTCACGAAACCGTCGGCGGCGAAATTCGCCTTGGCGCGGCCGTTGCCCATGAAGCTGAACTTGCCCGTCTTGAAGGCGCGGCCTTCCTCCTTGAGCTGCTCCTCGGTCTTGCCGACGCTGGCGACCTCAGGGCTGGTGTAGATCACGCCCGGGATCACGCCGTAGTTCACATGCCCGGCCTGACCGGCGAGGATTTCCGCGACCGCCATCCCCTCGTCCTCGGCCTTGTGGGCAAGCATCGGCCCCGGCACCGCGTCGCCGATGGCATGGATGCCCTTGACGCTGGTCGAATAGTTCCCGTCGATCGCGATCTGGCCGCGCGGGGTCATCTGCACCCCCAGCGCATCGAGCCTGAGCCCCTCGGTGAAGGGGCGCCGGCCGGTGGCGACCAGCACCACCTCGGCCTCCAGCCTGTGCTCGCTCTCGTCCTTGCGCAGGGTGTAGCTGACCGTGGCCTTGCCCTTGCCCCTGGCGACGCCCGAGACCGCAGCGCCGGTCACGATGTCGATCCCCTGCCGCTTGAGCAGCCGCGCGAAGGTCTTGGCCACCTCGCCGTCGCTGCCGGGGATCAGCCCGTCGAGATATTCGACCACCGTGACCTTGCTGCCCAGCCGGTTGTAGACCGAGCCGAGTTCCAGCCCGATCACGCCGCCGCCGATCACCACCATCGACTTCGGCACCTTCGGCAGCGCCAGCGCGCCGGTCGAGGTCACCACGGTCTTCTCGTCCACCTCCACCCCCGGCAGGGACGAGGGCTCGGACCCCGAGGCGATGACGATGTGTTTCGCCTCGTGCACCTCGTCGCCGATCTTGACCTGACCGGTGGCGGGGATGCTGGCCCAGCCCTTCAGCCATGTCACCTTGTTCTTCTTGAACAGGAACTCGATGCCCTTGGTGTTCTGGCCGATCACATCGTCCTTGTAGGCCAGCATCTTCTGCCAATCGATCCTGGGCTTCGCCCCCATCAGGCCCATCTTCTCGAAATTCTCCTGCGCCTCGTGCAGGCTGTGGCTGGCGTGCAGGAGCGCCTTCGACGGGATGCAGCCGACGTTCAGGCAGGTGCCGCCCAGCGTCTCGCGCCCCTCGACGCAGGCGGTCTTGAGCCCGAGCTGGGCGCAGCGGATCGCGCAGACATAACCGCCGGGACCGGAGCCGATCACGATGACATCAAAAGTGGCCATTGGGGTCTCCCTTCATGGTGCCGGGGAAGGGGAGCACCTGCCCCCCGCCGCCGCTGAAGCGGCGACTCCCCCCGAGGATGTTTTATCAAGGCGAAGCATGGGCAAGGTGAAGCATGGATCAGAACAGCGCGGCAAGCAGCATTGCCATCGTCGCGGCGAATCCCGCCGCCCAGATCAGCGAGCGGCCGGGTGTCCAGCCGAAGGCGTAGGCGGGCACGAAGAGGGCGCGCGCGGCAAGATAGATCCAGCCGCAGGCGGCGGTGAAGCCCGAGGTCTTGCCCGAGAGGGTCACCACCACCACGGCGGCGGTGAAGAAGGCCAACCCTTCGAAATGGTTGGCGGCGGCGCGTTTGAGCCGGCCGGTCAGCGGCGAGAATTCGGGCTGCCGGTCGCGCGGCCCGGCGTTCCACGCGGCCCCCGCATCGCGGTTCGCCGCCGCCCCGGCAAGGGCGAGCTGGGCCGCCTGCAACAGCACGGCGAGGGTGAGGGCGGTGAGTTCGGGGGTCATCACGCGAGCCTTTCCGACAGGTGGCTGTCGAACCGCAGCGGGCAGGTTGGGTCCGGGGCGATGCGGGCGAGTATGGCCGACCCGCATCGCCACCATGGGCCTAGAGGTCCATCAGCAGGCGGCGCGGGTCTTCCAGCGCCTCTTTCACCCGCACGAGGAAGGTCACCGCCCCCTTGCCGTCCACGACCCGGTGATCGTAGCTCAGCGCCAGATACATCATCGGCCGGATCACGATCTGGCCGCCGACCACCACCGGGCGCTCCTGGATCTTGTGCATCCCGAGAATGCCCGACTGCGGCGGGTTCAGGATCGGAGAGGACATCAGCGAGCCGTAGACCCCGCCGTTCGAGATGGTGAAGGAGCCGCCCTGCATCTCGGCCATGGACAGTTTTCCGTCGCGGGCGCGCAGGCCCAGTTCGGCGATCTTCTTCTCGATCGCGGCGAAGGACATGGAGTCGGCGTCGCGCACCACCGGCACGACGAGGCCCGAGGGGGTGCCCACGGCGACGCCCATGTGGACGTAGTTCTTGTAGACCACGTCGGTGCCGTCGATTTCGGCGTTGACCTCGGGTACTTCCTTGAGTGCATGGCAGCACGCCTTCACGAAGAAGGACATGAAGCCGAGCTTGACGCCGTGCTTCTTCTCGAACTGGTCCTTGAACCCGGCGCGCAGGTCCATGATGGCGGACATGTCCGCCTCGTTATAGGTGGTCAGCATCGCGGCGGTGTTCTGCGCGTCCTTCAGCCGCCGGGCGATGGTCTGGCGCAGGCGGGTCATCCGCACCCGTTCCTCGCGCGCGACATCATCGGCGGCCACGGGGCCGCGCGGGGCGGCGGCGGTGGGCGCAGGGGTAGGGGCTGCCTGCGGGGCCGGCGCGGTGGCGGCAGCGGCAATGGCCTTCTGCACGTCCTCTTTCATCACCCGCCCGTCGCGGCCGCTGGCCTCGACGGCATCGCGGCCGACCCCGTGTTCCGCCATCAGTTTCCTGGCCGAAGGCGCGTCCTCGACATCCTTTTCGGCCGTATCGGCCGCAGGCGCGGGGGCGGGGGCGGCAGCCGGGGCGACCGCCACGGCGGCGCCGTCGGTCGCGATCACCGCGAGGCGGGCGTTCGCGGCCACGGTCGCGCCCTCGGGGGCGACGATCTCGGCCAGCACGCCCGCGGCCGGGGCGGGCACCTCGACCGACACCTTGTCGGTCTCCAACTCGCACAGCATCTCGTCCTGCGCGACCGCATCGCCCGGTTTCTTGAACCAGGTCGAGACCGTCGCCTCGGACACGCTTTCGCCCAGAACGGGCACCATTACGTCGATCATCCTGTTCTCTCCCGCACCGGCCTTCGCCTCGGCGCCCATCTTCGGCTTCAACTCTTCGGGTCCGGCGTGCCCCGCCTCGGCGATCTGCGCCAGAAGCGCGTCCACGCCGACGGTGGTGCCCTCGGGGGCCACGATCTCGGCCAGCTTGCCGGCGACCGGCGACGGAACCTCGACCGTCACCTTGTCGGTTTCCAGTTCGCAGAGCATTTCATCCACGGCGACCGCATCGCCGGGCTTCTTGAACCATGTTGCGACCGTCGCCTCGGACACGCTTTCGCCAAGAGTCGGAACGCGGATTTCCACTGCCATGTCAGCCTCCCACCGTCAGGGCCTCGTCCACGAGCGCCTCCTGCTCCGCCTTGTGGCGGCTGGCAAGCCCCGTCGCGGGCGAGGCCGAGGCGCTGCGCCCGACATAGGCCGCCCGCCCGTGCGTCGCGCCGATCCGGCCCAGCACCCATTCGAGGTTCGGTTCGATGAATGTCCATGCGCCCTGGTTCTTGGGTTCTTCCTGACACCAGACGATCTCGGCCTGAAGGAAACGGCCCAGCTCACGCACCATCGACTGCGCCGGGAACGGGTAGAACTGTTCCACCCGCAGCAGGTAGACATCGTCGATCCCGCGCTTGTCGCGTTCCGCCAGCAGGTCATAATAGACCTTGCCCGAACAGATCACGACCCGGCGGATCTGCTCGTCCGGTTTCAGAACGGTGTCGGAATTGCCCCTTTGCGCATCGTCCCACAGCACGCGGTGGAAACTTGACCCGTCGGTGAAATTCGCCGCCTCCGAGATGCATGTGGGGTGACGCAGAAGCGACTTCGGCGTCATCAGCACCAGCGGCTTGCGGAAGCTGCGGTGGATCTGGCGGCGCAGGATATGGAAGTAGTTGGCGGGCGTGGTGCAGTTCGCCACGATCCAGTTTCCTTCGGCCGACATTTGCAGGAACCGTTCCAGCCGGGCCGAGGAATGTTCCGGTCCCTGTCCCTCGAACCCGTGCGGCAGCAGCATCACCAGTCCCGACATCCGCAGCCACTTGCGTTCGCCCGAGGAAATGAACTGGTCGAACATGATCTGCGCGCCGTTGGCGAAATCGCCGAACTGGGCCTCCCACATCACCAGCGCGTTGGGTTCCGACAGCGAATAGCCGTATTCGAAGCCGAGCACCGCATATTCCGATAGCATCGAGTCGATCACCTCATACCGCGCCTGTCCGGTGCGGATGTGGTTGAGCGGATAGTGGCGGTCCTCGGTCTCCTGATCGACGAAGGCCGAATGGCGCTGCGAGAAGGTGCCCCGGGTGCAGTCCTGCCCCGAGAGCCGCACCGGATAGCCCTCGACCGCGAGCGAGCCGAAGGCCAGCGCCTCGGCCGTGGCCCAGTCGAAGCCCTTGCCGGTCTCGAACATCTTCGCCTTGGCGTCGAGCAGCCGCGCCACGGTCTTGTGCATGCGGAAGTCTTCGGGCACCCGCACCAGCGCCGCGCCGACCTCGGCCATGGTCTCGGGCGAGATGGCGGTGGCGCCGTGCTGGTATTCGTCGCGTTCGCGGTCGAGGTGTTTCCAGCGCCCGTCGAGCCAGTCGGCCTTGTTGGGCTTGTAGTCCTTGCCGGCCTCGAACTCCTCGTTCAGCACGGCCTGGAAGGCGGCCTTCATGTCCTCGATCTCGCCTTCGGGGATCAGCCCGTCGGCCACCAGGCGTTCGGTATAAAGCTGAAGCGTCGTCTTGTGCTTCTTGATGCGCGTGTACATCACCGGGTTGGTGAACATCGGCTCGTCGCCTTCGTTGTGACCGAAGCGGCGATAGCAGAACATGTCGATCACCGCGTCCTTGCCGAACTGCTGGCGGAACTCGATGGCGACCCGCGCGGCATGGACCACCGCCTCGGGGTCGTCGCCGTTGACGTGGAAAATGGGCGCCTCGACCATCAGGGCGATGTCGGTGGGGTAGGGGGACGAGCGCGAGAAATGCGGCGCCGTGGTGAAGCCGATCTGGTTGTTGACCACGATATGGATGGTGCCGCCGGTGCGGTGGCCCTTGAGCCCGGAGAGGCCGAAACCCTCCGCCACCACGCCCTGACCGGCGAAGGCCGCATCGCCATGCAGCAGCACCGGCAGCACCTGGCGGCGGTCGGTGTCGTTCAGCTGGTCCTGCTTGGCCCGCGCCTTGCCCAGCACCACCGGGTTCACCGCCTCAAGGTGCGAGGGGTTGGCGGTCAGCGACAGGTGGACGATATTGCCGTCGAACTCGCGGTCCGAGGACGCGCCGAGGTGGTATTTCACGTCGCCCGAACCATCCACGTCCTCGGGCTTGAAGCTGCCGCCCTGGAATTCGTTGAAGATCGCGCGGTAGGGTTTCGACAGCACGTTGGCCAGCACGGAAAGCCGCCCGCGATGCGGCATGCCGATCACGATGTCCTTCACCCCCAGCGCGCCGCCGCGCTTGACGATCTGCTCCATCGCCGGGATCAGCGCCTCGCCGCCGTCGAGGCCGAACCGCTTGGTGCCCATGTATTTGACATGGAGGAACTTTTCGAACCCCTCGGCCTCGACCAGCTTGTTGAGGATCGCCTTCCGACCCTCGCGGGTGAAGGCGATCTCCTTGCCGTAGCCCTCGATCCGTTCCTTGAGCCAGCTTGCCTGCTCGGGGTCGGAAATATGCATGTATTGCAGGGCGAAGGTGCCGCAATAGGTGCGCTTCACGATGTCGAGGATCTGGCGCATCGAGGCCAGTTGCAGCCCCAGCACGTTGTCGATGAAGATCGGCCGGTCCATGTCGGCCTCGGTGAAGCCGTAGGACTTGGGCTCCAGCTCCGGGTGCGGGGTCTCGTCGCGCATCCCCAAGGGGTCGAGGTCGGCCACCAGATGGCCGCGGATCCGGTAGGCGCGGATGATCATCAGCGCCCGGATACTGTCCAGCACCGCGCGCTTGACCTGTTCGTCGGTGACGGCGAACCCGGCCTCGGCGGCCTTTGCCTTGATCTTGTCGCCCGCGCCCCTGGCCTCGGCCGGGGCCTCGGGCCATTCGCCGGTCAGCGCGGCGGTGAGATCGTCCGCAGGCACCGGCGGCCAGTCGGGCCGCGCCCAGCTCGGGCCTGCGGCCTGCCGGCGGGCCTCTGCATCGCTGTCGCCGAGACTGGCGAAGAACTCGGCCCATCCGGCATCGACGCTGGCCGGATCGGCCGCATGGCGCGCCTGCAACTGGTCGATATAGGCCGCGTTGTGGCCCTGAAGAAAGCTGGAGGCGTGGAACTGGTCGTTCGGGCTCTGGTCAGTCATGTCAGCACCTGATGCACTTGGCCCGCGCCGGACAGCCCGACGCGGGAAGGGGTAAGTCGTTATTTGCCGATCGCCTTCAGCACGGCCTCGCCCAAGCCCGCCGGGCTGTCGGCTACCACGATGCCCGCGGCCTTCATCGCCTCGATCTTCGAGTCCGCATCGCCCTTGCCGCCGGCGACGATGGCGCCCGCGTGGCCCATGCGGCGGCCCGGCGGCGCGGTGCGTCCGGCGATGAAGCCTGCGGTCGGCTTCCAGCGGCCCTTCTTGCGTTCGTCGGCAAGGAACTGTGCCGCCTCTTCCTCGGCCGAGCCGCCGATCTCGCCGATCATGATGATCGACTCGGTCTCGGGATCGTTCAGGAACCATTCCAGCACGTCGATATGCTCGGTCCCCTTGATCGGGTCGCCGCCGATGCCGACGCAGGTCGATTGCCCGAGGCCCACGTCGGTGGTCTGCTTCACCGCCTCATAGGTCAGGGTGCCCGAGCGCGACACCACGCCGACCGAGCCGCGTTTGTGGATATGGCCGGGCATGATGCCGATCTTGCAGGCGTCCGGGGTGATGACGCCGGGGCAGTTCGGCCCGATCAGGATCGAGGGGCTGTCCACCAGCGCGCGCTTGACCTTCATCATATCCAGCACCGGGATGCCCTCGGTGATGCAGACGATCAGTTCCATCTGCGCGTCAATGGCCTCAAGGATGCTGTCGGCCGCGAACGGCGGCGGCACGTAGATCACCGTGGCATTGGCCCCGGTCCGGTCCTTCGCCTCGTGGACCGAGTTGAACACCGGCAGGTTCAGGTGAACCGAACCGCCCTTGCCCGGCGTCACGCCCCCGACCATCTTCGTGCCGTAGGCGATGGCCTGTTCGGAATGGAACGTCCCCTGCGAGCCGGTGAAGCCCTGGCAGATGACTTTGGTGTTTTCGTTGACGAGGATGGCCATTCAGTTGGCTCCTTGAATATCTGCTGTAGGGTGGGCGATCCGCCCACCGTTGCGGGTGGATACCGGGGTGGGCCGTCTGCCCTGCAAGATCACCCCTTCACCGCTTTCACGATCTTCTCCGCCGCGTCCGACAGGTTGTCGGCGGCGATCACGTCGAGGCCGGAGCTGTTGATGATCTCCTTGCCCAGCTCCACGTTGGTGCCTTCCAGCCGCACCACCAGCGGCACCTTGAGGCCCACCTCCTTCACCGCGGCGATCACGCCCTCGGCGATGATGTCGCAGCGCATGATGCCGCCGAAGATGTTGACGAGGATGCCCTTCACGTTCGGGTCCGAGGTGATGATCTTGAACGCCTCGGTCACCTTCTCCTTGGTCGCGCCGCCGCC
>Ga0172382_10000476_pt1 | contig 75726 bp, 69 predicted proteins | sample Leawel138RmetaG_FD_122245 | JGI IMG/M metagenome (GOLD analysis project Ga0172382, IMG submission 122245) | Leachate microbial communities from a municipal landfill in Southern Ontario, Canada - Leachate well 138R metaG | ecosystem: Engineered > Solid waste > Landfill > Unclassified | place...
CGAACCAACGGCTGGAAAACCATCCTGAACACCCTCACCGTTCACTACGGTGACCGCATCACCAAACACCTCTAAAACCATGACCGCCACCACCATTTACACAACAAATCGGACAGACCCGCGCATCTCACCATTCAGCACCGTAGGAGACCAGACGTGAGTCGGGAATCCTGGAACGGAGGGTGCGTTGGCGTCGATGGTCAGGACAAGACGACCTGACGCGCGTCAGGGACTTAGGATCTTGCTCTGTGGGCGTCACGACGATGGACAGGCGTTTGGCCTTCACGTGGTTCGAGACGATGATGGCGGCAGCGCTTATGGCGATGAAGGCGTCTACCCAGCCGAAGGGTTCAAGCGCCGGGCCACGATAGATGGCCGACCGGTAGGTTGCATCTCTACGCCCGTTCAGGTGGAGTTTCCTCGGGCTACTAATTGTTGCCCGCAGGAACTCCACGAATGTTGTGCTGCATTGCCAGGCGTTCAAGTTGGCCTGTGGGCCCCTAGATGGCCGCCAAAGGGGAGACCTGGGTGGCCACCTGAAGAACCGCTGTACGAGACATGTCGTCGGATTGGCTTCAGACCCAGTTGTTGCCTTGCCCATGGGTTACAGCTGAACGCAGGAGCGTTCCGTGTTCATATCGGCTCGGCTCGAGCGAGATTCGAGTAGTTCCCAGGCCGCTGCGATGTTGGTTTCGTATTGGCGGATCTTCTCTCGAAGAGCTGGGGCGCTGATTACTACTTGACAGCCTTGATGGGCGTGATCGCTGGTCATTCGACGTCCTAGTTCGGGGATTGACCATTCGAACCGTCCCAAACATTTTGGCCACCGCAATGAGGTCTTAGGGGTTTGTGTCAGCCGTGGCTTGATAGCTACGCAATGTTGCGTCTCGGTGAGAGGGAGCGCAACCCCTCTCAGGTCAGGTCTCTTGTTGGGACAGGCCTCCATGACAAGAACCGGGTTTTTCGGACCATTCATTTCCGTCCCCGTTTCTCTCTTGGAGGCAACCCATGAAAGACGCAGAACTTGACCAGATCCGCAGCCGTAAGGCACTTAACAGCCCGGCCCGGCGTCGAGCGGGAAAGCTTCCGGACAAGTCAAACACACCGGTAGCTGGGGCTTTCGAGCATTTGAGTAACCGCCTGTTTTTGATTCGGGAGTCAGCCGAATACGCGTACATGCTCCTAGAAAAGATGTTGGAGCAAACGCTGCTGCCTTACATAGGGGACTCATCGGTGCAGCGGGCTTCGCGTCTCGGGGTGCTTCCAGCGACGAGGACAGCCGAAGGGTTCGCCGCCCGTGAGGATCTGAGTGCCCGCCGAATCATGTCGATAGAAGGCACACGCAAAGAACTCGGTGTGCTCTATCGGATTGAGCAGGACTGGTTTTTTCTCTGTTTAACAACTGCAGGAAAAAAGACCGTTGACGGCGATAACGAGTTCACGTCCGTTCTCGTTGGACTGCTCGGGGAACTCCGACCCGCGGAGCTTATTGGGGGACCGTTTAGCCGTATCGCCCGAACCCATGAGAACGGGTCTCGTATCGCTGAGCAGCTAAAAACCAACCGGACCGTCGTGCGAACCTTAGATATCCCCAGCGGCATGGACTTGAACGCGCCCGGCGGCACGGAGCAATGGCAAGCGTTACTGAACGCAGCAAGTTGGGATTACCGGTTGACATTGACCCGGTTACTCACCGGAGTTGTTTTTGAGCTCCGAAACGACCGCTATCCCCGAGCGGCTAACGGTTTGCCCTACGGCTACCGCAAATCAAAATCTCAAGATGGGTCGTCTGAACATGCGGTTGAGATAAACCCATCCGATAGACAAATAGTTCGTTGGATAATTGAGCTCGCTGCTTCGGACAAGCCACTACAACAGATCGCTGACGAGCTCGCAAAGCTCGGGCTTGTCTCCCGAGGCAAACGCGGTAGGGCGCTTCCAGTCAACGAGGTCGCAGACCCACCAACCTTGGTACGGGGCCTTTTCAAAGCCCTGCCTACCTATCTGGATGGGAAATATCGATTCACCCATGAGATGACTCTCGAAAACCTGGACGAGTTTCACGGCCTTCCCGTTCACCGTGTCGCCCCAACCGATAACGGATACATCGAAGTTGACCTCAACTTCGGTCTACCCGAGGGAGGCTGGCACGACCGTGACCTGATTATTCAGGCTATTCATCGACGGCTTTCACTATCTGAAAGTCCTGGTCCCAAACCGACGCCTACGGACAAGGAAGAAATGAAACCCCTAGCGTCGCTGGGCCGATGGCGTGACGAACACCACGAATTCTTTCTCCAATCGCACGATCCCACGTACACGCTGCGGCGTCGACCACTACAAGACGCCTTCGACAGCGATGGACAACCTCAAGGGTTCGGGCATTATGAAGGTGAACTCCTGGGGACGTTTCGCGCCGATGAGCTTCACCAGACTATTGCCGAGGGGCTCGAACAGTTAGTTGTCGGTCTCCCGTCGAACCAGCCGTGTCCCCACCAAAAGCCCGTTTCCGACAAGCAGTTAGTTGACCTGCGTTCCCAAGCAGACACGGCAACCGCCGCGGCGTCGACCGCCCGTAACGAATTGGTTCACGCAACAAACGAAAAAGCAAGGCAAGACTTCCGTGACTTGGCGGAACAGGAACAGGACCTCGCTGATCAGTTACACGAAGAACTTGCCCGGCTGGAACAACCACCAACGAAGAGTCCCCTCCTCCTAGCCGGCGATGAAATTGCCGCAGCAATAGCAGTTCTGCGGGCAACAAAAGAGAAAGCGCCTTTGACTCTCAACCGAGCGCTTCATTCTCTTTTACGAAACCTGCGAATCGAAGCCGCGCCATGCGAACCCGTCGCCAACGTGTCATTTGACATCGAAGCCCGCACGACCCATGGAGCACTCACTCTTGGACCTGTCAAGTTAAAAGTAGGAAACCAAGCGGTCGGCGTCAACTCCACAGATCCACGCTGGAAAGGATCACACATCGACCGAAATCGCCGCATCTTGGAAATCATGCTGCTTGGCGACGGCGACGACGCTGACCGCGACGCAATCATACGGTCGGAGAAGTTCGACTCCCGAACGTTTCTTCGCCGCATGCACATCGCTCTAGAAGACGTGATCCCCAGCCCCGAGGCACGATCAGCCCTTATCGATTGCCCTATTCTTTCGTTACGCCAAGCAGTGATCGGCCAAATGCTCGGCCAAGAGTTCGACCACGGGTTACATGGGGAGCTCTCGACCGGCGCCTACCGCATCTACAACGACAAACAATTCTGGTGGTCCAAAGGCTGGTGCCCCGGAGGAATGACCAGGCGACGCCAACTCCTCCACTTCCTCGACCAAAACGCTATCGACCCCGACCAAGGACTGCCCTTTGCGGAAGTCGCCGAAGCCCTCGGGATTAACGAAACGACGCTCTATGGGTACGTGGCCGGAAACAACAACCGGGCGACCTACCACCGAAACACCACACCCAACTACCGGTCGGTGGAAGACGTTGACGGCTGGTACCAAGCCGGGTCACGTAAACGAAACCGGGAGCGCCGCATCCGGGTCCCCCGCTGCCCTCACTGCCAAGAACGCAAACTCATCCAACCCCTAAAAGTCCCTGAGGTTCCGGGCCACGCCATCTGTACCGCCTGCAACCGGGAACCAACCACCGGGTGGACCTACCCACCGGAATATCTCCTCGATTGGGACGGACCCCAATCAGCCACCCGGCGACAAGGCAAAGAACCCAACAGAACAGGGCGTTATGAACCATCCCGCAGCGGCCGAATCATCGTAGGCACCGATACATATCCAGTTTCCCTGCCCAGCCTCCACACACCTCGGAGAAAGTAGTGGTCTCCGCCGAGGGCCCTACACACTTCAGCAACCTAGAACTCAACCCCTTTAAGACCCGCTGGGGTTAATTCTTTGAGGCCCTTGCGAATAAGGTGTACTCAATATCTTCGGGTGTGGTGTTGTTGTCTTTGGCCCAGACCCGGCAGGCGTTAAGGTATGCGACATATCGCTTTGCCCAAAGACGGCTCCCGGATGCTTCTCGACTATCCCAGCCGAGTTCGGCAAGGGACTTCCAAACCAAACTGTCGAGGATTAACGGTTGCGGCTGCTGGTCCTGATTAGAGCCGACTAACCACAGCCACTTGGTGAAGAATGCCGGACCGACTCCCGGCAGCTTCTTGTGCAACATGTAGGCCGCAGATAGGTCACCATCGGCGACAAGCGCCGCGCTCTCACGCAACACTGGCAGGGGCTTCGACGCCAACGCCTTGTCACAGTTTCGAGGACCACGACCATTACGAGTCCCTGAGCCCCACATCATGGTCATCACGAACAAGCGCCTGAGCACCTCGTCGTCACCCAGGGATCCAGCGCTGGCACGTTCCTGCCGTAGATCATCACGGCTGATCAATTTCGGCAGATCGCCAAAATCACGCATGGTCTCATATTTCTGCCAAGTTGCAGGATTTGTTTTTACCGGCAGTTGATCAGCCCCACGTAGCACCGGGAACCTGAACTCCACGCCCATAGTCGGATCAGTGATTTCGCCCATAGAAACTCCATCGGTAATTAGGTCGGCTAATTGAAGTTTATTCATAGGTAAGCAGCTCCCGGCCCATTTAGCTCAAAAAACGGTTGGTTCACGATGGGAAAAACCTTTGGTTTCCCGCTAGTGGTTCTTGGGCGAACGCCAAACCCATCGTGAGTCGCTGGGCGTGGCCAAAGCTGCTGTTTCCAGGACGCAGCACCGCCGCGCAGATACTCTCTTATGTGCATGTTGTTCTCCTGTCGCAGCCTCCCATCCGGAAGCGCTCAACAAAAAACACCTTGACAAGCCCCTATGACACCGAAGATCTCCGCAGCAGCGAAGCACACCTAGTCGAGACCTCTTACTCATAGCTGTCACAAGCTCTTGGTATGATCTTTTCCGTTGGCTGCTTCCGGATGGAAGAGCGCAACAGGAGGATAGAAATGAACGATCAACAAGTGTTCGCCGCGGGCCGTGCGCTACCCGAAGCGCTTGACCGCATCCGCCGCTACTGCGGACTCCCCTGGTCTGGCGGGCCATCTGAGACATGGGCTTGGCGCTACTACGACGCGGTGGCAACCGCCAGCAATTTGATCGGACCCGTCGACGTGTTATGTGCTGCTGCGCTCCATCCCGGTTTGTCTCGAGATGACCTCGCCTGGTTCCACAGCTGCACCGATGACATCGAAAGCTGGGTTCAGGCGATCCCCATCGAACGCCCTCTCGCTGAACTCAACGAGGTTCAGTTGGCCCACATCGCGTCGCTACCTGAAGCGTTACCCGGCCCAGCCCTGTCGCTTGTCACCAAGGTCCTGCACCGCAAACGCCCTCATGCGATACCGCTACTGGATCGCCACATCATCGACTGGTACCGACCAATCACACGCCAACGTGTGGCAGCCAAAGCGTGGGGTCCGCTAGTCGAAACCATGGCCGAAGAAGACCGCCAACCAGATAACCCCCTGGCCACAGCATTAACCAAAATCAACGACGAACTGGCTATAGCGAACGAACCAAGGCTCACCCTCATCCGAGCTCGCGATATCGCAATCTGGATGGGGTCACGATGACTGCACTGGAGCGGACTGCTACGCGTTTCACCATCGACCGCAACACGTCCAGCCGAGACATCACTGGCCTAGCTGCGCTCAACCCACAACTGTCTGGTCGCCAGCCCTTTGTTCGCATCACCAAGGTCTATAGCGGGACTACACCTGTGGATCTCCTGCCGCAAGGGGCAGAGATATACAGATGTGTGGTCACCGACGGCACGACGAACCTTGTCGCCAAACTCCCTCAGGCCACAATCTTGATCACACGATTCACAACGGTAAGCATTGTCGAGGTCAGCGCCGGAACGATGGACCACGCCGAGGAACTCGTAGCTGCTATACGCAAGCGAGCACCTCAAGCACCGGCCGACACCGTTTTAGTGCGTATCTGGCACGATCGCCGTGGCTTGCCGCCAAACAGCACCGACCGCAGCATCGAAGCACCCCACTGGGACGACATCGCCAAAAACTACCCCGACCGCACTCGCCGGGCGCTGCATGAGTTGACCACACTCCAAGGACCTGGAGGCCCAGGTCGCCTCATCCTTTGGCATGGACCAGCTGGTACGGGCAAGACCACCGCTATCCGTTCGCTCATAAGGGCCTGGTCTGGTTGGTGCCAACCTCAATACATCTCAGATCCAGAAGCCCTGTTTAATAACCCCGAGTACCTATCAGCAGTGCTCACCCACCCGGCCGACCTCCGAGCCCCGGGGCCAGCCACCAGCGACCCCGACCAAGCCTGGCGGCTACTGATAGCCGAAGACTCCGACGAATACCTACGAGCAACCGCCCGTCGAGATGCCGGTGCCGCTCTTGGGCGGCTGCTTAACCTCGCCGACGGAATCCTCGGGCAAGGGATGAAGGTACTGATTCTCCTCACCACCAACGAAGAGATCGGACGACTGCACCCAGCACTAATACGGCCTGGCCGCTGTCTAGCCAGCATCGAGTTCCCCGCCCTACAACCCGCCGAAGCGTCACAATGGCTCGGAACCCCAGTCACCGAGCCGATGACCCTCGCCGAGCTACTCGAGCACCGTGGAGACTTCGGGCGCATAGGCATCAACAACCAAATGGAGACGACACCCGGCCAGTACCTCTAAGAAGTCTGCGGCCAAGTCACGAGCCTTTGGGAAAACAATCCACTCCTGCTACACGATTAGCGGGGCTTAGGGTTAGTTAGTACGGCCGCCGTCAAGGCAGCTAGAACTGTTTCGCCGGCCCAACGCTCGCCCAGCGTTACTCGAGACCAGGTTTGTTTGCTCATCCCAAATTGTTCACACAGCACGGACGCCTGTGGGTAACGACCGTTGGCGCGCCAGGTAACAACCAGATGATGTTGCACCTCAGCGACTCTCTTAGACACACGGTCACCGCCAGCGGGCAAACACGTGTTAACCCCAGCTATAGGTTGGCCGAACTGCCACGGATCCAGCAGGTAATCACGAGGTAGCAAGCGTCTGCGGGAATCGATATGGCCACGAACACTGCGCATACACGAACCGTGCGAAGACCCCGAAAACGTGCACACCCGCCCTAAAACGACAAGAAGCGGTGGCCCCTTTCGCCTGAAAGAGACCACCGCTTCAACTGTTGCGGCTTAAATAGCTGCTGGTTCTGGGTCAATCGCGGTCCGCTGACGCGGTCCAGGTAACCCCGGAAGCCACGTCATAGCGAGTGGTTCGGCGGTGTCGAGCAGGAACCACCCATTTTCAGCCGGGGACCGCAACGGATCCAACACGTCAGCAAGCGCTGCTTTGTCGGCTCCGCCAAAGATGGCCATTAGCCGCATCGCTGCTTCTCCATCGAGCACCACGGGCACGTCACGCTGCGGGTAATGCACCACCAGCTCACCTACCACCCGTTGGTTACGGTGCCGACGCGAAAACGTCGCTCCGGGCACACCGCCAACGGCCTGCTCACCAAAACCACCATCGGCGTCATCATCATGATCATCGTCGTCATGATCACTATTTTCGGTGGTCTGAGTGGCTACCTCACCAGATTCCTCCCGTTCATGATTTTCGTGGTCTTCTGAGCGGTCGGTAGCGGTGTGATCCTGGTCGTCTGCCATAGCAGGCTCCATTTCGTCGTGGCCAGCGGTATCGCTGAACCGGGTTGCCGATCCAACCCGACCCAGCCCGCAATACCTTGGGTTCGACCCGGATGTCCCAACCCATGGCTTGGGACTAACGCCAGGTCACGAACCGCTGCAACACCGCCTGTTCACGACGCGGTTGAGAGTTCAAACTGGGGGTACGAGGTTCGAATCGATGAGGTCGGGGCGGTATCCGAGGATCCACGCCCGGACCGAATCGACGGTGTAGCCACCCTTCGGGCCACGCACGAAAACTCCTTTCTTGGCCAGGGCTCGGATGCCGGTGTCGTCGAGATCGGCGTACTCTTTGAGTTCAGCGGCGGTGACCACAGTTTGCTTCGGCGTTCCCCGCCGTTCGAGTTCGGCATTAATGGATGAGCGGGTGACGTAACGAGCCCCGGAGGTATCCGATTCTGGATCCTCAATAAGGCGACCGCTTTTGACCCACTCCCCAACTGTTGAGTGCGCACAGCGCAACATCCCGGCGGCCACCGCGGCGGTAACGGAGCGCTTCTCGAGCCGGTCGATGCGAGCAAACTCAGAAATGAGCTGGCGAGCCTGTTCATCGGTGAGGAGCAACCCGCGGGTGTAGTCGTCCTTGTGGGCGGTGATCTTGAGTATGCCCAGCATGCGATGCACCGCGTGGTAATCAGTGCCTGCTACTTCGGCGACCTCGGCCAGAGTGGTGTAACCGTCGTGGCGTTCCCGATAGGCAATCACGTCATCGAGTCGGGCTAACCAGCAGCCATCCACCTTCACGGCGGGAATCTGGTCGGGGAACAAACGCCTCGTGGCCGATACAGCCATACCCAGATGAGTCGCCGCTTCCTCAGTAGTGACCCGGGTCCCGTTGGTGGCGTCATCCTGCCAGCCGGCTTCGGCCAAGACTGCGTCGATCGCAGCTTGGCGAGTCCGGCAGTGGTCTGCCGCGTAGCTCGGTCGCTTGGCGGTGGGAACAATCAATGACCCAATGGTGCCTGTAATCTCGGCTTGCATCTTTTCCGCCGCCGGACGCATAGCTTCTTTTAAGCGGTCATCAAGGGTGTAAACCAGGTCAAAAACGTCGCTGCCCGCCCGATGCCCCATCGAGCGTCGTTTGACCACCCCGTCCACGTCGTCGCTCCAGGCGAGGTCGGTCGCGTAGCCCTTACGCATGTCGTGAGGGATGACGTAGTCATCAACGGCACCGGAGGCGCCGGTGACCCCGGTCGAGGCGTCTCGAAGCGAGGACTCAAACCCAGCCCGACCGCCTCCCTCGGAACGAATGGTTGGGACCAGCCGAGCGTCGAAATCCACTTCCCCGGTGATGGGGTCGGTGTGGAACGCCACGATAATAAGCCGTATCAAGGCGGTTAGCGCGTGAGGCAAGGCGATAAGACGAAACCCTGATTCGGTCTTGACTGCTTCTTTACGTGTCGTCTTGACAATATCCTCGTCGCTGTCTCTAACCAGATAGTTTTTGCCGCCTTGTGCCTCGATAAGCAGGTGGCCCCATCCGTCTTTTTCACCGAAGTTCGCGACGACGAGACCGTAGGCTTCACCAATCCGAAGCCCAGCAATGCGCATAAGCCAAAGAACTAACTGATGGATTACGTGCATCTCCGAAGCGATACCGGCGGTAGCGTTAAGGGTCACCAAATACGGTTTGCGCTTCGGGCGCCCCTTCGGGGCCATGGCTTTAACCCCAAAGGTGAGCCCTGAGGTGGCCTGGGGGCCGGTCCCCACCAGGGTGATGTCGACCCCAAGGAGTTGGGCGTGGTTCAACACTTCGGTGAGAATCCATAGGTAGTTGCCCACCACCTTTTTCGCATAGGTCCTGCCGGTGGGCGGCGCTCCGCCTGGTTCGGCGGGATAGCCAGCCATCATCCGAACCCAGGCAATGACTTTGGCTCGCCCGGTCTCAAGGTCCAAGGTCAATAGATCGTCGAAGGCGGGGATGAGGTGGCGGTTCAGAATGCCTAGAACATCTTTCGTTCGCTCGGCATCGGCGCCGTGCAACAACGCATAATGCTCGCGGTGCCATCTGGCGCCGACCTCGGCGAGGCGAACCGGGCGCTGACCATCTGCGTGGTCCGCACGGGGTTCTAACGAGGCTGGGGACTCCGGTGGTGAGCTCACCGGTGCTTGGCCTACAGTCCGGCGAGATACCCGTCCTTCGGTTGAGGCGCGCTGAGCGGGCAGGCCAGCGTTGAGCCGCTCGACCTGGGTCGCTAACCAGAACCTGGCTGCTTTCTCGTCTAGCCAGGAGGTGCTGACCCGACGCCGGGAACCCCGCTCAGCGGGGACGCTGGCCACCCATCGACCGTTTTGTTTCTTGATGCTTCCTGTGAGTGGGCGGGCCATTACGCGGCCGCCTTGGTGAGCAACCCACGCATAAACGCAATTTCGTCATCGGAGCGCGAGAGGCTCTCTTTGAGGGCTTCTATCTCGGCGTTGGCCAGAGCCAGGTCTTGGCGAGCCATGACGAGGTCGCGTTCGTTACGGCTCCGTCCCAAAATCTCGGCCACGTCGGTGTTTGACGCGAGAGGGTCAAGCATCCCCGCAGCCACCAGATCCGCCAGCGGCACCTCCCAAGCGCCGCTCTTATTCTTACGCGTGTTGGGCAGCTTTTCGGCTTTGTTTGCCCGACGGATCGTGGAGATGTCACAACCGCACAGCTCAGCGGCGACCCTAAATGTAACGAAAGCCGGTGTTTTTGGCTCAGACATGGTTCAGTGCTCCTTCACCAGGCCACTCGGCTCTGGTGGGAGAACTGGTCCCGGACGTTCCCGGTGGCGCACTCACCGCGAAATCGGGGGTCGGGGCCGTCACTACACCGGGTAACAACCGTGGGAGTAACAGCCCACACAACCGCCGCGTTGACACACCAAGCGGTAACAACACACACGCCGACGGCGATACACACGGCGGTAACAACCCACACGCCGTTAGCGATACACACGGCGGTAGCAACACACACGCCAGACACCCCGGGGTAGCAACCCATGCAGCGACCACAGGCACCGCGCTGGCGATACAGCCAGGCGTCGCCCCGAGCGGAGCGGCGAAGATTCCAACATCGAGCCGCCGCCCAGCCAACGCCCCAGCCCGAGGTTGGTGGCGCGGGTCCCGCGGGTCAGAACCCGAAAAACCGTTCAAGCCCCTCGCACTACGCCAGGTAATAGGCGCTCCGATATCGGGCGAGCGCCGAGTCGATAAACCGCCGCCTAAATGCGATAAACCCCCCGCCGGACCAAAACAGGGCCGCTCCCGCCAACTAGTTGCCCACCCATACCCGGCCAAACCCCCACAAATCCAGGGGTAGGCAGGGGTGGGCTGCGGTAGGCAAGCCTGGGCAACTAATGCGATAAACTCCCGTCCCGGCGCTGCGGAATAGAGCGAAAAAGCACGAAAGGCCCCAATATGTGGAGCCTTTCGTTGGAGTTTATCGTTTAGATGGTGGCGGGGGCAGGATTTGAACCTGCGACCTTCGGGTTATGAGCCCGACGAGCTACCAGACTGCTCCACCCCGCGGCGAAGTAGATGTACTACCCTAGCGGGCTAAGGGCACCTCACACAACTTCCATCCGATACAAACATTTCTACTTCTTATTAAAACCGTTGGTATTCACAGTGCTAGTCAGTCTTGAGTGCCAAATGCCACCCACGAGCTCCTGCTACAACCGGGACAACGACTGACCCCACTAGGCCACCTGAGAGTACTGAATTGGCCACGACGGCCACCGCCAAAATTTCATCTGGCGACATATTGGACGACCACTGCGACGCCAGGGCCTGGCTAACCACTAAAACGACTATGAAAAACAAGGCCAAAACGTTGTGACAAATACCAACTACCAAAACGTTTGACACACTGGCACCATTCAAAAAATAGATTGCTGCTTCTCTTATTTGGGCCAGCGACATCAAGGTGCCGATTACGATCGAGATCACAAACACACCCCACAAGAGCTGCTGCGAACGAGCGGAAGTATAACGTGCCTCGATTTGCTCGTAGCTATCATTAAGCGGAGGGCTTTGTAGGGTTATCTGGCCTTCAATGCCCAGGAGTTGGCCAAGGATTGCAGTGCCTTCAGCTTGAGCCTCAGGTTCAAAACTGACCCAGCATTCAGCACTAGTACTTAATTGGCCTATCGTGGGCACAAACACGTTGAACGCCCGATCCCCTAACCACTCGACAGTGGTCGTGCCTATTGACACTGAGGCGGAAGACGCCTTGAGGGCATTGAGAGAAACGAGTTCCGCAGTTCTAGGCCCTGCAAGTAGGATTGCGCCTGCAGAATTCCCAGGTAGGTTTGGGTCGAGAAGCCGGACAAAGCCCGGCGTGACAGCATCAAAGGTGAGGCCCACCCCGAGTGGCCCTACCGATTCTCGACGTATAGATTCGACCGCCCCGGAGGCAACGACACCTTTCACAGCGGAATGAAGTCCGTCACAACGTCGAGAATTGATACCACCCGACGCAATGGTAATATTTCCACCTGCCGTAGCTAGCTGCTGGCGAGCCACTTTCCGCTCTTTCCGTGCACTAAGTTCGGTATTTACAGCCACTGAAGCAACAAGCGCACACAGTATGAACGCGCCAACATACACCGGATTGCGCGAAAATAAATTTGATATTCCTTCCCGCGCCCACCTCATTGCGAAGAATGACAGCTCGCAACATCACCGAGTACCCATGGATTGAACTGAATTGTTTCACCTATGAGGTCGTCACCTGAATCTAAATATGCTGTGCCGTTTGAATCCTCTTTTACTGCAACAACGTGATATTCCAAACCTTCTGATTTTAAGGTAGCCACACATGTCTTACCGCTCTGATCAACAATAAGCGCTGACGAAGGAACCATCACGAAAGACTCTCGCGACTCAAACGTTATTAACACCTCGACCGAATCTGGTTCATTGCGCAGAGCATCAATAAATACCAATTTATCCGCAATAATTTCCCAATTAAAACGGCCTTCATTAACGACGACATCGATAGATTCACCGCTGTCAAACGACAGAGATGCTATTCCCGAGACCCGACCAAGTTCGATGGGAATACCAGCCGCATTCACCACTCGCAATCTTTCAATTGACGGGGTCGACTGCAGGATTTGTTCGCCAGTAACTAACTGTGTTCCCAGGCCAAGCATACTACCAACCTGAAAAATTGACTGCGTTCCCCATATCACATAACCAGGTCGAAATACGCCATCACGTTCTGGGAATCCGTTTTGCGCTTGAAACTGTTGAATTTGACGCCGTAACGAGGCTTCTGAATCAACATAATCTAATATTCGAAGGTACGAAGCAACAGCCTCAACATCACTACCGCTTTGATTGCTAGCTATATCGCGGTACAGAGGCACAGTGCTCGGAAAATAACGAATTGTGCTGTTATCAACGTCAAATATTGCATCACCTCTGGAGAGTTCATCGCCCACCTTGCGGTGCACGCTTGTTACCATTTGTGAACCACCGCGCCATCGAAGCGTTTCTCCTGGCACCCAAGACAACTCGATTCGGCCAGCCACTCTGGTAGATATCAGGCCATCTCGTACCGTTCCCAATATCGGTACCGGTTTCGTTTACGAAGCAATGTCACGAAATGTTGAATCCGCACGAACCACCAACAAGGCCGAAAACATCACCATGGTGATACCCACGATGGATAGTAAAACTGTGGCGTTGCGCTTCATTAGAATGGTGCCGAAAGGACCGTTGGAAATTTCTGGGCGACAGACATATCGTGGGTCGCCACTACGACCGCTGTTGAGGAATCCACCTGTAACATCAGGTCTGCCACTAACATCGAATTCTCCTCATCGAGCTGCCCAGTCGGCTCATCAGCAAGCAATAACTTAGGCGAGCTAACAAGTGCACGAGCGACACAAAGTCGCTGCAACTCTCCCCCCGATAAGTTTTTTGAAATATCGAGCTCCCGCCCTGCCAAACCAACCTTAGCGAGTTCTAACCGAGCTAATTGGCGGGCCTTCTTGCCTCCTTGGATCGGCAGGACACCGATAGCAACGTTGTCTACAACGCTACGCCGTAAAATTACCGGATTCGTTTGGTGGATAATGCGAACTTCCTGTTGCTTTGGCCTGCGAACACTACCGTCAAAAGCGGCAAGGCCACCTCCCAGCAGTGCAAGAATTGTAGATTTTCCCGAACCAGACGGACCTACAATCGCGATTCGGTCGCCTTCGTGAACGCGAAGATTTAATGCGCGAAACACCCAACCCCGTGACTTGTAGCAAACCGAAACGTCACGAAGCTCAGCAACTAACTGGTTCTTGTTCGTTCCATACATTCTGCAAAGATATCTGGATAATTAGATTGCACAATAGATATCAACTGTTCTTGAGGGTAGTTCGAGATATCAATACCATTGCTCTTTGCACACTCCACAATTTTTCGAGCTAGATCTTGTTGCTCAACCCGACTTGGGATGTTCGCTGAAGCGTAATAATCATAAATTCGATCAAGGTGCTCAGCCTTACAGGCCTTTTCTATTTCTGGACCGTTTTCGACTGCCGAATAGCCAAGTTCAGTAATAACCTCGTTATTGTTTACGACCCGTAGGCGCGCAGTGTGAGGTACAATCCCGCCGTCTTCCATGCAACTGATGACCCTTTGAAAAGCTGCCTCCAGCTCGGCCACAGTGACTTCACCATCTCGAAGAGCTTCGCGCTGAGAGACTGGCACATCGTCAAGCGAACGTTCATGCGCATCGCTACGAGTAACGCACCCTGCCAGAATAAATACGGCCAGAAGGGCTATACCTAGACGGCTCAACTTTTGACAGTTCATTTCATTCACTAAGCAAGTGATGGACCGTAAGCAGGTCGCCAAGTCTCGGACTTTCATCCCAGAATTGACATTAGGCTTACAGCACGTCAGGTTATCACTTGTCTTTGCCAGGCGCCTCGATTGTACTGAGACCTGGCCTTACGCAGCGTCGGCTGGCAAGGACGGCTCAGATGAAACCGAGTCATCCGGGTTTCCGCTACCTGAACTTCCAGGTTCGCTTTGGCCATCGGTGCCACTACCTCCTGCGCCAGCACCGCCGCCCGAACCCGAACTTGTACCATTTTGTCCGGCAGAAGCGGCCATCGCCGCCTCGATCAAACGACGAGCCTCGTTAACCAGACGTTGATATTCACCCAGTTCACCCCGAGTCAATGCAGCATCGGCACGGCTCAAGGCGTCACCGGCCTGCTCCAACAACTCGGACACGGTGCCCGAAGTACCGGGCTCGGAGGGCTCAACATCGCCAGGCTCATCGGGCCCATCCGAGGGAGTACCGCCACCAGGCTCTTCAGTTTCAGTATCGTCATCGCCCTCAACAAAACCCGGGTCTTCTTGAGTCTCTGGCGAAGAACCGGGGAACAGCTCTTCTAACGCCTCTTTGAGTGACCGTTCCATTGCGATTCGATCACCAGAAACCACAATCACATAGCGCAGCTCGGGCACCTGCGTTTGTCCCGATGCCTCGGTATATAGCGGTCTAACATACAAAATTGAATTCTCAATTGGTACCAAAATGAGATCCCCGAGACGAACCTTTGATGCTTCACGGTTCAACAGGTTCAACTGAGGCGAAATCTGCGCGTTCGACTTTATGTTGGCATTAACAATGCCCGGCCCATCCACCTCGGTACCTGGCATGACGTAGGTAATAAGACGACCGTAATCATCTGGGTCAGACTTTGCCACCATGAAAGCTCGCAGCTCTTTACGCTCATCATTTTCCGAAACTGGCACAAACGACCGCTGAATCACAAACGACTGTTGGTCTTCACCAGGCAGCTTCATCATCAGGTAATAAGGCAGAATGCGTCGTTCCCTAGTCCGCCCGGTCGATTCCCCCGATTCTAAAGTGATGTCGGTGGTACCGGAATCAGTTAGTGATGAACCTGGGTCTTGAGCTACGTTCCAGGCCTTTTGCTTCGAATAAAAATCGGCCACGTCGGTCAGCTGATAACGACCCCACATGTTGGTTTGCACCGTAAATAGGTCTTCCGGGTAGCGCAGGTTCTGGCGCATCTCATCGGGCATTTCGCTCATTGGGGAAAACAACGCCGGGAAAGCCTTGGCATAGGCAGCAATGATGGGGTCGTCTTCATCAATAATGAAAAGCCGCACGCTACCGTCATAGCCGTCAACCACTGCCTTCACTGAGTTCCGCACATAGTTGAACGAGTGGTCGAGCCCACTGCCGCGTTGCAGCTGTTCGCGATCGGCTTGTTGCGCATAGGGATAGCGATCGGTGGTGGTGTAAGCATCCACCACGAAAGAAACCCCACCTTCCATCACCACGGCGTACGGGTCGCCGTCGAAATGAAGGAATGGTGCCACTGCTTGCAAACGTTCGCGCACGTCACGGATATACAGAATCTGCGAATCAGACTTAATGTAATTCGAAATCAGCGGGTTGTAATCAGCGAACCGCAAAGCGAAAGCAGCCCTGCGTATCCACGAGCCCATCTTCACCCCGTAATCGCCGGTATAACGGGTTACTTCGGATTCTGCTGGGGCTCCGTCTTCACCAATCTCACTAATGTCGACTTCATAATCGATCTCTCGACGATCGGTGTTCACAATGGCGAAATCGGAAAGGTTCTCACCAAAATAGATCTGTGGACGATCGATTTCTCGCCCGATCAATTCATCGCCACTAACTGGAATATTACCCACCACAAAACTTGGCCGACCGCTGGGGTCGATGGCATTCGACGGAGCAATCACCAAACCATAACCATGGGTGTAGGCGAGGCGCTTGCCTTCCCAGGAATCAATTGGCACACCACTGGGGTTCAACTCTCGAGCCCCAATAACCACCTGAGTTGGCTCACCATCAATCGTGTAACGGTCGACATCGAGATCGTTAAAGCGGTAGAAACCAAAGTCGGCCTGCAACCGCTGGAAAGTGTCGTTCACAATTTTCGGGTCAACCAGTCGAATATTACGAATGGTGTCTTGGTTAGCCTGAATGTCTGCAGCGGTTAAATTACCGTCGTAATCAAAATCGTAAACCTCAACATCGTCAAGGCCCATGGCGGCTCGGGTGGCCGTCATATTCCGTTGGATATAAGGCGCTTCCTGCGTGGATTCAGCCGGTTCAACCTTGAAACGCTGAATAAAGGCCGGATAGATTCCCGACACCACAATCGACACAAACGCCCACAGACCAACTGCCACCGCTGGCAGCACCCAACCCCGTCGTTTGATGTTGTAGAGAAAAAGCCCGGCCGCGAAAATCGAGATCAGCAGTAAGAGATGGATGGCTGGAAGCTGGGCGTTCACATCGGTGTAACCAGCACCGTCGACAGCGCCACGGCTAGAGAAGGTGAGTTCGAAGCGATCGAGCCAATAACCAGCTGCCCGCACCAACGCCAACACACCCAACAACACTGAGATGTGGGCTTTGACCTGAGGCGTCACCCGATCAGATCGCAGTTGAACTCGAATACCACCGTTCACGTAATGTGCCGCTACCGACACAATAAGAATGATGATAATGGCGGCAAACAACCAGCTTGTCAGGAACGATAAAAACGGTAGTTTGAAGACGTAAAAGCCCACATCGGTGTGAAACAGCTCGTCTTTCACCCCAAAGTCAGACCCGTTGCGAAACAAAATCCATGCGTTCCACTGCGTTGCGGTGCCAAGCCCCGCGATTAGCGCAAACGCCAACGAAATAGCGGCCCGCACCAAGTTGGTTTTTGAGCCTATGGCATCACGGTATCGGTCGATCAGTTCGTCTTCAGGGCTGGTGGCTCGAAATCGAGGCGCCAAATGATCAGCCACCCAAAGATTCAGATACATGAGCACGAAGAAAGTGCCCGTAAAGACTGTGGCTAGCGCTACCTTGGCGCCCACCACGCCCTTCCAAACGCTGGAAAACTTAAGGGCATCAAACCATAAATAGTCGGTGTAGAAGCCAGCGATTCCTCGCAGCGACGTAGTTAACATGAACAAGGCCACCACTACGGCAACCAAGATCATTCGTCCACGATTCGAAGTTCGGGGTGAACGTCGGGGCATCTGGGAAGGGGGACGCATAGCTAGAGAGCCTATCTATTCACAGGGACGAGCAAGCAGCAACAACGGGAATGAGCCGGCGGATGAAGATGGCCAGTGGGGAACGCCTCCCCTTTGATCAACACTCCAGCCAAAGCGTTATCTTCACCATCGGGGCACGGGCCTAAACCATTATCGTTCAACCAAGCCACACTCGCCGATTCGGGCAGAGCGTAGAACACCCCGCGGTTGAAAACCGCATGAGAAGTTGCCGCTCCCATGGCCTCCATCTGAGCGCGCCAAGGTCGAAAAGCCGCCCTAATCAGCTCGGAAGATTCGTCTTCGTCTAAATCATCGGTCAGTTCACCCAACCGGTTTCGAAGTGGCACTAAAAACCCGTCCACTAGCTCGACCGCTAAATCAGCCAATTCTTCCGGCGGCACGGGAAGGCTGGGGGCATCGCTAACATAACCGTCGGAGCTGGCGGTCTCGACGGCAAATTCTGCTCCGGCCTGGGCGATTTCGTTCAGCACTGCAGAAACCACAGCCACGTAGGCCAGGCGATGCTCGTCTATTGTGCCCACAACAGCTTCGGGTCCTTCTTTGGCGAGCAAGCGACGAGCCAGGTCCATTTTGTCGTTCTCATCGTCCGACAATTCACGCTTCAACAAGCTGACTAAACGCCTCGACAGCCCCTCTAACGCCAGGTCACGTAGTTCGAAAAACCGCTCCGCGCTATCGGGGTCGTCATCATCACCGGCACCGGTATCATCACTACTGCTGCCACTAACGTCGTTTCGGCCGTTATCGCCGCGGCCAGGCTGGTTGCCTTCGACGTCATCAGACTCGCTGCTGTGGCGATCTTCACCCAGTTCGTTGGGCGTTTCTGTCGGGAAAGGGGCTTGCGCACGCAACCTGGCAAAGAGACTGTCGATTCCAGCCTCAAGCTCGGCATCCTCCGTCTCAAAATCTGAATCGTCGCTTAAAGCCACTTCACTAGTGGCTAGGTCGTCGGGGGTGGGGCCATCGTTTGAATCGGCTTCACCGTCGGCTTCGACGTCTTCCAAACCAGGGTCAACCGCGGGCTCATCAAGTTCAGTTACAGCCGTCTCACCAAGCTCAGTTACGGCCGTCTCATCGAGGTCGACCACCTCAACATCGTCAAGAGAAGTGTCGGCCTCGGCGCGAGCCACCATGTCATCCAGCACTGCGGGGGCATGTTCCACCAGCGCCGACTCAACTGGGTGTAAGCCCGCAGCTTCAAGCTCGGCATTGTCGTCAATCGCTTCAAGCTCAGCATTGTCGTCGATTGCTTCAAGCTCAGCATTATCGTCCGCCAAGAGCGGCACCATCTCAGAGGCCTGATCGGCTTCGGGCGAACTAACTTCCTGGGGGCTCAAAAGACCTGCCATTCGAGCCAGCTCGATTTCGGCTTCAACCTCTTCCACCGAAGCCGCCTGGGCTTCCGAAGCGGCCCTGCGTGCTGCACTCTCGGCCGCCCTGCGGGCCTCGGGCATAGCCACTGCAAGCTCGTTCGTGGCTTCATCTAAAGTTTTTCGCACCACGCCGTAAGCCTCAAGCAAACGTTCTCGAGCCGCGCGTAGCTGTTCTAGCTGCCCCCGCGCAGCATTTCGCCGTTGCGCCAAATCAGCCAAAATACGTTCCCGGACCAGCTTGGCCTCGGCCACCATTTCACGCCCTTGACGGCGCCCCTCTTCGACGGCCGCTTCAACCTCAGCATCAATCTCGGCTAAGCGGGTTTCTGCCTCTAGTTCTCGGGCTTCGGCCCGCGCCTCTGCGGACTCACGCAGTGCGGCGGCCTCGCTACTTGCTTCCGCCACAATCCTTTCCGCTTCGGCATTGGCCTCGGCCAACATCTTGTCGCGGTTGGCCTCAGCTTTTTCAGTGATGGCAGCTGCCACGGCCTCGGCGTTAGCGGAACTTGAGCGTTTTAGTTCGTCGGCTTCCTGTGTCAGCCGCGTAGCTTCCTCTTGGGCTTCACGAACTAATTGGGCGGTACGGGTCTCCGCCTTGGTACGAATCTCATGCGCAATGCTGCGAGCCGCATCCAAAATCTTGGCGGTTTCTTCACCCAGCATGGCCGTTAAGGTGGCCTCGTCGGGAGACTCGGCCTGCGAAGCACGAAGTTCAGCCGCTTCCAAGCGCTCTTGCAGCAACGCTTCCCGGTCAACCAAGGCACGCATCTCAGCACTAATTCTATTTAGGTACGCTCTGACTTCTGTTTGGTCAAAACCTCGAAAAGAACTCGAAAAATCGCGTCGTGCAATTTCTTCGGGAACGAAGTCTTTGCCATCAGAAGAAAGAGACACCATTACCTCAATGTTAAGACGTGAAGACCGACGAGTGGCGACAGCAAGCCTAGGCGGCTTTGTCAGGGGCCATGGTCGGCACCACCAATGGGTCGCCGCCAATTGATTCCAGCGCCGCCAAAGCTTCGTCCAGCGTGCCAACTTCAATAATTTGCACTTTGTCCCCCGCTTGTCGGCGGGCCGCCGCCAATTCCGCTTCGCCTAAGGAATCGGGAACCAAAAACACGGCCACCCCTTCGTGGCGGGCGGTGGCGGCTTTTTGTTCCACCCCACCAATGGGGCCCACAGTGCCGTCGCGGTCAATGGTGCCGGTTACCGCAACCTGTTGGCCACCAGTCAGTTCACCTGGCGTCAACAAATCGAGGATAGTGAGGGTGAAACTCAACCCCGCGGAGGGCCCACCCACCGAACCAGTTTCAATATCGACATCAATTGGAAACACGAAATGGGCATCGCGGGTTTGTAGCGAAACCCCCAAAAACGCCACGGTGTCATCATCTTCACGGGCACCCAGCGTTACCCGTTTCACCCGACGATCCTGGCTGTTCGCATCGTGCTCGTCGATCCCGGAGCCCTCGGCACCGCGCGCTTCGGTTGCCGAGGGATCAAAATGCTCCACCAACAAATCCACTTCGTCGCCAGGGCTCAACGCAGCGATCGCCTCAACCAGATCGGCCGCCACCAAAATCGGGGTACCATTAACCTCGACAATTGTGTCGCCAAGCTCGAGAACCCCGTCGGCGGGGGTGTGTTCCGAGACGCTAGCCACCACCGCGCCCGTTCCGGTGAAACCCACTTCATAGCCCAAACGTTCCAGCGCCACGTAGGTCGCCAATTCCTTAGAAACGTCCATCATGGCCAAATTCAAACGACGGTTCTCATCGGGGTCGTTGTCGCCCAGAACGACCTCTTCTTTCATTACGGTGACTTCAGGATCTAACCAACCCACCAAAGCACCCCATAAGGTCAGACGCTGTCGAGAAATCGAAATGGTACTCAACATGAACGATCCCTCGGGCTCGTACACGGTGGCACCGTCGATCGCCACTAGGGGCACGGTGGGCCGCATAGTTCCGGGTGAAAACGCGAAATACGGGACTCGCACCACTTGAGAAGCAACGACTAGCACCACTAGCACTACCGCTGCGCCCATGGTTCGAATGACCCAACGCTGCTGCCACCACGTGCTTCGCTCTGGTTCTTCGTTTTGGCTGTATGCGACGCTGAAGTCGCCGCTGCCGGTATCTTCGGAAGACTTGGGCACTAATATCGACCTTTAGATTGCAGCATCAACCACCAGAATAACGGTCGCTAAGCATCTTCATGTCTTCACTACCATTTCGACATTCAAACAAGGCTCCCAAACCAGCGCCACCATCGGTTCGCGTTCGTAAAGAGGTGCCGTGGGAAGACCCCGACGCCGTTCGACCGACCTGGCTCCAACGCGGGGCTTCGGGCGTAATGCTGCTCATACTGGTAGTGATTTTGGGAATTATGCTCACCGTAGCGATTGGAATTTTGTTGATAATGGCGTTCTTTCTAGCCGACTACATCATCGGTTAAACAACCACCTCGACGCTTCAGCAAGCGACTACCGCCCAAAGAGGCCTTTACGCGGTGGATTATCATTCTCAGCCATCAGAGTTTCGGGCTCTTCCTCATCATCAGCCTCGCCCGAGTTTTCTTCTACCCACGCCGGGGCTCGTTCGGGATTAATGGCAGCACGCTGTTGATCAAAAAGTGGAGTGCTAGAAAGTGTGGGCACACCAGCATCATCTTGGCGGGATTCTTGTTCCGATTCCGCTTCTGCGGCCACCAGTTCGTCGGCTAATTCAACTTCGTAACGCACCTTGAACTCGAAGGCCACTTCTTCCATTCGATAAATTCGTACGCCTTCGGCGTTTTCTTCGTTACGAAGCCGCTCCACAATAGTTATAGCGTCGGTAATCGTTTCAGCTTGGCGATAACCAGGTTTGCCTTCGGGGCTTCTAAAAATAACCATGTACAGCACCGCGAACTCCTTTGGAAGATATGAACGGTCAACCAGAACTCGACCATCTAATAAATGACAGTAGTAGCGGCCGACGACGACGAGTAGCCATAGCCGGACATACCGGAGACGAAGCTACTGCCCGAGCTCATCTAAATGACCGCGACCCGAAAGTTCGTGCTAGTGCCCTTACAGCCTTATCGCGACTTGGGGCTGCCAAAAACTCTGAAATTGAACAGGCTTTGGGCGACCCCAGTTCGTTGGTCCGCCGGCGTGCCCTAGATGTCGGTCGTCACTTAGGTGGAGACGTACTGCCATCGCTCGTGCCGTTGTTAAAAGACTCTGAGGACACTGTTTGCGAAGTAGCCTGTTGGGCCCTTGGGGAACAAGAACCACCCAACCCAAAGGCAGCCGCGGCGCTAGAAGAAGTGGCACAAAACCATACCGATCGCCTGTGTCGAGAAGCCGCCATCGCCGCCTTAGGGGCCCTAGGCGAACCCCGCTCTTTAGCCACAATATTGGCCGCCACAACCGACGTAGCCACAGTGCGGCGTCGAGCCGTTATTGCTTTGGCCCCCTATGACGGACCCGAAGTAGACGAAGCTTTAGAGCGTGCTCGAAACGACCGTGACTGGCAGGTCCGCCAAGCCGCCGAAGACCTGCTGGCCTAGTAATAACAGCTTGAACACCAGATGGTTTATCGGTGTTTCCACTCGGCGGGACGTTTCTCTACAAACGAGAGCATGCCTTCTTGAGCGTCTTCTAGTTGGCTAGCGGCCGCCATAACCTCAATGGCATAGTCGTAGGCCGATTCTTGGTCCATACCCAGCTGGCGGTGCAACGCACGCTTACCCATTGCTCGTGAAGCCGCGCTGCCCCTCGTCGCTCGACCCAGCAGCTCTAGCGTGGCTTCTTCTAGCTCTTCTTCCTCTACCACCCGATTGATTAAACCCCACGACCACGCCGTTTGCGCGTCAATCGAATCACCAGTTAATGCCAGCTCTAGGGCCTGTTTCCGACCGATGCTGCGACCAATCGCCACCATGGGGGTCGTACAGAACCAGCCACCCTTACCTCCGGGTGCCGCGAAGGTGGCATTTCCAGCCGCCACCGCCAGATCGGCTGCTGCCACCAGCTGGCAGCCAGCAGCGGTTGCCACCGCATGCACCCTGGCAATCACCACCTGTGGAATGTATTGCATGGTGTCCATAACCTCGGTACAGGTACGCAACAATTTATGCATCTGGGGCAGAGGTGCGCCGACCATGGCACCCAAATCGTGTCCGGCGCTAAAGGCCGGGCCAGCTCCAGCCAGAATCACCCCCGTCGCATCGGTGTCTCCAGCTTGGCGAAACGCCTGCAAGAGCGCTTCCAAAAGTTCTAGCGACAGCGCGTTTCGTCGTTTCGGACGGTTCATAGTGATCGTGATGACATCACCTTCACGCTCAACTAGTACGAGTTCTTCTGCCATTTTGTTTCTTCCCCTTGGGCCTAGGTGGTCCCTTTGTGAGAGAGTAACCAAAGAACGACCCATCAGGTCATATAGGTCAGAAACCACTACGGAGGACCAACCTGTGTATGCCCCATCGCCAGCCCTAACCCTCTCGGGATTACTACCAACGACCAAGGTACGAACCGTAGCTTTGGTGGTAGCAGCCGCTGCGTTGACCGCCCTCGCGGCGCAGATCTCGGTACCCATTCCTGGTACCCCGGTGCCGGTAACACTGCAAACCTTCACGGTGGTGCTGGTAGGTGCCGGTTTGGGCTGGAAGTCAGGGCTTGCTAGTCAGCTGCTCTATGTGATGGTGGGCGCTATGGGTGCCCCTATTTATGCTGGTGGCGAAGGCGGCTGGACGGCGACCACTAGCCATACCGCTGGCTATCTAGTGGGTTTTGTGGTGGCCGCTACGGTGGCTGGCGCGTTGGCTGAGCGTGGTCAAGACCGCCGGATTCTCACCGCTATTCCCGCTATGGCCATTGCGTCGGTAATTATTTGGGCCTTTGGTGCCACCTGGTTGGCTTACTCGCTGTCAATCTCACCCGCAGCTGCCATTAGCGCCGGGGTGACCCCATTTATCCTGGGTGACGCCATCAAGATGTTGGCTGCGGGGTTGGTGCTACCAGCTGCGTGGCGCTTGGTGGAATCACGCCGATAACGCGTCGAACTATTGGTTACCGTGCTGAACGAGCGTCCATAAACACGCCCTTCAGCACGTCGTATGCCTCGATGCAGCGACCAGCACCGAGCACCACCGATTCCAACGGAGCCTCTACTAGGTGCACGTCGACTTGGGTTTCTTGTTGTAGACGCACGGCCAAACCGGCAAGCATGCCGCCACCGCCAACCAAATGGATGCCTTGACCGATTAGGTCTTGTGCCAATTCAGGTGGGGCGGCTGCCAAACAAGCCAGGACAGCCTCGACAATGGCGTTTACCGGTTCTTCAATGGCGTCACGTACTTCAGCCGGGGTCAGCAACACCGTCTTTGGCAGACCAGTAACGAGGTCACGGCCACGAACTTCGGCGTTCACATCTTCTTGTACGGGATAAGCCGAACCAATTGTGACCTTGATCTGTTCGGCTGTTTGCTCACCAATAGCAATACCGTATTCACGGCGGATGAAATTCTGAATGGCATTGTCGATATCGAAGCTGCCCACCCGCACGGCTTCGATAGCCACAATTCCACCCAGGGAAATTAAGGCGGCCTCTGAGGTGCCACCACCAATATCAACAACCATCGAACCGATTGGTTCGTTGATGGGCAACCCAGAACCAATAGCCGCGGCCATGGGCTGTTCTATTAGTTGCGCATCGGCCGCCCCAGCGCGGCGAGCAGCTTCGGTAACGGCACGCCGCTCGACCGCAGTAATAGCCGAGGGCACACAAATAATTACTCGGGGCCGATTGAATCGACTGACCCCTACTCGTTGTAGAACCAACCGAATCATGCGTTGCGTGATGTCGAAGTCGGTGATTGCGCCTTGGCGTAACGGGCGAACCGCCACAATGTTGGCCGGGGTTCGACCAATCATCTGCCAAGCGTCATGACCCATGGCTAGCACTTCACCGGTTTGGTTGTTAAGCGCGATAACGGTGGGCTCGTTCATAACGATGCCCTCACCGCGTGCGTAAACCAAGGTATTGGCGGTGCCTAAGTCAATCGCAAGATCTCGAGCCAGAGTAATGCCTACCAAATATCGGACTCATCGCCAGAGCGCGAGTCAGGTTCATCGCCAAAGCGGCCTCCGAGACGTGAACCGTCGCGTACGTTCGGGCCAGACAAACCAAGGCCGAAGCTATCTGGCTTCCGTATTCTACCCTGCTTCTTTGGTGCTCTTGTAGGCGAAGTTCTAAATACAGACTTGTCATTTGCTTCGGTGGGGGTTTGGCTACCCGGCTCTTTGGGCGCCAAGGCCTGCATCTCACGACGGAATTCTTCCATAGCTGAACTGCGACGAAAGCCCACTTTGTTGTAGGCATTAAAGGCAATGGCCCCTATCACGCCCACAATAAGCGCAATAAGCAAAAAACTTGCCGGGTTCACTGATCACCACCTGGTAACTTTTCGGAAACCGCTGGGGCGGATATACCATCCACATCGACGATGTGTTGAGGTTCTAAACCCCAGCTTTGGCCACCTTCCCAGGTTTCACGTTTCCAAATCGGAACGGTGGCTTTCACCGTATCGATTCCGTAGCGTGCCGCGCTAAACGCGGTGTCGCGGTGGGGTGAGGAAACCGCGACCACCACTGCCGACTCACCAATCTCGACCAAACCCACCCGATGCACTATTGCCATTCGACCAATATCGCTGTAGAGCTCACGCGCTTTGGCCACGATGGCAGCCAGTCGTGGAACAACTATTTCGGTGTAAGCCTCGTATTCAAGCTTGGTAACCCCAGGACGACCTTCAGCATGATCGCGGGCATTGCCACTAAAGACCACTACCGCACCGCAATCGGGCCGCGCTACCCAGGTGGTAATGCTGGCCAGGGGTACCGGTTCTTTAGTTAAGCCGACCCAGGTGTCGCCGTCGTGTGGTTCACTCACCCCTCCAGTCTAGGAGGACCCAACACAATGCCACTCAATGCATTCCCCCTGTCCGAGGGGTTCATAACCCGCTGTACTGCGAGTTTGTTCCGCGTACCCTCCAAGTATCTTGGCCGCGCGCCATTACCACAGGTATCTCGGTATTCTCATTGGTGTGCCCATAGATGACTACCCCGACATGGATGGAGAAGATTTCCAGCCACCACGGCACCCCGATGACCGGCTGTGGAGGCATCCAGCCGAGTTTGCTTGGGAAGCTTCGATGTCATCGCAAAACCCGTTCCTAGCCACCGGGGCGCAGGCCAGCGAATACTCTCATCAGAACGCAAAACACAGAGGTTCGGGTCGTTCGATGTTGGGCACGGTGGTGATCTCTAGTCTCTTCGGTGCTTCTTTCGCGCTCTTAACCGTATTCGCCACTGGGCTAGGCACCCGGGTTGAACCGGCGCCACTGAGCCAAGAAAACATTATTGATCCGGGCGATTCCAATGTTCTGGCAGCTCGAAGCACTCTGGGCGTGGCCGAAATAGCTACCAGCGTGCGCTCAAGTGTCGTCCAGCTACGACTTGGTGATGATGATTTGGGTGACGCCTCGGCCATAGTTTGGAACTCGGATGGCTACTTGGTCACCGACGCGCAAATGGTAGATTCCGTCGAGGCCGTGAACGTTGTTTTGGCTGATGGCACCACCAAAAAAGCCGCTGTGATTGGCGTTGACCCGGTTACGAAACTTGCGGTGCTTCATGTCAATGCCCCCGAGCTAACCCCAGCCGACCATAAAAATACTGCTTCGGTTTCGGTGGGAGATTGGGCTATGGCCTACGGGGTCAGTGAGTCGGGTTTGCCTTCCATTAGCTCGGGAACCATAAGCGGCGTGGAAGAGCGTCTAAGCACGCAAGACGGCACGTTGCTGTACGGCATGGTTCGCTTAGGCGCTGCTCTGCCCGACGGCGTGGTTGGTGGGCCTCTGGTTTCTGCCCAAGGGGAAGTAATTGGAATTCTGCTTCAAGGTAGCGGCGATTCGCCCTTTAGCTGGGCGCTGCCAACCACCTACGCCGAAACGGTGATCGACCAACTCATCGAAACTGGCAGCATGACTCACCCTTGGTTAGGTGTAGAAGGTGAACGTCGCAGCGGTGGGCCAACCATCACCAGAATCACCGCTAACAGTCCGGCCTCTGAAGCTGGCCTTCAGGTAGGTGACGTGCTGTTACGGGTCGACGATGAACCCCTGATTTCAATGATTACCCTCGTAACCAAGATTCGTAGCCGCTTGCCGGGCGACACCGTAGTTATTACCTATGAGCGCGATGGTGAGGTAGAAACCACCGAGGCTGTATTAGCAGGCCATTAAACTAATACACGCCTAGCGCTATGAGCGTGAGGCAAGTCTCACAAGGCCAGGCTCAGCCAAAGACACTGCTTTGGGGTGGCACCATGTCGCGCTATTTACGCCGGCCGAGTTGGCGTCGCACCAAGGCCGCCACCCCAACTCCGGTCGCGACTATCGCACCTCCGGCCACACCTAGGGCCAACTCTTGGCGCCGCTTAGGGCTGATTGAGTCGAACGGACCGGGCTCGGTTGAAGCAATGTAGGCCTCTTCATTGGTAAAAGCTGGTTCCCAGCCAGCGTCACGCAACCGGTCATTAGCAACCACCCAGGGGTAAATAGTAAGAGGCAGCGCCGCTGGTGGCGGGGCCGACGCGGTGACACGTGCCCGCGCCCAAGCCAGGCTGTTGGCCGCCCAAACCGGAACTCGGGGCTTGGGAATAGTTCGAAAGGCACCCATAGCGTCCGGTGAAATCCAACCGTCAGGTGCCACATTAAAAGCACCGTTTAAACGCTTTCTGGCTGCCAACACGACAGCTTGGGCCAAGTCATCAAAGTGCAAGAACTGCTCGGGCGGGTCGATGTCGCCCGCCGCTACAGCGGGGACGTTGGCTAAAGTTTGGCCCAGCCAGCTTGCTCCATCATCGGCCACGGTAACGGTAGGCCGCAGAACAGAAATAGTGATTTCAGGGTGCTTGGCCCGAAGCTCAACTACCAAAACCTCGATTTCGGCTTTTACTTCGGCAAAAGCAAAACCGGGGTTGGGCTTAAGAGGCGCATCTTCGGTTAGAGGCACCGGGTTAGTGGGGTATGCCCCATAAACAGCGGCACTTGAGATGACCACTACATGGTTAACCCCAGCCTCAATGGCAGCCCCAATGGCTCTTTCGGCGAGCTGAAACTCGGCTGACTCGCCGCCACGACCAGGTTTTTCCGGCGATATTACCGATGCCAAATGGATAAGGGTGTCAGCGCCAGCCAGCAACGGCACGATTTCACCGTTTAACAAATCAACCCGATGCGATTGCACACGAGGATCAGTTCCTTTAGCTAAACGAACCCGGTCTAAGGCCACAATCCGGCTAATTTCAGGTTCATTTTTTAGTAGCTCGACAACGCGTTTTCCTAACGCACCTTCAGAGCCGGTGAGGGTAACTACGTTCATCAGGTTTACCATGCATGTATGAGTGAATCAGGTGCTGGTGGAGCCGGAGACCCTTTTGGTGGCATCCCATTTTTTGGCGATCTAGCCAAAATGCTGTCACAAAGTGGCCCCGTCAATTGGGAAACGGCACGACAACTGGCTTTTTCGATTGCGACCGGTGGCGAAACAGAACCGAATGTTGACCCCATGGAGCGCATCCAGCTGGAACAGTTTTCTAGAATTGCGGAACTACACGTTGGGGCCATAACGGGGCTTGCAACCTCGACTTCGGGCGGACTTACTATTCTACCGGTCACCCGTAGCCACTGGGTCAACAACGCCTTCAAAGTGTACGAACCATATTTTGAGGCCATCGCCAAAGCGTTGAAACCGGGCTCGGCTCAAGAACCAGGTACCGCTACTAGCGGCTCAGATCCGTTCGGTTTGGCGAACATGCAGGCATTTTCTGACCCGAATACCGACCCTGAAGCCGCCATGGAGGCGTGGTTTGAACAAATGATGACCATGTTGGCACCGGTGATGTTAGGTATGAGCGCCGGTTCGCTTATTGGACATCTATCTACCCGTTCTTTTGGCCAATATGATCTGCCAATTCCGCAAACCGCCCACGACGAACTTTTGCTTATTTGGCCGAACATAAAGCAATTCGGCGAGGAATGGAGCCTGGACCCAATAGAGCTTCGTTTGTGGGTCTGTTTACACGAGATCGCCCACCACACCATTCTCAGCGTTCCTCACGTTGCCAAGACCCTTCAACAGCTTCTATTGGAGTTCGTTTCAGCGTTCGAACCCGACAGCAGCGGCCTCACTAATTCCCTGGAAAATATCAATCCCAATGATCCAACGGGGTTGGCCTCGATGCAATCGATGCTGAGCGACCCCGAGGTCCTCTTGGGGGCCATGAGAACCAGTCAACAAGACGATCTGTTGGCTCGGCTGGACGCCATAACAACTGTCATTGTGGGCTACGTGGATTGGGTGATGGACGAGATTGGTCAGCGTCTCATGGCCAGCTATGGCCAAATTACCGAGGCCATTCGTCGCCGTCGGGTGGAAGCATCATCACAAGACCGGTTCGTGGGCAAAATTTTAGGCCTCGATCTAACCCAGGCACATTACGAGCGTGGCTCGAAATTTATTGCGGGCGTGGTGGAGCGCTCGGGGGCCGCTGCGCTTAGCCGCTTGTGGGAACATCCCCAGAACTTGCCTACTCCAAATGAGGTCGCCGCACCCGGGCTGTGGCTGGCCCGCATCGATCTACCCCATGATGAAGCTTAACTAACCCTAGGAAGTTAGTGAGCCTACGAGTGAGCCTCGCTGCTTTCCTCTTCACCGCGACGATGCAGAATCGATTCGGTGCGTTTCAACGCTTCCGCCTTGAGGCGATTAGCAACTTCAGGTGTCTTGCGGGGTGGAAGCTTGCCAGTAGTTTCCAAGAAGCGCTGGCCAATTACATACGAAGTGGCGGCAAAACCAGCCGCCACTGCTACCAACAAATAGCCCACGCGTGCCGGAATTGGAATTACAACCGGAATAGCGGCCCCGAACACCCAAATCAACTGAAAACGACTTTCGAACCGGGCAAAAGAGCGACCCCGGTCGGCATCGGGGGCGTCGCGCTGCAGAATCGAATCGAAACCCAGCTTGCCAGCCGAGGAACCGACCGCCACACCAAGAGCAATGGCGGCCGCGCCAACAATGCCACCAAACAACATTGAGAGTGCTCCTACCCCGGTGACGAGAGCCAGTGAACCCATAATGATTCGTTCTTCCGAGAGGGTCTTTCGAAGCGTAGGAGTTAGTAGAGCCCCTAGCGGTGTCCCAATACCTGCAAGCGCGGCTGCTACGCCGAAATGCCAGGCCGGTGATCCGGTAGCGATGGTGGTGGTGGCATAACCCAAGCCGTCACGAATCATGGCTCCCACTTCGGCACCAGCACCTTCAACGTAGGGTCGAATTTGGCTACCCCGCAGGGTGAAGGCAATCAGGAAAGTAACGAAACCCACAATGCCGCGCATAATACCCATGGCGGATGCCGCCAAAATGATGCCCGCGCCGCGCAGCTCAACCTTTTCTTCTTCGGTGGCGGGCCGTTCCACTACCTCAGCTGGCGGCAGCCGCAATGAGAGCACCGAACCAGCTACGAAAGTGAGCATGGCTAAAGCACACACCCATTCCGCCCCGCCAATGAGCAACGCCAGACCACCGGGCACGGCCGCTAACCCACCGGCGATGCCTGAGAGGAGCGAAAGTCGCGAGTTAGCTTTAACCAGTTCATCACTAGTGCTAATCGTGCTTGGTACAATGGCACTCTTGGCTACGTGATAGCTCTTGCCGAGCACCAACATCGTAAAGGCCAGTGGGAACAGCAATAGCGAGTTCAGGTAACGCATCATCAAGAGCGCTACTACCGCCCGAATCGCCCCCGACAAAAACACCATTACCCGGCGCCCACCAGCAGCGCGGTCGAGCATGGGCCCGATTAGCGGCGTCACTACGGCAAATGGGGCCACAGTGAGCAGCAGGTACAAAGCCACCCTCCAGCGGGCGGCATCGGGGTCGATAGAGAAAAACAGTGAGCCGGCCAGCGCTAACGCCACCAGGGTGTCGCCAGCTAGTAAGAAAACGTGGGCACGCGCAAGTCGTACGAACGGTGACTGATTAAAGACAACCGAAGCAGCTCGGGGCGGTTCTGTTAACGGCTTCCAATCACCCTGTGCACTCATCTCACACCCATCATCTAACTCCCCATGAGTCTAGACGGGGTTCATCGAAGGGCGTGTGCGTTCCATGCTTCCACCAGGGCCATTCGTTCGGCCGCGGGCGGATGAGTGGCTTGGAGGCGCTTGAGACGGCTGGGATCGAGATCAGCCAGGTTCTTCATGTAAATACGCCGTAACATTTCTTGCATTAGATCGGGCTCACCCAAAAGTTCAAGAGCCGACAGGTCGGCCTGGCGTTCAAAGGCTCTCGAAACATAGGCGCTGGTCAGCCCCATGGCACCAAAACCCAGTTGAATTGCCAAAAGCAGCACTGGGAGCGACGCCGGATCTCCGATGCCGTCAACTCCAATTGCACTCCAGAGACCATTCCAACGCGACAACAAGTCAAGAGCGAGCATCATCACCAAGGCCGCCACAGCCACAAGCGGAATTTGTTTCCGCAGGTGCCCTAAACGCCAGTGCCCTACTTCGTGTGCCACAACCTGTGCCACCACTTCGGGCGGGTGTTCAAGAATGGTGTCGTACAGTACTACTCGTCGAGTAGAACCAAGACCAGCCACATAAGCGTTGTCACGGGTTGATCGGCGGCTTTCGTCGGCCACAAACGCCCCTTCAATATCGACTCCCGCACGCTGGGCAATCACTTGAATGCGCTCGGCGAGTTCCCCCTCTGGCAACGGGGTGAACTGGTTAAAGATGGGTGCGATCACAACTGGGTACAAAAAACCCAAACCCACGCTAAAACCCACCAGCAACAACCACGCCCAGAACCACCACAGATCAATGGAACGGATAAAGGCGTAGAGCGGCACCAACAAGACAATGTTCATCGCCACACCTAAAAACAGGCTCTTAATTTGGTCGGTGACGAACTGTGCTGGGGTCTGGTTCGATAGTTTCCAGCGTTTGTCGTGCACTAAATCGACCCACCAATCAAGAGCAGGGTCGTACAGCAGAGCAACCGCTTCTAGGAACACAGCCACGATGGCCAGCTGGGCTACCCAGTTTGTTACTCCCAGCGCCTCAATCAACTTGGGGGTCAGCTGCAATCCGATAATTACGAGCAAGCTAACCAGGCCTAAGGCGCCACGAACTAAACGCATTCGGGCTAGCGGCTTTTGATATTCGCGGGAACGAGCGATTTCTTCGGCGCTAAACCAATCGCTCGGATCGTGTGGAATTTGCCGCCAGGTGGAGAGGCTACTCATTGCGGAATCGGCTTCATTATCGTGTCAGGCGCGACGGCGCTTTCGTGGCATCGGTAGCCAGTGTCGCGACGCTTTATTCGTATTCGTCTTCAGGGCTGCCCAAATCCCAACGCAAGACCAAGCCTTCGCGTTCGGCGTCGCGCGCCACTCGTTCCCGGTTACGACGAAACTGCGGATCGTGAGGCGGCAACAACAACAGGCGAGCCATTACCCGCGTGCGGAAGGCATCGATCAAAGACGGGTCGCCGGTTTCGCCTCGTACCTCCCAGTGCGGGGCGACTGGGCCCAGGTAGACCACCACCACACTGCCCCTGGGAACCTCGTACTCGTCGCTAGCTTGTTCCGACATCACCGTCTCCTGTTAAAAACTTTTGCGTACTAAGCCTAGTGCTTTGCGGGGATTAGAGACCTTACCGAGTTATCGGCTTAATAACATTTACGTAATTCTTACCCCGAAATGCACAAATTTTGAGGATTTTCGCCGTATACATGTTTAACGGAGGAATCATGGATAACACCTGGATGAGCCAAGGCCTTTGCGCCAACTACCCACCCACAACCTTCTTCCCAAGCGACGGCGCAGGAGTTGAGGTCGCTCGCAAGATCTGTGCTGAGTGCCCGGTGGCTGAAACCTGCCTCGAGTACGCCCTCGTGAATCGTATTGATCACGGCGTATGGGGTGGCACCTCCGAGCGTCAACGACGCCGGATTTTGAAAGCTCGTCGTGAACTAGCTGAGGTTTAGCTAGTTCATAGCTGGATTTAGCTAGTTAGACGTCGTTTTCGGGCTTGCCGAGGGTGTCACCATCATCGGTGATGCCTTCGCTTAGGCCCCGTTTAAATTCTTTTTGCGCCTGACCAAGTGACCGTGCCAGTGAAGGAAGCTTGGCGCCCCCAAAGAGTACCAGCACGATAACGAGAATAATGGCGAGTTCTGCGGGTCCGAGATTCACATCGCCCACGATAGCGCTGACGACACAAAATTGGTGCTCGCCCACTGAATGGTTGCAGGATCGGGGCCAGAAAGCTTCGTTGTCGAGATCGGTTAGAGCATGCTGGAATGTGTAGTTAACATCAGCGAGGGGCGTGACCAAAGCGTGCTTGAAGCACTGTCTTTCGCTGCCCGTGACGCGCTGCTCGACGTACACACCGATGCTCATCACAACCGCTCGGTCTTTACCCTGGTTGGCACCGAAGCCGTACGTGCTTTAGCCGCTCTGGCCGTCCGCTTAATCGATTTGCGACGCCACAGTGGGGTGCATCCTCGCATTGGTGCGGTTGATGTTGTTCCCTTTGTGGCTCTTGGTAATACAAGCCCCAAAGCGGCATTGCGCGCCCGCGATGACTACGGGCGATGGTCGGCAGAACATCTGGGGGTGCCAACATTTTTGTACGGCCCCGAGCGCACACTTCCAGAGATTCGTAAATACGCCTTTGCTGGGCTGAGCCCCGACTTCGGCCCCCCGCAGCCGCACCGCAGCGCCGGTGCTACAGCGGTCGGGGCACGTCCGGTTTTAGTGGCTTACAATCTTTGGTTGGCCAAAGCAGATTTAAGCTTGGCGAAGAAAATTGCTAGCTCGCTGCGCAGCCCTGCGGTTCGTACTCTGGGCCTCCAAGTAGGTTCCAGCGTGCAAGTGTCAATGAACCTAATTGACCCCACGTTGGTGGGCCCGCTTGAGGTATTCAAACAAGTAGCCACCCAAGCACAAATAGAGCGTGCGGAACTGGTGGGGCTGGTGCCCGAAGCGGTACTCCACACGATTCCTGAAACCTGGTGGCATACGCTCGACCTGAGCATCGAACGCACCATCGAATATCGAATTGGAGCGCTTTAGCCGCTCTGCAATCGCTTAGTTCTAGGCGGAGGGCGCCGCTACGGGCACCGCCTCGGCCGCCCGGGCCAAGGCCCGTTCGCGGCGAATGCGTCGACGTTCGCGTTCGCTCATCCCGCCCCAAATACCGAATTTCTCGGCGTTGACAAGCGCATATTCCAGACATTCAAAACGCACCACACAGCCGCGACAAACTTCTTTCGCCTCGCGGGTAGACGCGCCACGCTCTGGAAAGAAAAGGTCTGGGTCGACCCCTAGACAGTTGGCAAAATCTTGCCAGTTATTTTCGTTACTTTCTTCGAGTGCGTCGACATTCATTTCTGACATGAGCCGACCTCCTCTGTTCGACTGGTTTTGGGCAAAACTCCCGAGGTTCACTGCACTTTTACAGCTGGTACTTCAACTCCCCAATAGCCTCAACCCCTAATACCATGGTTGAAACTACAATGGTGTGATTCTAGGCGTACCGTTGAAAATTGCAACCCTTGATTGCGAATAATCACCCAGCACGCCTTCCAGTTGTGCTATTGAACCCCCACCGAGGTTCGATTATTGCCGTAAGGCCAGCTAGATCGCACTAGCAATAGACAAGATTCGGCAAAGAGCTAGCGTTTCACGGGCCCTAAGGCCGCCGCTACCGCTTCACCCATGGCACGACGGCCCGGATTGGTGAGGTGAATTCCGTCCCACGTGTAGCCCGGATCGGCACCAACCACGGGGGCCCAATCGAGCACGTGAGCGTTCGGCCAACGCATGGCAACCTCACGAATTGATTCGTTAATCGCTACCCTGGTCGGGCTGACCTCCGCCACGGTCACCCAAATAACTCGTGGCACATCAGCTAAAACAGCCATCGCCTCGTCCATTTGAGAACCAAAATCACCACGTTCACCCACGATGTAGTTGTTGCCCAAGTGGATGACGACCGCTTCACCAATATGCCCGCGGACCTCAGCTAAGTGTTCGATCGATTGTGAAAGTCGACGGCTACCTACCGCGTCATAGCTGACCAACCAATCTGGCAGCGCTTCGGGAATGGTGCGGGTTGTTCCTAAAAAGACCGAATCTCCCAGGACAAAGACGCTGTTACCTCCCGGAGGGCCTTGTGGCCAGGGCAATGCCGGTGGCGGATCGATGCCACTGTCTGGCGGTAACACGGTTGTGGGTACCAAAGGCAACTGAGGTGGTAACGCCGCCGTGGTAGTGGTGGTTTCTAAGACCTCGGAGGTTTCGGTCGTTGAGGTTTCAGGGTCAGTCACCGTCGAAGATGTAGTAGGCGAGGCCATCGTGGTTGAGGTATTGGTGTCAATGGGTTTCGCGGCTTGATCTTTGGAGCCGTCGTTGGCCGCCAATGACAAATTCCCACCAAACTTGCTTGCCACCAAAAAGCCGATGATCAAAAGCCCAAGAACTAGGTATTGGCGATTAAATCTGCGGCGGGGCTTAAAGATGCCCCTAGCCACGCTGGCCGCGCCCTCGCATCATCTGCCGTTTTTGTTCAATGAAATCGACTAGCACGTAGTCGCCCAATGTTTCCGGTGTTGTGAAGAAAGCTCGGCCACGGTTCATTTCGGTGAGACGCTCAATAAAGCTCTGCAAATAGCTATTGGCATCTAGCATAAAAGTGTTAATAACAATTCCGTCGCGGGTGCAACGCATAACTTCAGCCAAGGTGGCGTCTACTGTTTCTCGCACCGGTGGATAGTTAAAGAACGGTTCACCGTTGGCCATGATATGGGCGGTCGGCTCACCGTCGGTGATCATGATGATCTGTTTGGTACCACTCTGCTTAGCCAGCAACTTCCGAGCAATGGCGAAGCCGTGCTGCATGTTGGTGCCGTAGACAAAGTCCCATGAAACCTCGGGCAGCGCTTCGGCAGTTAGCTCGCGTGCCACCTCGGAAAAGCCCACGATTCCCATATAGTCACGCGGGAACTGACCGGTTATTAACGAATGCAACGCCATTGCAACTTTTTTGGCAGGCAAGAAGTTGTCGCGCATTGGCATCGAAAGTGACAAGTCGAGCATCAAGACGGTTGATGACCTGGTTAACTGCTCTGAACGCTCGACTTCGAAATCGTCGGGGGTCAAGCGAACGGGAGTACCACCGCCTTGGCGTTGCACCGCGTTGCGCACCGTGCGTTCAATGTTCAGGTTGAAAGGATCGCCAAACTCGTAGGGCTTGGTGTCGTAATGACGTTCGTGACCGATTCCCGAACGGTCAAGTTGGTGTTGGCCCATCTGGTCTTTGGTCAACTTCTTGAACAGCTCGTTCAAAGCGTTCTGACCCAAGCGACGAATAGCTCGAGGTGTTAGCTCGAAACGGCCCTCTTTGTTTTCAATCAGGCCCGCTTCTTCCAACATTTTGGCCAACTCTGCCATGCGGTCCAAGCTCTTGGCGGCATCGTCGCCCAAAAGTTGACGTGCCCGGTCAATATCAACCTCGGCCAACGCGCCAGGGTTAGTTGCGCCCCGTAGCAGGTTCTCTAATTGGTCAATGTCGCCCAGCTCTTCCATCATGGCGGCCGCTTCGGCGAAGCCCAACGGATCTTGACCACGGAACTGCATCTGACGGTCCCAACCCATATTGGGGAAAGCCGCCTGTAGGTTTCGCGACAACTGATCCGCTTGAAAAGCCAGATCCATGTCTTCGAGCAGTTGTTGAGACAAACCCTGCAGTTGCGCCCGCTGCTCGGGTGTCATGGAGTTCAACATAGCGGCCATATTGGCCATACGTTGAGCCATGACTTCGAGAAGTTCATCCAACGATTCGGGGTTTTCGGGGAAGAAATCACCGAAACGATCCATAAACCCTTCAAAATCGGGCTCTTCCCCGGCTTCACGCTGCTCTAACATCCGATTCAGTTCGGACATCATGTCTTTCATACGAGCGATGTCTTCCGGCGTGAGATCCTGCATCGCACCGGCCATCTGGTTCACGTACTGTTGCATTAGCTGTTGTCGTAGACGGTCGAGCAGCTCGTTGAAACGCTCTTCGGCTTCCGCCGAGGAGAAATCGTAATTCTGAAGCTCACGTACCTGCCCGGCCAGGTCGGGTGGCAACATATCGAGTTCAATTTGTTTCTCGGCGACCGACTGTTCAACTACCTCTTGACGGCGCTGGTCACCACTTTGGCGTGCCTGATCAACGAGCTCCTGCAGGGTATTGAACTCTGACTCCACCACATCACGCAGCTCTTGTGCGATGTCGTCATAAACACCGCCGAGATCGTAGCGGTCGAGATTATCTTTCCTTCGCCGCCGCAGGTTTTCGAGCATTTCTCGAATGCCTTGGAGTCGCTCGCCGTTCTTGTCGTCGAAACCCGACTGCATCATGCGCCTTAGCGCTGCGTTTAGGTCACCGTGGTATAGAAGATCGTCGGTGATTTCGCCCAAAAGGTCGAACGCGTCGAAATCGAAACCCGTTTGGGTACCGTCCCAGCGGGAATACCGAAAATGTGGGGAGGGTGCCATAACTAAAGGCTACCTAGGCCTACTCGGGCTAACACAGACACGGGTTCTTCAACCATAGGCTTAACCTCGTTTGCGATAAGAGGCCCGGGTTCCGGCCGCGTCTTTGTTCAAACGCTTCGACAGATGCAGGCCTTCAAGTAATAACTCAATGGCGCTAGCTTTCTCGCCGACCGAAGCGTTTGCGCCCACCAATTCCTCGACTGGAGTCCGCAGGGCTGGCATTTCATCAAGAAGTTCAGCGTAAGCATCGGCAGAAATATCTTCGCCTACATCTACAATCTCACCGGCTTCAAAGGCGTCAAGCACGGCCCTGAAATGTTCGGGCGACACTCGGTCTTTGAAAACACTCAGCACGGCGGAACGCAAAAGGTGCTCAATGATTTGCCCGTCGCGCCCATCTTCAATCGTTTCAATTTCCACCTTGCCCGCGGTCGAGCTGGCCAAAGCGTCTAAGTCGGAAATCCTCGGCACGACTTCGGTTTCGCCTTGGCGCAACGCCCGACGGGCAGCGTTTGCGACCACCGTTTCCAAGTTGGCCACACTAAGTCGTACCGAAACCCCAGAACGCTGGTTGATGTGCGGGCTCTGGCGGGCTAGGTGGCTCAGCGTCACCACAATTTCCGACATGAAGGTCGGAATTTCCACACTCACACCCGAAGCCTCGAGAGGGCGTGCTTCTTGAAGTGCAATTTCAACTTCCGTAGAAACTTCAAGCGGATAGTGGGTACGAATTTGAGCCCCGAAGCGATCTTTCAGCGGGGTGATGAGACGCCCTCGGTTGGTGTAATCCTCGGGGTTGGCGGAAGCAAAAAGCATCACGTCGAGCGGTAAGCGAACCTTATAACCCCGAATTTGAACATCACGCTCTTCGAGCACGTTTAACAGACCCACCTGAATACGCTCGGCGAGGTCGGGAAGCTCGTTGATGGCGAAAATACCGCGGTTGGTGCGTGGCACCAGTCCGTAGTGCAAGGTCAGCTCATCAGAAAGATAACGCCCTTCGGCCACCTTGATGGGGTCTACCTCGCCAATGAGGTCGGCGATTGAGGTGTCGGGCGTCGCTAGTTTTTCACCGTAACGCTCGTCGCGGTGGACCCAATCGAGGGGCGCATCATCGCCCAGGTCAGAAACCAAGTCGCGGGCGTGTTTAGAGACGGGATGGTACGGATCGTCGTTGATTTCAGAGCCCTCAATGATGGGCATCCACTCGTCCAAAAGGCCGGTGAGCGCTCGAATCATTCGGGTCTTAGCCTGTCCACGTTCCCCTAAAAAAATCACGTCGTGCCCTGCCAACAATGCGTTTTCAAGCTGGGGCAAAACAGTATCTTCATAGCCCAAAACGGCGGGAAACAGGGGTTCACCAGCAGTAATTCGGGCGATCGCGTTGCGCCGAATTTCTTCTTTTACAGGTACAGACTCCCAGCCCGAATCGCGGAGCTGGCCAAGCGTTTGCGGTCGTGACATAGCCTTGACGCTACCTTGACATTCACGGCGACGGCGCGCGAACGCCAAGATAAGTAGCTGCTCGCCGCGGAATTTGGGCCCGACGTTATCTCTCTGTTGTGGCGAGCCGAGTACCGTCGAGGTGATGGAGACGCTCGACCTGAACGGTGAATGGCACGCCGCGGTGGCTGATGATGCCACCAGTCGGAACTTCGCCGACCACAACTTTGACGACTCCAGCTGGGCTTTGCTGTGCGTGCCAGGGCATTGGCAATCACAGCGCGAATTCCAAACCTCAAACGGCCCGCTTTTGTACCGCCGACGATTCCAACTCGATTTGGACGAGTTGGAATCTGGCGAAGCTAAACGTTGGTGGCTAGTTTTCGAAGGCATCTTCTACCAAGGCGACGTGTGGCTTAATGGCCATTACGTGGGCAACACCGAAGGCTATTTTTTCCCGCACCGTTTCGACGTAACCGAATTGCTGGCGGAACAAAGCGACCATGTATTGGGCGTTGAAGTTTCGTGTCGACCTCAACGTGACGCTGCTGCCAAACACAATCTCACCGGCTCGCTACAACAGTCACCGTGGATTGACCCATCTTGGAACCCAGGTGGTATTTGGCAGGGGGTGAGGTTAGAGGCCTCGGGCGACTTGCACCTTAGGCACCTACGAGTACGTACGTTGAGTGCTAACGCCGAAGCGGGAGAGCTTGGTATCCGTGCCGTTATAGATTCCGTAGCGCCAGTCTCAGCCTCGTTACGCACCCAGGTTCTGCCTCTCAACACCGACTCGGCCGGCACCGACTCCGCTATCACCTCAACCGCTGACGCCCATACCCACACCGTGGCGCTAGCAGCAGGCGAGAACAGGGTCGAATGGACCGTAACGGTTCCCGAGCCCAAGCTGTGGTGGCCTCACTCGTTAGGGGAACAGCCACTTTATAACGTTGAAGTTTCAGCCTTCATCGAAGCCGACGACCAGCTGCCAGACCAGACGGAGCGCCCGAGTGGCAACCCCACCCAAATGTTGCTTAGTCACCGACGATCGGTCGAGGTTGGGTTTAGAGAAGTTGAATTGAAACGATGGGTCTTGTGGGTCAATGGCCAACGCTTGTTTCTAAAAGGCACGAACCTCGGCCCCACTCGTCAAGATTTGGCCAACGCCACCCCCGAGGCCGTAGCCGCAGACATTCAAACGGCCAAGGATTTAGGGCTCGACTTTGTGCGCGTCAACTCTCACATCGCTCGACCCGAGCTCTACGCCGCGGCCAACCGTGCTGGCATGTTGATCTGGCAAGATCTGCCGCTGCAATGGGGTTACGCCCGCGGGGTGAAAGCACAGGCCCAACGCCAGGCTCGAGAAGCAGTCGACCTCTTAGGTGCCCACCCGGCCGTAGCTCTTTGGTGTGCCCACAGCGAACCTCTAACAATCAGTCCCGACGAAGCAGCAGCCACTAGTCGCCCCCGGCAGTTGGTTAGCCGTGCCCGCCAACGCGTTGTGGGCCAGGTGCTACCTTCTTGGAACAGAAGCATTCTGGACCGTTCAATCCGCCGAACACTGCGAGGCGTAGATGGCACCCGTCCGGTGGTGGCCAGCTCTGGGGCGCTACCTCATCTTCCTCAGCTAGAAGGTGACGATTCACACCTATGGTTTGGTTGGCAATACGGCACCATTGCCGACCTAGCGCGGGCCGCTAAAGCCTGGCCTCGCCTAGTGCGCTTCGTGAGTGAATTTGGGGCCCAAGCCGTTCCATTAAATTCCGGTTTCGCGCATCCTGAAAAATGGCCTGACCTTGACTGGGACCTTCTGGAATCTAAACACGGGCTACGTCGCGACCTGCTTGACTTGATTGCGCCGCCCGACGAATCGCCCAGCTTCGACGCTTGGGCCGAACGGACACAGGCCTATCAGGCCGAGCTAATACGTCGTCAGGTAGAAGCGTTGCGCCGGCTCAAATATCGACCCACTGGTGGTTTCGCTCAATATTTCCTGGCCGATGCCCAACCGGCCATTAGCCTTTCCATATTGGACCATCGCCGCAAACCCAAACTTGGCTATTCGGCCTTGGCAGCCTCCTGTCGCCCGCTCATCGTGACCGCTGATCCCTTCGCCAGTCTAAAACCAGGCGCCGCTGGCAACATTGCTATTCACGTAATAAGTGACCTGCGAGAAGAACGCCAAAACTTAACGGTAACCGCCGAGTTACACGCTGAGGACCAACCCATTGCTTATCACCAGTGGGAAGGCCATATCGAAGCCGACAGCTGTAGTTTCATTGGCCAGATTAACACTCACATTCCAGCCTGTGACCCGGGCCGCCTAACCCTTACTCTCACCCTAAAAGATGAGAACAATCGCCTAATTGCTGACAACTTCTATCGACGATGAGTCAAAACAGTTCGACCGCGCCGGACGGCGCGGGTAGTTTCAAAGTCAGACTTAGCCGCCCAAAACCCTTGGGTCGGCGCTTCCGACTTCCCGCCTGGGAGGAATTGAATAGCGATGGCACAAGTTACGGCGTCCACTGACACAGTGCGCCCGATAAACAAACGAGCGAAACAGCTTCCGTTTCCCCTAAATATCTACCAAAGCGCGGTAGGCAAAAAATGGGTTATGGCGATCACAGGAATTGCCATTCTGGGCTTTGTGTTGGCCCATATGATCGGCAACTTGAAGCTGTATCTAGGCGTCGAGCCCATGAACCATTACGCCGAGTGGTTACGCGACATGCTGACCCCAATCCTGCCGCGAACTGTGGCGCTGTGGCTGATGAGAATTGGGCTAATCGTGGCTTTTGCGCTCCACATTCACTCGGCCTATTCGCTCACCATAATGAACGCCAAGGCTCGCCCCAATGGCTATCAATCGAAGCGCGACTATATTGCCGCCAACTTCGCTAGTCGTACGATGCGGGCTTCAGGCATTATCGTAGGGCTATTCATCCTGTGGCACTTAGCCGATCTGACCTGGGGTTTTGTGAACCCAGACTTCATACGTGGCGATGCATACCACAACGTGGTTGAGAGCTTCAGCTTCTTCCCCGTAGCCGCGCTCTACATCGTGGCCAACCTGGCTCTGGGCTTGCACATCTATCACGGCGCCTGGAGCTTGTTCCAAAGCCTAGGGGCCAATAGTCCAAAACTAAACCCAATGCGACGCCCCTTCGCGGTGGCCTTCGCGGCATTGATAGTGGTGGGAAACCTCTCGTTCCCGATCATGGTTCAAGCCGGAGTTATTAGCGAAAAGAACCGTACTACCCCACTTGTCAACACAGAAACTGCCAATGAAGACGCTGCTACTACTTTGGTGATCAACCTTTCGGAGACTGCCCAATGACCGTCGATGCGAGCCCACGCCTAGACGCCAAAATTCCTGAGGGACCAATCGCAGACAAGTGGACGAACCACAAGTTCAATATGCGTTTGGTCAACCCTGCTAACCGCCGCCGCTACAACATCATTGTAGTCGGCACCGGTCTTGCCGGAGCCGCGGCTGCCGCCACTTTGGGCGAACTCGGCTACAACGTTGATGTCTTTACTTACCATGAATCACCCCGACGGGCGCACTCGATTGCAGCCCAGGGCGGTATCAACTCGGCTAAGAACTACCACGCCGACGGTGATTCGGTACACCGGCTCTTTTATGACACCGTCAAAGGTGGCGACTACCGCTCTCGTGAAGGCAACGTGCATCGCCTAGCCGAGGTAAGCCTCAACATCATCGACCAGGCCGTGGCCCAAGGCGTGCCTTTCGCCCGTGAATACGGTGGCCTCCTCGACAACCGCTCATTTGGTGGCGCCCAGGTTTCTCGAACCTTCTACGCCCGAGGCCAAACCGGTCAGCAGCTTCTCTTGGGTGCCAACTCGGCCCTAATGCGCCAAATCGCGGCGGGCCCAGTTACCTTGCATGCCCGCAAAGAGATGTTGGAAGTGGTGGTGAAAGACGGGGTTGCCGCTGGCATCATCACCCGAGACCTAACCACCGGTGCCATTGAATCGCACACCGCTCATGCCGTGGTCTTGGCAACCGGCGGTTATTCCAACGCCTATTACCTCTCAACCAACGCCATGGCGTGCAATGTAACCGCGGCCTGGCGTGCCCACCGCAAGGGTGCCTTCTTCGCAAATCCCTGTTACACCCAGATTCACCCCACCTGTATTCCAGCCAGCGACGAGTTCCAATCGAAGCTCACGCTAATGTCAGAATCGCTGCGTAACGACGGACGTATTTGGGTACCGGCCGCCGCCGGCGACAACCGCCCGGCAGGCCAGATTCCTGAATCTGAGCGTGACTACTATCTGGAACGCAAATACCCCTCATTCGGTAACTTGGTACCTCGCGACGTTGCCTCACGAAACGCTAAGACCGTTGTTGATGCTGGCCACGGAATTGGCGATCTGCGAAACGGTGTTTACCTCGACTTTTCCGAAGCCATCGGCCGTCTCGGTGAAGACACCATCCGCGAGCGTTACGGCAACCTCTTCGACATGTACGAACGCATTACCGGCGAGAACCCTTACCAGGTACCAATGCGTATCTACCCTGCCACCCACTACACCATGGGTGGATTGTGGGTGGACTACAACTTGATGACCACGGTACCTGGGCTTTACGCCCTGGGTGAGGCCAACTTCTCAGATCACGGCGCCAACCGTCTCGGGGCTTCAGCGTTGATGCAAGGCCTAGCCGATGGTTACTTCGTGTTGCCGGCCACTATTGCCGACTACTTGGCCGAACATCTGGGCACCACCCCGGTGCCAACCAGTGACCCGGTGTTTGTGGAAGCGCACAAAGAGGTGGAAGAGCGCACCAAGCGTTGGCTGTCGCTCAATGGCACCAAGTCAGTCGATCACTACCACCGCGAACTAGGCAAGATCGTATGGGACGACATTGGTATGGAACGCTCCGCGGAAAGTTTGGAGCGTGCCATTCGTGACATTCCAGCCTTACAATCGGAATTCGAAAAAGACGTTCGTGTGCTAGGCAGCAACGAATCGCCGAACCAATCGCTTGAAAAGGTTGGTCGGGTAGCCGATTTCTTCGAATTGGCTCAGCTTATGGCCCGCGACGCCTTACATCGCGAAGAGTCCTGCGGCGGTCACTTCCGAGTTGAGCACCAAACCCCCGAAGGCGAAGCCCAGCGCGATGACGAAAACTTTGCCTATGTAGGAGCCTGGGAATGGCAAGGCCAAGACCAAGCTCAAACCCTTCATAAAGAGCCGCTCACGTTTGAAACCGTGGCACTCACCCAGAGGAGCTACAAGTAATGTCGAACCTCAACTTAACGTTAAAAGTTTGGCGTCAAGAAGGCCCGAACGCCGAAGGCCGCTTCGAAACCTACGACACCCCCGACATCAACCCCAACATGTCGTTTCTCGAGATGCTCGACATTGTTAACGAGCGGTTGATCGACAAAGGTGAAGTTCCGATCGAATTTGACCATGACTGTCGTGAAGGCATTTGTGGCTCTTGTGGTGTGATGATCGACGGCCAAGCCCACGGACCTCAAAAAGGTACCGCCACCTGCCAGCTGCACATGCGCCACTACAACGACGGTGACACCATTGTGGTCGAGCCTTGGCGAGCAGCTGCCTTCCCGGTGCTGCGCGACCTGATGGTTGACCGCAGCGCCATGGACAAGATCATGCAAGCCGGGGGCTTCATTTCGGTGAGCACCGGTAGTGCCCCCGACGCCAACTTGATGCCCATACCCAAAGATGCGGCCGATGCTGCCATGGACGCCGCAGCTTGTATTCAGTGCGGTGCCTGCATCGCTGCATGTCCGAATGGGGCAGGCCAGCTCTTCACCGCTGCCAAGATTCAACACTTAAACCTGTTGCCCCAAGGCCAGGCGGAACGTTGGAGCCGTACCGAACACATGGTGGAAACCATGGAAGACTATTTCGGTTCCTGCACCAACCATGGTGAATGTGAAGCTGCTTGTCCGAAAGAAATTTCGATCGACTTCATTGCTTACATGAACCGTGATTACATCAAAGCGAAGTACCACAACGCCAAGTTGGGTGGCCAGTAAACCATCTGGTTATCAACGCTTAAAGCTTAAAAATGATTGGGGCACCGCCCAAATGCGGTGCCCCAATCATTTTTGCCGGATTGTTATCAAGCTATTGCCTTTTCCGCTCTAGGCGTTTAGCGCTTCAGCCTGGGTTGTGCCATCGGCTTCAGCGGCTGCGGCGGATTTCTTACCTACCGCCTTTAGGAAGAAGTAGCCAATAACACCAGCAATGGTGGAGGCCACTAAAATACCCACTTTGGATTCATCCACATGTGAGGGATCATCGAAGGCCAGCTCGGTGATAAAGAGCGCCACGGTGAAACCGACGCCACCAATCATGGCCACACCAACCACCTGCGACCAACTGGCTCCGGCTGGCTTAGCCCCAAAGCCAAGCTTCACCGCAACAAAAGAAAACAGCGAGATACCGACTGTTTTACCCACCACAAGGCCAAAGAGAATACCTAGGGTTACCGGTTGTGAGAATGCTCCGGTGAACTCGTCCCAGCTAAGCCTTACCCCAGCGTTGGCCAACGCGAAAACTGGTATAACCAAGAACGTAGTCCAAGGCGACAAGCGGTATTCCAGCCGATCCAACGGTGGCACACTTTCAGAGGCCAAGGTGCGCATACGGTGAGCTGAATGCGGGTCCAGCTCGTACACAAAGTCTAGTTCTGCGGAACGTGCTTCTATCTCATCAACGAGGTTTCGGGCGTGTCCATCAAAGTCGCTTCGCTTAAAGAACGCCTGCGTGGGGGTTAACAAACCAAACGCCACACCAGCCAAGGTGGCGTGCACCCCAGATTGATACACCGCGAGCCAACAGAACCCCGCCAAGATGGCGTAGGGCACTAGTGAACGTATCCCAACCCTTTGGGCCAACAACCCCAGCATCAAGGTACCAATAGCGGCCGCTAGCCAACCGAAAGAAAGACCGGTGGTGTAGAACACGGCAATTACAACAATGGCGCCGAGGTCATCGGCGATGGCCAATGTCAGCAAGAACACGACTAGCGACGACGGAACGCGGTTGCCAAGCAGCGACAGCACACCCACCGCGAAAGCGATGTCGGTGGCCATTGGTACCCCCCAACCGTGGGCACCTTCACCCCCAATGTTAAATGCGGTATACACCAGCGCCGGAACAATCATTCCACCGGCTGCGGCAAACACGGGTAGAGCCGCGGCTCGCCGATCCTTGAGGGCTCCTTTAACCAGTTCTTTCTTAATTTCCATGGCTACCACGAAAAAGAAGAACGCCATGGCGAAGTCGTTGATCCAATCCTGCAGGGTCAGATCAATATGTAGAACATCGGCCACATGCACCGACCATATGGATGTCCACAAGTCGACGTAGGAGTCGCCGAGCGGTGAGTTAGCCCAAATTAGGGCCAATATTGCCATGACCAGCATGGACACTCCGCCGGCAATATCGCTTTGTGTGAAGTTCAGAAATGGGCGAATAATTACCCGTGGAACGAAGCGATCAGTCAAGCTCCAGGGCAGCGGAGACCCAGATAAATGTGGCTCTAACTCAGTTTCTTGCACTTCGGTAGTTTGCAACGATTAACGGGCTTAGGCCAAAACAGCGCCCATTCCGCTGTGACCAGCTTCACCACCTGAGGCTTCAAATGTCGCCGGTTCGCCCTGATTCAACCGGGTTTGAGCCGGGACCGTCTTCGCTGCCGAGGGCCCATCCAAACCCCTTAAGCATGGTACGCAGCAGCGGCCGAACGATCAGGGGGTCGACCGCAGGAGGGCTTGGCACCCCCATCATTTCCGTTGCCCAATACGGCAAAAGCCCTACCGCACCTGCTGTTACCGCCCGATACGGAACCCTAACTTTCCAAGGCATTGAAGGTGGCCACAATAAGAACAGCAATGCCTCTTTAGCTTGGGGGCCACAGACAAGCTCACCACGTACCTCATGTAACCAATCATCGATTTCGGCCACGGTAGTAGGAACGGTTTCACTGCCAAGTTCTAGGGCGACCACCGACATTTCGGCGACATAACGGTCCGCCTCGCTAGCGCTAAGTGACCGAGCTCCATAACGCTGGTAAGCACGCAAAAAGCTATCCACCTCAGCCACATGAACCCATGCCAACAAGTGCGGATCGTTTGCAGAATATCTCCGCCCATCGGGTGCCGTACCAAAGACAAAATTGTGGACATGGCGTACATGCTCGATGGCGGCTAAGGCTTCGGCGGTTGGCGCATAAGTAGTGGTGCCAATGAAAGCCCCCGTACGGTGCAACCGGCCCCACGGGTCTTGGCGGTAATCGGAATGGTCGGCCACCCCAGCCATCGCCAAGGGATGCAGAGTTTGAAATAACAAGGCACGTAATCCGCCCACAAACATTGCGGGATCACGATGAACTTGCCAAGCTACCGAGTCAGGGCCGAACAAACCAGGGTCGGTTTCATCGGCCATGGGGACCGGCGGAGATTGCTCGCCAACGCCCATAACCCTCTTGCGGATACCGCGACCCAAGTCATCTCGAAGACCGCCAAGCGATCTGGTGAAGGCAATAGCCATGTTTCAAGTTTAGAACCATGAACCCCAAGCTGGTCGCCGCTTGCCGAGCTAGGCGGAACCGTGCTTCACACTCGTTTTGACGCCCCGCAACGGGCGAGGTTGGCGGGCTCGGTGTCGAGAACGGTTTCACGCTGCGGCAATGGCAGGTTAAGCAATCCAACGGGAGCGGTTCTAGTATCGCTTAGGTGATTGCGTTTTTGAGTGACGAATGGCTGGCCGAAATGGCGCGGCTGGTGGCCGAAGCTTCATCTTTGCGCGACGCCACGCAACAGCTAGACAGCCCCGAAGACTTCGCCGTAGCTCAACACATAACCGATGTACCCCCAACCGATGTACCCTCAACCGACGGATCCTCCGCGGACACCAGCCACAATGTCGATTACTACATTAAGTTCGGCCTAGGGCCAGCAAGCGTTCACCCCGAATCTGTGGATGAGAATCTGCCACATGTTTCCTTCACACAGTCATACGCCACTGCGGTCGCCATCGCTACCGGCGAACTAAGCGCCCAAAGCGCTTTTATGGCCGGGCAGCTAAGGGTTGGGGGGCGTGTTGACTTATTAACCGCCAACGTTTCCATCATGGAGAACTTGGACGACGTTCTAGGTGAGCTAAGGGCTAAAACGCGGTGGTAGCGGGCACTTAGGCCCGCCGCCAGTTAGATTAAGCCCAGCTCGGCTACAGTGTCACGCTCTTCAACCAGCTCAGCTACCGTGGCATCAATACGCACCTGTGAATAATCGTTGATGTTTAGATCCTGCACGATCGAATATTCGCCGTTGGCACAAGTAACCGGGAACGACGAAATAATGCCTTCAGCCACGCCATAAGAACCGTCGGATGGAATCGCCATCGAAACCCAATCATCCGTAGGGGTGCCAAGCGCCCAGTCTCGCATGTGGCTAATGGCGGCATTAGCAGCTGAAGCTGCGCTTGACAGACCACGGGCTTCAATGATGGCCGCACCTCGTTGCTGAACGGTTGGAATGAAAGTGTCGCTTAACCACACCTCATCATTGATCAGCTCGGCAGCGTTTTGACCCTTTACCTGGGCATGAAAGACGTCGGGGTATTGGGTTGCCGAGTGGTTACCCCAAATGGTCATTTTGGTTATGTCATTAACGGTGGTGCCAGTCTTAGCTGCCAGTTGTGCCAAGGCTCGGTTATGGTCGAGACGAGTCATCGCGGTGAACCGGCCTTGGTCGATGTTGGGCGCATTGTTCATGGCGATAAGAGCGTTGGTGTTGGCAGGGTTTCCCACCACCAAAACCTTGATGTCGCTGGCCGCATTGTCAGAAAGAGCCTTGCCTTGCACCGTGAAAATGGCACCGTTGGCGTCAAGCAGGTCTTTGCGTTCCATACCTTTGGAACGAGGGCGGGAACCTACCAAGAGCGCATAGTTAGCATCACCAAAAGCCACGTCGGCATCGTCGGTTTGCACAATGCCGCTAAGGAGCGGGAACGCACAATCTTCAAGCTCCATGGCCACGCCCTTTAGTGCATCCAAAGCGGGCGTAATTTCCAGCAGCTGCAAAATAACCGGCTGGTCTTCGCCCAGCATCTGCCCACTAGCGATTCGAAATAGCAGGCTGTAACCAATCTGACCAGCAGCACCGGTAACAGCTACACGAACGGGACTTTTCATAGCTAAAAGCTCCTAAGACTCGACGAGCACTCAAAAAATGTAACGCTTGCTTGGTTCTATCTCACTACTACCAGGCGGCAGTAGCATAATTATTTTCTAGTTTCTACCACGCTAGGTGGCGCGCTCGACACCAACTCACGCGCTCCGCGCCGCCCGACGAGTATTGCCGATCCAACTTTCATACAGCCCAGCGTAAATACCACCGGCCGCTACCAATTCGTCGTGCGAACCGTGTTCAATCAGGTCGCCGTGGTCGAACACCAGCACCAAATCGGCGGCCTCGGCAGTAGAAAGTCGGTGCGCGATGCTGACCGTAGTTCGGCCTTGCGCCAAAGTTATAAGCGCCGTGGCAAGAGCACGTTCGGTTTCAGGGTCCACTGAAGATGTGGCCTCATCCAAAATCAACAGGCCGGGGTTAGCAAGCTGAGCACGAGCCAAAGCCACTAATTGGCGTTCACCGACTGAAAGTGAGTCGCCTCGTTCACCAGCTTCAGTATTGAGACCATGGGGCAAACTTTCGACCCACCACCCCAAGCCCAGATGTTCAAAAGCTTCATCGATCTCGGCGTTGGTGGCGTCGGGTCGGCCGAAACGTACGTTTTCGCGAATATTGGTGTCGAACAAGAAGCCGTCTTGGGGCACCATGCGAACACGTCGCAATCGTTCTTCGGCATCCACTTCGGCCAGCGGAACCCCACCAACTCGAATTTCACCGACACTGGGTTCGGCAAAGCGTGCCAATAATTTGGCGAAGGTTGATTTACCCGAACCAGTTTCGCCCACAATCGCCACATTGGTACCAGCCGGGATTGCAATGGTGATGCCATTCAGCACGCGGCCACCGGTGCGGTAGGCAAATTCAACCGAATCAACCTCAACCGCAAGAGGTCCCAACGGCAGCATTTGGCCATCTTCAGGTTCGGCAATGACAATCGGCGTATCGAGCACGTCCAGTACTTTTCGCCAGCCAGCTAACGCCGTTTGGGTCTGATCCAAAATTTCACCCAACTCTGAAATCGGGTTCAACACCATGTTCACCAAGAACAGTGCTGCCACCAACGTTCCGGCTTCCAAACCCCACGACTGGGCATTCCAGGCACCCACGCCAACTACTACCGACAGGGCAAAGGCACCGAAAAGGTCGCCTAAGGGGAAGATAAGCGCAAAGAACTTTGCCGCTTGCATGCGAGCCCGATAGGTGTTGTCGATCGATTTGTGCACCCTCTGTCGGGTACGGCTTTGGCTGCCATAAGCCCGTACAACAGCGGCACCCATGATCGATTCCGAAATTAATGTCAACATTTCCGAAACTCGTGTTCGCAGCAGGTCATAGGCGCTTAGCTGACGGCGCTGCAGATACATCATGATCGGAACCATTGGCACAAAAACAGCGATCACCAGCAAGCACAACTGCCACGAGTAGGTGAAAAGCACCACCAATGTACCTAAGAGAATGGTGGAGTTAATGATCCAGGAAATGGCCCCCCACTGAGCGAAACGGGCAATGGTTTCAATGTCGCTGGTAACCCGAGCCACCAAAATGCCTCGTTTGGTTTCTTCATGATCGGCCAGTGACAAAGCATGAATGTGGGCAAAAGTTCGGACTCTAAGCTCACGCAGGGTTGATTCCGCGGTGTACAAAAGCCGCAGGTAGGTAGCCCGGCTTGCCCACCAAACAAACACGATCACAGCCACTGCTACGAGTGAAGCGGTCAGCACGAAACCACCGTCATAACCGTTTGGCCCGTTGATTCCTTTGTCGATGATCTGCTGCACCAGCACTGGGATCACCAGCTGACCAACAGCCGCGGTAATAGCCATACCAATCGTGATCCAGGCACCCGATTTTAACTCGGGGCTGGCCTTTAACCCTCGACGCAGAATGGCAATGGCGCCGTCGGGGCCAAGGTCACGAGCGTCAGAGTCGATCTCAGGTGTGTCGTCTTCATTCACTGGTATCACTGGTGGGGTCACCACATGTTCTTCGGTCGGGTCGCTGTCGCTTGTGTGGAAGCTCATTCGATCACCTCCTCTTCATAAGCCCGTACCAGTCGTTCGTAACGCGGATTGCCTAGCAGCTCTTCGTGGGTGCCTGCGGCCACCACACGACCTGCATCCAGATAGACCACTTTGTCAGCCAATTCGATGGTTGAAATTCGGTTAGCCACAATGATGGTGGTGCTGCCCAAGGATTGACGCAGCCCCTGGAGGATTCTGGCTTCAATAACAGGGTCAACCGCCGAGGTGGCGTCATCAAGCACTAGCAGGCCAGGTTGACGCACCAGAGCACGAGCCAAAGCCACTCTTTGGCGTTGACCACCGGAGAGACTTACACCACGCTCACCCATTTCGGTTTCATAACCTGCGGGCAAATTCGCAATGAACTCGCTGGCTTGCGCCACTTGGGCGGCCTGGTCTAACGCAACTTGGCTCACCTCTGCTGATACCAAAATGTTTTCGCGAACAGTTTCAGCGAAGAGGAACGACTCTTGGAACACGATGGCGGTTTCGGCTCGCAACTCGTCGACGTCGACCTCATTAATAGGAACATTGTTGATACGCACCTCACCAACGGCCGGATCAATCAGACCAACCAAGAGTTGGCACAAGGTGCTTTTCCCTGCTCCGGTAGTGCCTACTAATGCCACTACTTCACCGGCCTGAGCGCTGAAGCTGATGCCTTTCAAGACATCACCAGCCGAGGTGCCATAAGCGTAAGAAACATTCGAGACCGAAATGCTAAGTGGCACCACCGCAGCCCGCGCTTTGCGACTGTTTCCGTTGGCAACGCCATTGACCAAAGCTTCGGCGTCGGCCCACGCCGGGCTGGTTTTCTCTTGGGCACTGCTGGCGCCCGAGTGGTTTGAGTTGGCTTGAATATTGGTGTTGAGATCACCAATGGTGGCGTGTAGGCGGCCTTGGTTGTGGCGCGGCAACGGTTCTGGTTGCAGCTCTAACACACCACGAACCCGTTCAAAAGCCACTACCGACCTTGGTAGTTCTTCTAAGAAATAGCCCGCCACCCACATCGGTGCTACCAACACGCCGAACAGCGCAATCGAGGTCACGATGTCACCAGTAGTGATGGCACCTTCCGAAAGCCGCCACGATCCAACTAGCAACAAAATCACCATGCCCAGCGATGGAATAGCTTTCAGCGTGGATTCGAAAAGCGCTCGTAGGCGACCAACCTGGATGCGCGCCTCGCGCAAACGGTCCGAGGCTTCTGCCATACGTGCGATCTCGGCTTTTTCGCGGCCGAGTGCTTTCACGATCAGCGCTCCATCGAAGCTTTCATGAGCCACGTTTGAAACTTCGCCAATACGTTGCTGCACCAGCGCCGATGGGGCTTCCACCCGGGCGGTATAAAGCCTGTTCATCACGGCAAGCGTTGGGAAAATAGCCAAGCCCACCAGCATCATAACCGGGTCGATGAGGGCCAGTGCCACCATTGAAAACAGCACAATTGATACCACCCCGGTGGTTAGAGGCAGGGGAATTATGGCCTCGGCGGCTGCTTCCACGTCGGCATCGGCATGCGCCAAGAGTTCACCAGTGGGCGTGTTCAGGTGGTATTCAAGTGGAACGTCGAGATAGGTGTCGGTGATGTTATTGCGCATGGTGGCCTGTACCTTGTGCGAAGCCATCGCACCAAAATATCGACGCAGTACCACACCAACGGCCCGAACCAGGGTTAAACCAATAATCGCCCCGACACCAGAAAATATGACGCCACGCTTAACGCCACCTTCATCAAAGGCCGGCATGATGACGTTGTCGGTAGCCCAACCCAGCACCCAAGTTCCAGCTACCAAAGCCAGAGAAAAAATGGTTGCCCCAATCACCGCCACGATAAAGGGCACGGGGTGAAAACTGATTTGGTACTTCAGTGTTTGCAGCCCACGCCGGAACAAACCCTGCGGCGCGGAGTTAGCGGTCATTCACAGATTCTCTTTCTACACAAGAAAACAAAGGCACCTGGGGGCCAACTTGCGGGCCAGCCTCCCAAGTGCCTGAGTTCTATGCCGAGCTACTTAGAGCTGCATTGCTTTAGTCTCTAGGAACTCTTCGAAGCCGAAGGTGCCAAGTTCGCGTCCGTTTCCAGACTTACGATAACCGCCAAAAGGCGCAACAGCGTTAAAACCACCGCCGTTAATTTCCACCTGACCAGTGCGCATGCGACGAGCTACGGCCTTAGCGCGCTCGGCGTCACCCGACCAAACAGCACCAGAGAGGCCGTAGTCAGAATCGTTGGCAATGCGCACCGCGTCGTCTTCATCTTCGTAACCGATAATAGAAAGAACCGGGCCAAAGATCTCTTCTTGAGCAATGGTCATGTCGTTGCTCACGTTGGCAAAAACGGTGGGCTGCACAAAGAAACCCTTTTCGAAACCTTCGGGCTGCTCAACTCCGCCAGCCACCAAGGTGGCACCTTCGTCGATGCCTTTGCGGATGTAGTCACGAACTCGTTCTTGCTGGGCCTTCGAAACTAGCGGACCCAACATGGCAGCTTCCGAGTCGCCAGTGCCGAGCGGGAAACCAGGTAGTGCAGCCGTAACAATTTCTACGACTTCGTCCATGCGATCTTTGGGTACCAGCATGCGGGTTTGGGCAGAACAGGTTTGACCCGAGTTCAAATAGCAAGCAAATACGCCCTTTGGTACCGCGGTCGCGAAATCGGCGTCGTCGAGAATAATGTTGGCCGACTTACCGCCCAACTCAAGCGCCACACGCTTCACGGTCTCTGCAGCCACCTGCTGCACCCGGGTACCGGCCCTGGTCGAACCGGTGAATGAGACCATATCGATATCGGGATGGGCAGCAATAGCTTCACCAACGACTGGCCCGGTGCCTGAAACCAGGTTGAAAACGCCGGCTGGCAAGCCAATATCTTCCACAATCTGAGCGAGCATAAAAGCATTCAGCGGTGCCACTTCACTGGGCTTTAGTACCACCGTGCAACCAGCGGCCAGAGCCGGGGCCACCTTGGCCATGATTTGGTGCAACGGGTAGTTCCATGGGGTGATACAACCCACCACTCCAATTGGTTCGCGCACGATTAGTGAGTTGCCGACTTCTTGTTCCCACTCGAAATTCTTGGCGGTTTCAAGGACGGAAGCGGTGGTGCCCATGGGCAGACCGACTTGAATCATTTTCGAGAAGTTGATGGGCATACCCACTTCACCCGACACCACACCCGCGATGTCATCCATGCGAGCACCAAGTTCTTCCGAGAGGCGCTGCACATACTTGAGGCGCTCGTCGAGGGGCTGCGCCGCCCACGATTCGAAAGCAGCTTTGGCGGCTTTGGCAGCTCGATCGACATCGGCAGCGGTGCCTTCGGGGATGGACCCCATAACTTCTTCAGTATTGGCGTTAATTACTTCGATGACCCCGGTGCCCTCCGAGGGCACCCATGATCCATCGATAAAAATTTTGTTGTATTCGTGCAAGACAGTTGCCCCTTGGCTGTGACGGATGTCAATGAATCTCTACGGTAGCGCTTTTTGGTCAAAAGGCACATCTCTTATACGGCGTATGAAGAGTGTGCCGATAGGCCCTTCTTTGGCGTCAGCTATCCCACTTGTCTCTTACTTGTCCTATTGTTGTGCTGTATAGGTTGTGGAGTTCCACGGCCATTTAGATGTTGGCTCATCCATAAATCACCGATAACTCATCGTTTAATCACCCACAGCGAGGTACAAGATGGCGAAAATTAAGGTTGTTAATCCGGTCGTAGAGCTCGATGGCGACGAGATGACTCGAATCATTTGGCAAATGATTCGCGAGCGATTCATTCTCCCCTATCTCGACATCGATCTTAAGTATTTCGACCTGGGTGTTGAAGAGCGCGACCGCACCGACGACCAGATCACTATCGATTCTGCCAACGCCATTAAGCAATATGGTGTGGGCGTTAAATGCGCCACCATTACCCCCGACGAAGCCCGTGTGGAAGAGTTCGGGTTGAAGCAGATGTGGAAGTCGCCGAACGGAACCATCCGAAACATCCTGGGCGGAGTGGTCTTTCGTGAGCCGATCATCATCTCAAACATTCCCCGCTACGTGCCCGGCTGGACCAAACCCATTGTGATCGGCCGTCACGCCTTCGGTGACCAATACCGCGCCACCGACTTTAAGGTTCCAGGCGCTGGAACCTTAACCATGACTTTCACCCCGGCCGATGGCTCGGCACCCATTGAACACGAAGTTTTCCAGTTCCCCGAAGCTGGCGTGGCCATGGGTATGTACAACCTCGACGCCTCAATTAGAGACTTCGCCCGGGCCTCATTCCGTTACGGATTGAACCGCAATTACCCGGTTTATATGTCGACTAAGAACACCATCTTGAAGGCCTACGATGGTCGTTTCAAAGACCTCTTCCAGGAAGTGTTCGAAGCCGAGTTCGCCGATGAGTTTAAAGCTGCCGGGCTGACCTATGAGCACCGCCTAATCGACGACATGGTGGCGGCTTCCATGAAATGGGAAGGCGGGTATGTGTGGGCCTGCAAGAACTACGATGGCGATGTTCAAAGCGACACCGTGGCCCAAGGCTTTGGTTCTCTAGGGCTTATGACCTCAGTACTAATTACCCCCGATGGCCAAACAGTGGAAGCCGAAGCGGCCCACGGCACGGTCACTCGCCACTACCGCGAGCACCAAAAGGGTAACCCCACCTCAACCAACCCCATCGCCTCTATTTTCGCATGGACCCAAGGTTTGGCCCATCGCGGCAAGCTCGACAACACCCCCGAGGTCACCGAGTTCGCCAAGACTTTGGAGCGAGTAATTATTGAGACCGTGGAAGCGGGCAAGATGACCAAAGACTTGGCCTTGCTGGTGGGTGATGACCAAGAGTGGCTCACCACGGAAGCCTTTATGGACGCCATCGACAACGCTTTGCAAGCTGCAATGGCTTAACGCCGGGGCCTAAGAGGGCAAATGCTGGCCGCTGCCGTCGATGATGGCAGCGGCTTTGCTATTTCTTAGCTAAGTCCGAGCTGTCTTTTGGCTTAGGTGTTGGGTACGTACCGGAGATTGGCCCTGTTCCACGGGCACTAAGCCGAGGTCAGGTCTGGGCTTTGGGTCCTAAGCCAAGGTTGGCGGCAATCGCCAAGGTGGCTTCGGGTCGATTCAAGGTGTAAAAGTGCAAGCCAGGAACGTCTTCGGCGATCAGTGCTTCGCACATCTCTGAAGCAATCTCCACGCCTTCCGCCTTAATTGAGGCCGGGTCATCGGCATACTTCTCTAGCCGCGCCACCATTTCTTTAGGCATAGCGGCACCTGACAATTCGGCGAATCGTTTGATCTGGTTGAAATTGGTGACTGGCATAATGCCTGCTGCCACTGGCCGTTCACAGCCGAGCGCCGCCAGAGCGTCACGCATATCTAGGTAGTCTTCCACTCGGAAGAAAAACTGGGTGACGCCGAAATGGGCGGCGTTCAGTTTGTCCGCCAAATGGATGCGATCACTTTGCAGATTGGGCGAACGGGGGTGGCCCTCAGGATGGGCGGCTACCCCAATGGAATATTCACCGTGTTCATGAAGTAGCTCTACCAGTTCACTGGCGTGGGTGAACTCACGTGGCGGAACGGTGCCGTCAGTCGGCTCGTCACCCGACAGGGCCAAGATATTGCGAATACCGGCATCGTCGTATTCCCCGATCAGCGAAACGATTTCGGCTCTGGTGTGGGGAACGCATGTTAGATGAGCCATAGAGAGAATCTGATGGTTCTTCTCAAGGCCAATCACCATGTCGCGGGTTAGGTCGCGGGTCGAGCCCCCAGCACCATATGTAACCGACACAAACGAGGGTTGCAGCGGTTTCAGCGCATCGATCGTTTTCTTGAATTGCGCGCTGGCTTCAGCAGTCTTTGGCGGAAAGAACTCAAAGGAGATGGTGCGCCCAGCGGCTAGGAGTTCGTGGATGAGTGCCATGCCACAAGGCTAGATGGTCGGCGCACGGTTACGACTATTGGCTTCGAACGCCTACCTCAAGACTGCTTGAAGTTGACGTACCACCAACGGAACTTGAACGTTGGCCGTGAGGTTCGGACTTAGCGCTATTTCGCCACCGCCGTTGAGGCGATAGGAAGGGGCGATGCTGACCGTTGCCGAAACTTCGAAAGTACCATCGGGGCTCTCTTTACTAGTCGATCGACGTTCAAAGTTGTGTTGCACCGGAGATTCACTTGGGTAGGCCAAACCTAGGTCGCCACGCCAAGGGGTGGTGCCGTCACCAAAGTCCCACTCCACGTCAATTAGCTGCAATGACACGTCTACGGTGGCTCCGAAGGGTGCCGATACTGACGTGAAGATCGGTGCACCGTTCCAACCGTCAACCCAGAACCAACTGGGAATACCCGTAATGCTGTAACCCGCTGGGTTGACCTCGATATTCAAGGTAGGAGCTAGCACTTCGCGGACGTAGCGATCGGCTTCAGCCCAGGCGATTGAATCATAGTCAACAAGGTCTTGGGGCGAGACCCAAAATGCATCAACGGTGGCTGTGCCGCACAGCAACCAGTAGGGAATAGCATCGGGTGACGTGGGCTCTCCGATGGCGTCTAGGGCTTCGAACCAGGTGGGAATCTCGACCAAGGTGAACTCGCACTCGGAGTAGGTCGGGTTCGAAGATGCCCCCGGCGTTCCCACCGGACGAAGGACGCCGTTCGAATCAAGAATTATCTCGACTCGGACGGTCGTACCGTTTGAAGAAACGTTCGATTCTTCCTGATTATTGCTAAAGTCTGCACTCGCGATCTCAGGGGAAGTCGCAATGGCAAGCAAGATGACTATTAAGGAAGTTGTTCGACGTAAAAATCGTAAACGACCCACTGATCTCCTCGCTTATACAACCAATACACCCAAGGGACATCAACGTTTTCTTCAATGTCTAGAATGGTTGAGTCACTCGCACGTAACGTCACAAATTTGCTTCGCTGGAGATCTGCAACAACGGCTTCATCCATCTCGACCAGAAGAATCTCGTGCCTGTGTGATACATCAATCCGATATCTCTCGCCTCGATCAACAAGCTCTGCAAGCTCACTAAGCCGAGTCGAAAGGCCGCCGTCGACCAGAACTAAGGGCAGATAACGGTCATCCCCACGCGCAAAGGCATCCAAGACAACATCCCAATAGAACAAGTATGCGGCTTCGACTTGTTCTTCGGGCGTTAGAGCCGGATCAGCATAGAGAGGCTCGAAGTGCTGCTCGGGCATTGTGGATGGAGTAGCAACGCTAGTCGACGTAGTGCTCTCGCTCACCGTTGGCGTTGACGACGTTGAAGTCTCGGTATCAACACTGGCACGTGGCGGGGTCGCGCTCTTGCTTCCACCACCGCACCCACTGACAGCCAACGCCAAAGCAGCCGCTAACCAAATCCATCGCTTAGCAAAGGCCGCCATTTTCATACCGAGACCTTAAACCACCGCCGGGAACGTTTCAAGGGCTGTAAAACTACATGAAATACTAGTTGGCGCGCTCTTCGGCTGCCGCCACACAATTAGCTAACAACATGGCCCTGGTCATCGGCCCCACCCCACCCAGGCGCGGTGAGAGCCAGCCAGCCACTTCGGCTACCTCATCAGCTACATCCGAGAGCAGCTTCTTCCCCGAAAACGAAACCCCGGCAGCGACCACCGCAGCGCCGGGCTTCACCATTTCAGGGGTAATCAGACCCGGAAACCCAGCCGCCGCCACTAGCACGTCAGCTTGGCGGGTGTACTCGCTAATGTCGGCCACTCCTGTATGCACTACGGTCACCGCAGCATTCAAGCCCGGCTCTTTCAAGGTGAGTAGTGCCGCCAAAGGACGACCAATAGTTAAACCACGGCCCACCACCACCACATGCTTGCCCGCTAAATCAATATTGTAAGCCGCCAAAAGTTCTACAATGCCCACCGGTGTACATGGGCGCGGACCCTTGGTGCCCATAACCAACTTTCCAAGATTTACTGGATGCAGCCCGTCAACATCCTTGGCTGGTTCCATCTTCAAAATAGCGGCTTCAAAATCAAGCCCAGCCGGGAACGGATACTGCATTAGGTAGGCATCAACCTCGGGGTTGTGGTTGAATTCGGCCACCGCGGACTCGACTTCGGCCTGGGAAGCAGTGGCGGGAAGATGGGTGTGGAATGAAGCGATACCCACCGCCTCACAATCACGGTGTTTCATGGCTACATAATTGGCACTCGGACCGTCATCGCCAACCAAAATGGTACCCAAACCCGGGGTCACACCCTTGGCCTTAAGTTCGGCCACACGCTCAACCAGCTCGGAACGAATTCGCGTTGCGACGGCTTCCCCATCAAGTATTTCTGCAGTCATAAACCTAGTCTCGCTTCATATTTTTGTGGGCTATCCAATCATCCGCTGCTTGGCGATGATTTCGCTACTTAGCGATCATTCCGCTGCAAAGCAATCGTTTGGCTGCCCGACAATCGCCTCGCCGAAAACCAGTAACTAGTGAAGAAATTGGCGCTCGCCAGTAAAGACCATGGCCAAACCAAGCTCATTCGCTCGGGCGATCACATCATCGTCATGCATGGCGCCACCGGGTTGAATGACCACGGCCGAGCCAGCAGCTGAAGGGGCGTCCATTCCATCGGGGAATGGATAAAAAGCATCACTAGCACAAGCGCCACCAGCGGCGCGTCCGGCGGCTTTCGACACCGCCAGCTCACCCGACTCGACCCGGTTTTGTTGACCGGCACCTATTCCCCACGCCACGCCGTCTTTCACCAGCACAATGGCATTCGAAGTGACATGACCCACCAAGCGCCAAGCCAACTCTGCATCAGCCCACTGCGAATCATTGGGTTCCGCCGTCGTTACCACCTCCCACGCTGAACGGGGACTCGCAAAATGAGCCGCATCTTGTACCAACCATCCACCCGAAATTTGCCGTAATGCCAAAGCATTTTTGGTGGGGGCTGGGGCGCTCAGCAAGCGGGTGTTCTTACGCTTCTTGACCAAAGCCTCGATAACACCTTCCTCATAACCCGGCGCAATAACAACATCAGCTTGAGCGGCCGCCACCATGGCTTCCACGGTTTGTTGGTCAACCACCCGATTTAACGCCACAATGCCACCAAAGGCCGAGCGTGGGTCGCAATCGAAGGCTTTGGCATAAGCATCAGCCAGAGTGTCAGAAACAGCCACGCCACAAGGGTTGGCGTGTTTGATGATGGCCACCGTCGGTCGGGCGGAAAGGTCATGTACCAGTTCCCAAGCGGCGGCCGCATCGTAGAGGTTCAGGTAGGAAAGTGGCAGCCCACCGTGTTGCACAACCTCATCCCACCAGCTGGTTTCACCAATGTTGCGATAACGAGCACCAACCTGGTGAGGGTTTTCTCCGTATCGAAGCGAAGCAACCTTCTCTAACGCCAAATGCAGGGTCGAGGGCAAAGAAGGCGGATCGCCGGCATCGGCACTAAGTTCACTTTGGTCTTCATCGAACCAGCTCACAATGGCCGCGTCGTAGGCGGCAGTGTGAGCAAAAGCGTCGCGAGCCAAGCGGCGACGAGTGGCCGAAGACAAGGCCCCCGAGTCGCGCAATTCGGCCAGTACAATGCCATAATCCTGTGGGTTTACAACCACGCCCACATGGGCGTGGTTCTTGGCAGCCGCACGCACCATAGCAGGCCCGCCAATATCGATTAAGGCGATGGAAGGGTCAGAGCGAAACGGGTAAAGGTTTGAAACCAACAACCCAAAAGGCGCTATGTCATTCGCTTCCAAGTCGGCCACATGGGTGGGCTCATCCAGGTCGGCCAACAGCCCACCGTGAATTTTCGGGTGCAAGGTTTTCACCCGGTCGGAAAGCATCTCGGGGAAACCGGTAACATCTTCCACCGTAGTTACCACAATGCCAGCGTCATCAAGTGCCATGGCGGTACCACCACTCGATACGATCTCCCACCCAAGCTGCACCAAGCCACGGGCTAGATCAACCACCCCGGTCTTGTCATAAACAGAGATAAGCGCCCTTTTTGCCGTCATTCAACGGTTCCTTCCATAAAGCGACGAATAGTGGCGGGATAAAGCCGCCGTTCAACTTCTTTGATTCGTTCGTGGAGTGATTCTTCGGTGTCGTCGGGCGTCACGATGACCGCCTCTTGGGCCAGAATCGGCCCTTCGTCCATTTCAGCTGTAGCAATATGAACTGTACAACCGGTGACCTTCACACCTCGGGCCAAAGCCTCTCGCACGGCGTGCCAACCCTTAAAGGCAGGCAAAAGCGCTGGATGAGTGTTCAGCAACCGGCCCGGGAAAGCCGCCGCCGCGCCGGGAATTACAGTGCCGAAACCGGCCATCACCACTAGCTCAATGTCAGCTTCTCGAAGTTTGGCCACCACCTCTTCGGTGTAGGCGTGACGGTCGAAAGTAGGACCAAAATCTACCCTTTCCACCAACGCTACGGGCACTGAAGCTCGTTCAGCGACCTCGATAGCACGGCATGGACGGTCAACTACCACCAGTTCAACAGGTATATCGTCGGCCAAAATCGCTTCAAGCAGAGTTCCACTACCTGAAGCCAACACTCCAATTCGCACGTTATGTGACGCTAGCAGCAACCAAGGCCCACAGTTTTATTACCAAGTTCCTACTCAGGCCTGCCGCTATCGTCTAGCGTGGACATGACACATCGCGACAACTCGTATCTCTGGAGGTAGGGGTGGACCTAAATAAGCTCGGCATGGGCGAGAAGATAAGCGGCGGGGCCGGCATTTTGTTGATCCTCGGTATTCTCATTCTGCCGTGGCACCACATTTCGTTCGGACCGTTCGGTTCAGCGAACATCAAAGCCATGAGCTCTCCAAACGCTATCTGGGGCATCTTGGCATTCATCTTGGCCTTGGCCGTAGTGGGTACTTTGCTGGCAGAGAAACTGGCCAATGTCGAACTGCCTGAAATCCCTGTTTCTTGGGTTGATGCTCGCTTCTACGGTGGCATTGCAGTGCTCGCCCTTTTGCTTCTGAAGCTCGTTGTTGAAACCAGCGCCCTAGGTTTTGGTGCTTGGGTGAACATCATCCTGGCCGCGGGCCTGGCTTACGGGGGCTTCGCCGCTAAGCAAGAAAGTGGCTCGAGCGGACGTTCCGCCACTCCACCTAGCCCCTTCTGAGAATCCCTTTCAAGAAGGTCCGTTTAGAACGAACGGGCACCTGCACTCCAACCGCTCAAGCGGCAGCACACGAGGAAGCTACAACATAAAACTACAAAGGGCCTGGATTTCTCCCCAATGAGAGGAATCCAGGCCCTTTGGCTTTTCGCTCTCCAGCGACTACAAGCCTCGCACAACCTCAACCATCAAGTTGCCAGCTTCAGTGGGGTTGTTCCCCACCTGGGCGCCAGCTGCTTTTAGGGCGCTCATCTTGGCATCGGCGGTACCTTTACCACCAGAAACGATGGCCCCAGCGTGGCCCATCTTCTTGCCAGCAGGAGCAGTGACCCCAGCAATATAAGAAACAACCGGCTTGGTCATTTCATTGGCGATATATTCGGCCGCTTCTTCTTCAGCTGAACCACCAATTTCACCGATCATCATGACCGCTTTGGTGTCGGGGTCAGCTTCGAAAGCTTTCAGACAGTCGATGAATGAAACCCCTGGCACTGGGTCACCGCCAATACCAACACAGGTGGTAACACCAATATCGTTTAGTTTCAGTTCGTAAAGAGCCTGATAGGTAAGCGTGCCCGAACGGCTAACAATGCCCACCGCGGCTTCGCCTTCAACCGGAGCTTTAGCAATATGGCCAGCGGTAATACCGATGTTGGCTTTACCAGGGCTAATGATTCCAGGGCAGTTAGGGCCCAACAACATAACGTTGGGGAAATCACGCTTCAACTTGTTGTAAAACCAAGCCTCATCTTGGGCGGGCACACCTTCGGTGATCGCCACAATAAACTCGACGCCAGCTTCGGCGGCTTCCATTACAGCGCCACTCACGCCGGGTGCCGGAATAAAAATACAAGAGGCATTGGCACCGGTAGCAGCCACGGCTTCGCTCATGTTGGCGAACACGGGAATGCCTTCCACGTCGGTACCAGCTTTTTTAGGGTTGGTGCCACCCACGACCTGGGTGCCATATTCCCGATTCAACAAGCCATAGAAACGGCCTTGGCTACCAGTTAAACCTTGGTAGATAACTTTGGTGTTTTCGTCAACAAAAATGCTCATGTGGGCTTCCTCAGTTTCCGGCTAGAGCCACGGCACGCTCGGCAGCCGACAGCATGGTTGGTTCCATATGCAACTTCTCGCCAAGGTGGGGCTGCAATATGGCCCGACCTTCCTCAGCGTTGGTGCCGTCTAGGCGCACCACAATCGGCACATCAATGTTGACCCGCGAAAGAGCGGTCACAATACCGTTGGCCACTTCCTCGCCTTTGGTGATACCACCAAAGATGTTAATAAAGATGGACCGTACGTTGGTGTCGTTGGTGATGACCTCTAAGGCACCCGCCATCACGTCGGCGTTAGCGCCGCCACCAATATCTAGGAAGTTCGCTGGTTTGCCACCAACCTGGTTCACAATGTCGAGGGTTGACATGGCCAAGCCAGCACCGTTAGCGATAACACCAACATAACCATCTAGGCCCACATACTGGAGACCCTTTTCAAAAGCCTCGGTTTCGCGTTCGTCGCGAACCTGGGTGGCCTCGTATTGTTCATACTCGGGATGGCGATAAACCGAGTTCCCATCGAGGGTGACTTTGGCGTCGAGAGCATGAACTCGACCATCCGGGGTGAAAATCAACGGGTTGATTTCAACCAAATCGGCGTCGCCTTCTACATAAGCACGGTAGAGCTTTAACAAAATATCGACCGCACCTTCGGTCGCCTCGGGGTTCAACTTGGCAGCCGCTACCCACTCTCGGGCAACGTCTTCAGTCAAGCCGTCAACCGGGTCGACCCAAATTTTGGCAATGGCGTCGGGGTTAGATTCGGCCACCGCTTCAATTTCAACACCGCCCTCTGCGCTCAACATGCCAAGGTGTTTCTTGGCAGAACGGTCGAGGGTGAAGCTGGCGTAATATTCTTCAGCGATATCTGAAGCCACTTCAATCCACAGGGTTTCCACGATATGGCCCTTAATGTCCATACCTAGGATGTTGGTGGCGTGGGTACGCACTTCATCGGCGTTGTCGGCCAGCTTGATACCACCAGCCTTACCTCGACCACCTACTTGCACCTGGGCTTTTACAACCACTGGGTAGCCAATGCGCTGCGCAACGGCCACCGCATCATCGACGGTTGTAACAGCATCTCCATCTGAGACAGGGATGCCAAAAGATGCGAAAAATTGTTTGCCTTGATACTCGAAAAGATCCACTCGGTGACGGCCTCCGGGGCGTGTCGGATGACTGTCGCACCTCTTATGGGCACGACTAGATCGATATTAGAAGCCCCGACCCCCTCTCGTCTCACTCATTCCCCAATCATTCCCGCCACTAACGGTAGATTCTGCGTGTAGCTGAGGGGCCTAACTGCCAATGTAGGTGCAGATTCTCTAGGCTGAGTCTTATGAGTCCTATCGAGCGACGCAGTGGAAGATCGACAACCACGGCCGTATTGGTAGCCCTAGGCGGGTTAGTGGCAGGCATCGGTTTGATGTTCGTAATGGTCAATATGGCCAGCAAAGGCGGCGAGAACGTAAAGCTAAACATCGGTAGCGACTTTTTCGATGCTGGGAACGCACAAGCACGCTCCGAGTCCATTCAAAAAGACGGGCCCATTTTGTTCGCCGATGTGGCGGGGCGAGACCGTGACATTATTTTGCAGCACATCGGTAACGATCCGACTACCGAATGGTACGCCCTGGCCGCCGCACCATCGGGCAAAGCCCGTGACTGCACCCTGGTTTGGAACAAAGACAGCCAGGATTTCGTCGATTGTGACGGTCAACGTTTCCCTGCCAACGGCGACGGATTAATGACGTATCCGGTGACGGTTGAGAATGGTCGCTTGAGCGTAGATTTAAACGCCGAGTTTCGTTCGGATGACGCTGACGACTAATAGCCAACTTCGCTAGCAGCCAAGGATGAGCGAGTAGATGGCCGTAGCCAGGTGCCTAAGCACGCACGATAGGGGCCCAAGCCAACAAGAGACGCTTCTCACCAACGCTTGGGAAACGGACCACGGCCTCGGCTTTATCTCCAGAACCGCTCATATCCAATATCACGCCGTCGCCCCAAACACGATGTGTAACATCATCGCCGATCTTTAAGCCTAAAGCGTTGGCCCCACTTGGGACTGGACCCTTAGCTCCAAGCGCTCCTTCTACGGCTTTGGCACGACGTGTCCCGAAACCTCCATTGCCACTACGGCCGAAATCTCTGGCCGTAAGACCGCTTAGGCTTCGACTTCGGCGCTCTTCATGTTCTTTTTCTATTAGCTCCGAAGGAATTTCATCTAAGAATCGGCTGGGCGGGTTGTAACGAATCTCACCGAAGAGATTTCGAGAAGTGGCATAGCTGAGGTACAAGCGCTGACGGGCACGAGTAATACCCACGTAGGCCAAACGCCGCTCTTCTTCTAGTTGCTCAGAATCGCCGATGGAGCGTTGATGTGGAAAAACGCCTTCTTCTAGACCCATTAAGAACACCACCGGGAACTCGAGACCTTTAGCGGCGTGCAACGTCATAAGCACCACACCACCCAAGTTGTCACCGGTTAGAGCATCAACGTCGGAAACTAGCGCCACCTGTTCTAAGAACTCATCAACCGAGTCGTGTTCGGCCGCGGCACCAACGAGTTCATCAAGGTTTTCAAGTCGTCCATCGGCTTCAACCGAATGCTCGGCCACCAATTCAGCAACATAGCCAGTACGTTCTAAAATGTCTTCCAACATTTTGGCTGGCCCTTCGGCGGCTAAAGCCTCGAGCGCATCGAGCATGCTCAAAAATGAATCAATACCACGGACTGCTCTGCCACTCACCCCAGCCTCGGAATGCTGGCGCAAAGCGTCAATGAAAGGCAGCCCTAAACTACGGGCATAAATGTCGATCTTCGCAATGCTGGCGTCGCCAATGCCCCGCTTGGGAACGTTCAAAACCCGCTTGATGCTCACCTCGTCGGTAGGGTTCACCACGGCCCGCAAATAGGCCAGGGCGTCTTTAACCTCTTTACGGTCGTAGAAACGAGTACCGCCAACCACCACATATGGCACGCCAGACCGCATTAGCCGTTCTTCCAAGACCCGGCTTTGAGCGTTCGTGCGATAGAAGATTGCAACCTCATCGAAACGTAGGTCGCCAACGTCGTGAAGCCGGTTAATTTCGTTGGCTACCCACTGTGCTTCTTCACCCTCATCGTCGGCCCGATACAACCTAATGGGAGTACCCGCTCCGGCATCGGTCCACAATTCTTTGGGTTTGCGGCCAAAGTTATGAGAGATGACCGCGTTGGCGGCGTCGAGAATGGTCTGTGTGGAGCGATAATTCTGCTCGAGCAAGACCACCGTGGCATCGGGGAAGGCCTCTTCAAATTCTAAAATGTTTCGAATGTCAGCACCTCGAAACGCGTAAATCGACTGATCAGAATCGCCCACCACACAGATATTGCGATGGTCGCTAGCCAACGCCACCACCAGTTCGTTTTGAACCTGGTTGGTGTCTTGATATTCGTCGATCAGGACGTGACGGAAACGGGCCTGATATTCCGCTAAGACCTCAGGATGTTCGCGGAACAGGCGCACCGTGTTTAACAGCAGGTCGTCAAAATCCATGGCACCAGCCCGGATCAGCCGCTTTTCATACTCTAGATACACCTGGGCAATGTGACGCTGAAACACCATTTGGGCTGCATCGGCGTAGCGCCCAGCGCTTAAGCCCTCGTTCTTAGCCGTGGAAATAGCCCCGTACACGCTGCGGGCCGGGAAACGCTTCGGGTCTAAATCGAGGTCGCGCAGCACATAGCTAACTAAACGTAGGGCATCGGCCTGATCGTAAATTGTGAACGAAGACGGAAAGCCGATTCGACCCGCTTCTCGACGTAAAATGCGCACACAAGCCGAGTGGAACGTTGAAATCCACATCCGTTCGGCTATCGAGCCAATCAATTCACCGACCCGGGCCTTCATTTCCGAGGCTGCTTTGTTGGTAAAGGTGATGGCCAGGATTTCAAAAGGTGACACGCCACTGGCGTTAATAAGGTGGGCGATACGAGCGGTTAGAACCCGGGTTTTGCCCGAGCCCGCGCCTGCGACCACCAACAAGGGGCCGCCAGAGTGAGTAACGGCATCTAGCTGGGCGGGGTTCAACCCAGCGAGCAAACCGGTCTGACCCGGCGGTAGCGAATCGGAAGCGCCATCAAAAATAGACATGATTCCCAATCGTACTTGCGGGCTGTGACACCCTCCTACCCATCACGCAGTTGCACCCATGAAGCCCCAGCAAGCACACTCTCGCTATGGCAAAAAATCGACCTTTCCGATTCGGAATTCAGGCCACTGGTACCTACAGCCGTGCCGAATGGACTGAGCTGGCCAAAGCGGTCGAAGACACGGGGGCCTCAACACTCACCATCGCCGATCACTTTGACCAACAAATGGCACCCTTCACCGCTTTGATGGCCGCTGCCGATGCCACCACCACGCTGCGGTTAGGAACGGTGGTTATCTGTAACGATTTCCGCCACCCGGCCATCGTTGCCAAAGAGGCCGCAACCCTTGATCTACTTTCAAACGGCCGATTCGAGCTGGGCCTAGGCGCAGGCTGGTTGACGAGCGACTACCAACAAGTCGGACTTCGCCTCGAGCGGCCTTCCCTTCGAATTGAACGACTTAGTGAAGCAATTATGCTAATTAAAACCTTGTTTCAAACAGAACCTGTTCATTTCTCAGGAAAACATTACCAAGTGGATGGTTTGGTTAACTCGCCATCACCGGTACAGGCCCCACACCCACCAATAATGGTGGGGGGTGGAGGTGAAAAAATTCTTCGCTTAGCAGCCCGCGAAGCCAACATTGTGGCCCTCAACATCGATCTTCGCTCGGGAGCCATCGATGAAAACGCCGGGCCAAGCGCCACAAGTCGCGCCACCACCCAAAAACTTGATTGGATCAAAGAAAGTGCCGGCGACCGCTACCGCGAATTAGAGCTGCAGGTACGCGTACACCTGGCAGAAGTCACCAACGATCGCCAAGCCATAGCCGAGCTATTGGCGCCAGCATTCGGGTTAAGCACCGATGAAGCCCTGGTCACGCCTCATGCTCTGGTGGGCTCCACCGAAGAGATTGTTGAACAACTTCTGCGCCAACGAGAAGAGTGGGACATCAGCTACATTGGCCTCTCGGCTGATGCTCTAGAAAAATTGGCACCGGTGATAACGGCCCTTGCCGGGACTTAGACACCAACGGTGCCCCGAATGGTCACCCAACCAACTAAGGCCTTCGTTGCTAACACAAGGCGCTGGTGTGATCGGGCGTCAGGCTATGCAAAGGCCGCGATGGCGTGTGAGGGCTTAACCATCTTCTAACCCACTTTGGTGTGCCAAGTGACCTTTAGCCCTACCGCTTGATTAGTAGCGCAAGGCAACATCGATTCATGGTTGCCATCCAAAACGCTCAAATCGGACCTTGGTTCCGACGCCATCCGAGCATGGCGATATGGGCTACCACCGCTCTTTTTTGTGCTGTCTTCGCACTTCAGTGGGCGACTGCTGATGTGAATGATGCCGTTACCGTACTCTTTGTTTTCCCCATCGCCCTAGTGGCCTTGGCCTTTGGGGTGCAAGCTGGGGTGGGTTCAGCCTTCATCGGTGTGGCCCTAATGGCTATTTGGGTTTGGTTAAGTGACGTGCATATGCCCGCTTTGGGTTGGGCAGCACGAATTTTACCCATGCTTTTGTTGGGTTTCTTGATTGGCCATGCCTCGGATATGCAACGCCGAGCAGAAATCCTCGAGACCGACCTGGCGGTTTCGAGAGAACGCCAACGCGACGCCGCTGAAATCAACGACACCCTGGTGCAAAGTTTGGTGGTTGCTAAATGGAAGCTGGAAGCCGGTGATGTAGACGCTGGCATTGAAATGATTGAAACCACCATCCACGACGCCGAAGCCCTAGTGGCCTCACTGCTTGGTGGCTTAAGGTTGTCTTCGCACGATCGGATGCAAACGAAACCTCAAGAAGTGGTTCGCCACGGCGATTAATTTCGCTTATTCCCATTCAATGGTGCCGGGCGGCTTAGGCGTAATGTCATAAACTACTCGGTTCACGCCAGGTACCTCGGCGGTGATGCGATTCGACATTTGAGCTAGCAACTCGGGCGCCAAGGGAACCCACGCTGCTCGCATCGCATCGCTGCTGGTCACAGCTCGAATCACTATCGGATGTCCATAGGTTCGTTCGTCGTTCGTCATGCCAACCGAACGCACATCGGCCAGAAGCACAGCGAAGGCCTGCCAAATCTCGCGTTCAAGGCCCGCGTCTTTAACAACCTCACGCACTATGGCATCAGCTGAGCGCAACATGTCAGCGCGTTCTTGGGTGACTTCACCCACAATCCTTACGCCCAAACCTGGGCCTGGAAACGGCTGGCGCCACACAATCTCATCGGGCAAGCCAAGCTCGGTCCCAACAGCCCGAACCTCATCTTTGAACAACCAGCGCAGAGGTTCAACCAGTTCGAAGTCGATATCCTCGGGCAGACCGCCCACATTGTGATGCGATTTTACTTTGGCACCGCTGCCACTTCCCGACTCGATAACGTCGGGATAAACCGTCCCCTGCACCAAGAATTTGGCATCTTCAACACCACCGGCAGCTTCTTCAAAAATTCGAATGAACAGCTCGCCAATTATCTTGCGTTTCGTTTCGGGCTCGGTCACACCTTCCAAAGCCGCGTAAAAACGGTCAGCGGCACGGACGTGTTGAAGCTCAATACCTTGGTTGCGTTGAAACGTTTCAACCACCTGGTCGGATTCGCCCTCACGCATCAACCCGGTGTCCACGTACACACACGTCAGCTGCGGGCCGACTGCTTGATGTACCAGCGCCGCCGCGACTGCCGAGTCGACACCACCAGAAAGTGCACAGATCACACGAGACGAACCGACCTGCGCGCTGATGGCTTCAATTTCGGTATTGATGATGTTCTTGGCGATCCATTCCGGTCGACAACCCGCTTCTTGGAACAGAAACGTTTCGATGTGTGCCTGAAGCTCAGCTTCGAATTCAGCGGTCGCCGCCGCATGCTCCGCCGAAGCTGTCTGGAAGAAAGGCTGCTCGGCCAGGTTCAAGACCGCTACCCCAAGGTCAGCCAACATCAGCCAATCGTTCGGTACTTCGCCACTTAGAATGACTGCTTTCGGTGCCAGAGCAGCCAACGACCCTAAGCTTTCCGGAGGGGGTATAACAGCGCTAAAAACCTTGGCGTTACGAACGCAGCGAGCCACTAATTGGGTGTGTGGCGAACCCAGTTCAACAACAAGTACCGAATCGTATTGCGGGTAAGAAGGTGTCATAAGCGGTAGTTCGGCGCTTCTTTCGTAATAATGACGTCGTGGGGATGGCTTTCTCGCAAGCTAGCACCAGTGATTCGAATGAATTGACCGTTGCGCTTTAGATCTTCCACGGTCGGAGCACCGCAATAACCCATTGATTGACGCAAACCACCGATGTATTGGTGCAAGACGTTGGCGATAGGCCCCTTGTAAGGCACGCGGCCTTCAATTCCTTCCGGCACCACCTTGCCGCTTTCCACTCCGCCTTGGAAATAGCGATCTTTGGAGAATGATCGACCTTGCATGGCACCCATCGATCCCATGCCTCGGTATTCCTTGTAGCGCTCGCCTTGGGCAACCACAATGTCGCCTGGCGATTCGTCCACCCCAGCTAAAGCGTTACCTAGCATGACGGTGTCAGCACCAGCGGCAATTGCCTTGGCAAGATCGCCTGAATACTGCACCCCACCATCGGCGATGATTGGAACGCCGGCTTGGTCGGCCACGGTGGCGCAGTCGTAAATGGCGGTGATCTGCGGCACCCCAATGCCCGCCACTACTCGGGTGGTACAAATAGACCCGGGTCCAATACCGACCTTTATGGCGTCAACGCCAGCGTCAATGAGCGCTTTAGCACCATCGGCAGTGGCCACGTTTCCAGCTACCAGTGCCACGTTCCAATTGGCGCGAATTTTGCCAATAGTGTCGATCACCGAAGAAGCATGGCCATGCGCAGTATCAACCACCACCACGTCCACACCTCGATCAACTAAGGCACCTACACGCTCGAAGGCATCGGGCCCGGTGCCTACGGCGGCCGCGACTCGCAATCGACCAAGCTCGTCTTTAGTGGCGTTGGGGTATTCGATGCGCTTTTGGATGTCTTTGACCGTGATCAGGCCCTTAAGCACACCATTGGCATCAACGATGGGCAGCTTCTCAATCCGGTGGCGACCTAAAATTACCTGTGCGTCTTCAAGGGTGATGCCCATAGGACCGGTAACGAGGTTCTCCGAGGTCATGGCGGTGGTTACCAGATCGTCGGAAGGTTCAATGAAACGCAAGTCTCGGTTGGTCACAATGCCGACCAATTTGCCCGAAGTCGGATCAGTAACCGGCACCCCTGAGATGTGGAATTCGTCCATTACCGCCATGGCCTCAGCAATAGTGGCGCTAGGCGGTACCGTCACCGGGTCGGCGATCATGCCGGATTCAGAGCGTTTCACACGATCAACTTCACTAGCTTGATCTTCGATCGACAGGTTGCGGTGGATTACACCTAGACCACCGTGTCGGGCCATTGCAATGGCCATACGCGACTCAGTAACGGTGTCCATAGCCGCCGATAACAACGGTATGGACATCGTAATGTTTTTAGTTAATTGAGTTGATGTGTCGGCGTCGCCAGGCAAAACGTCGGAGGCCGCTGGTAGTAGCAGCACATCATCGTAAGTAAGCCCTTCGCGACCAAACTTTTCGTCAAAGGACTGGTGGTGGTTGGTCTCAGTAGCCATAGGTCAGTGTATGTCGGGGAAGAAGCATCAAGCACCCATACCAACATGTTGAGCGAGCTGTAAAGACTTGCCTTCACTACGAACGGCAGGCGCTAAGACCACTTCTGCTTTTTGGAAATCTTTTAATGTCTTGTAGCCGCACGCTGCCATCGAAGCGCGAAGCCCTCCAAAAAGGTTGGTACGGCCGTCACTTCGGTGGGCCGGTCCCACCAGAATCTCTTCTAGCGAGGCCCGCGCCGGCACCGAAACCCGAGTCCCCTGAGGAAGCTCTTCGTTAACGGCTGCCAAACCCCAGTGAAAACCCCGCCCCGGAGCATTGGTGGCGGCCGCTAATGGTGAACCAATCATCACAGCATCAGCACCACACGCAACGGCTTTCGCTATGTCGCCGCCGGTAGCCATGCCACCATCGGCAATGATGTGCACGTAAACACCAGTTTCATCAAGATGGCGCATTCGTGCGGCGCGAACGTCGGCTATTGCCGTGGCTTGCGGGGCACCTAAACCGAGCACGCCGCGAGCTGTTGACGATTCGCCAGCACCGACACCCACCAAAACCGCTGCCGCCCCTGTGCGCATTAAGTGCAACGCTGCGCTATAGCTGGCACAGCCTCCTACCACCACTGGCAGATCAACTTGGCGTACGAACTGTTTCAGGTTCAGCGGTTCTTCGGCGGAGGTTAAATGCTCGGCTGAAACCACGGTGCCTTGAATTACCAAAAGGTTCAATGCCGATTCGCGAATTGTCGGCATCAGCGACTCGATGCGCTGGGGGCTTACCGCTGCGCCCACCATGACACCGGCTTCACTAATTTGATCAATGCGTTCGACAATTAGTTCGGGACGAATTGGTGCGGCGTAAATTTCTTGCAGGCGGGCAATGGCCTCTTGCTCGCCCAGGGTCGCAATTTCATCCAATAAAGGTTCGGGGTCGTCGTAACGAGTCCAGATTCCCTCCAGGTTCAAAACCCCAATACCGCCCAAACGGCCAATAGCAATAGCCGTATCGGGGCTAACCACACCGTCCATTGGCGAAGCCAGAAGTGGTAGTTCGAAACGAATTCCGTCGAGTTCCCAAGCAATATCGACGTCGTGAGGGTCGCGGGTCCGACGGCTTGGCACGATAGATATGTCGTCGAGGGAGTAGCCGCGGCGGGCCGTTTTTCCCAGCCCGATCTCAATATCCGCCACCAGGCCTCCTAGCGTGGTTTTGTTGCCGGTTAAAGAAGAATCGTAGCCCTCGGACCGCTCCTAAAGGTAGCCTGCTACGGGGGTTTTGCGGCAAACGGAGGTCCGCCTCATTAGAAGGAAGCCTTGTACAACGTAAAATCGAGTTGACGCTTCACGCTGTAACGGTAAGAGTTAAGGCTTGGTCCTAGCCCATTGCTACGCCCATTTTGGCCAACGTTGTGACAGAACCGCGGCCTTTCCCCCCTTGATTTACAGCTTTGGAGAACTTAATGAGCTCACCCTCCATGCGGCGGCGACGTCCGATAGCGCGCCTGCTTGCAGCCTTTTTGGCATTGGGTCTCGTTGCTACAGCCTGTGGCAGCGATGACAAAGACAGCAACTCTGATGGCGGCACCAAGCCTGGCGGTGATAGTCCTATCACTAGTACCACAGCCGTTGCTGATGTTGAAGAGGTGACTACTGGCGGCACCTTGGTTATTGCCCTCGAGGCCGAAACTGCCACCTGGACCCCAGGCGGAGGTTCGTTCTCTAGCTCTGGTTACATCGTGGCGCGTTCTATTTACGATCCAATCGCAGCTCGTGGCGCCGATGGCGATATCTATCCATACCTGGCCGAGAGCATCGAAACCAACGATGATCTCACCGAGTGGACTATTACCCTGCCCGAAAACGTTAAGTTTCACGACGGAACTGATCTGACCGCCGAGGTCATGAAGACCATCTTCGATGAATACCTTTCGGTAGAAGGTGCCAACACCTTCGCCACGGCCCAACAGGTTGAAGAGGTACGCGTTGATGGCCCCCTCACCTACACCTATGTCCTTAAGGAAGGTTCGGCCGCATTCGTTGACCACCTTCAAGGCCCCATGGGGTGGCCCTTCTCGGTCGAAGCCTGTCGCGCCGCTGGTGATGACTGTGGTTCCAAGCCAGTAGGTACCGGACCTTTCGTGTTCCAAAGCTGGACCCGTGACTTTGAGTTGCGCGCCACTCGAAATGAGAACTATTGGCGTACCGACGAGAACGGCAATCAATTGCCATATCTCGACGAGGTTGTTTTCCGTCCCACCCCCGATGAAGATTCGCGTGTAGCAGCGGTTCTAGCCGGTGATGCTCAAGCTGGACACACTTTGCGTCAAAGTGCTGTGCAACAAGTCATGGCCGCTGAGTCGGCTGGCAATGTGAAGGCCTATCTCTATGTTGGTAACAACAGTGGTAGCGCCATTATCAACACCTCGGTTCCGCCCACCGACGACGTGCGTGTGCGCCGCGCCATGGCGTTCGCCCTCGATCAAGAGGCACTGGTGAAGATTCTGGGTGGCGAAGGCATCAGTCCCGCGCAAAGTCAGTACTTCAGCTCGGATTCGCCTTGGTATTCACAAAAGGTAGCCGACGCTTGGCCCACCAATGACCCAGAAGCCGCGCGTGCCCTGGTTGAGGAATACAAGAACGACCCAGAGCGCTCCGATGGCAAGCCCGTTGGTGACCCGATTACATTTGTGTTCAACTGCCCACCAGACCCAAGCTTGATGGCAGTGTCACAGGGCTATCAAGCCATGTGGGAAGCCGTTGGCATTGAAACCACCTACAACGGTCTAGAACAAGCCACCCACATCACCAAGGCGGTGGGTTCTGCTGATACCACCCCCCCATTTGTGGGTGACTATCAGGCCGCTTGCTGGCGCTTAGGGTCACAAAATGACCCCTACACCGAGCTATCAACCCAGTTCGAAGACGAGTTTGCCCCTGGTAACGTGACCAACTACACCAGCGACAACGTCAAGGAACAACTGGAAATCTTGCGTTCTAACACTGACTTCCAAACCCGTTACAACGCGGTTGAGAACATCATGCTGGAATTCGCTGAGAATGTTCCGAACACCTGGACTGGCGCTACCGCTACGGCGATATTCAGCGCCCAAAAGGTCCGCAACCTTTCCGGTTGGACCATCCCCGGTGGTATTCAAGGGGGAGGTACCCCCGACGCCAGGACCTTCCTCACCGAAGTTTGGATGGAAAAATAAGCTATAGAAGCTGATTCACCTTAAGGCGGTGGAAGCCGGGGAACGGCCGCCCCCCCCTTTTTTTTTCTCCCTCTCTCCGGTTCTTTTTTCCTTTTA